>SXGT01084567.1_pt1 | contig 32722 bp, 31 predicted proteins | sample 3176221 | NCBI WGS metagenome assembly SXGT01 (sample SAMN11356862, study PRJNA531348) | freshwater metagenome | isolation source: freshwater sample F1-120 | place: China: Fuxian Lake, Yuxi | collected 2017-12-25
CTGAACTTTACCGGCGACGATTCGCCGAAGGCTAATTTATTGCTGTCGGTCATGGGGGCGTTTGCCGAGTTCGAACGGGCTTTGATCCGCGAACGGCAACGCGAAGGCATTGCGCTGGCCAAACAGCGCGGCGCTTACCGAGGGCGCAAGAAATCGCTATCTCCAGAACAAGTAGTAGAACTCCAGCAGCGAGCCAGTAACGGCGAGCAGAAAGCAAAGTTGGCTCGCGAGTATGGTATTAGCCGGGAAACCCTATACCAATATTTAAAAATCACTGAGTAATCATGTCCAGGCGCTCGGTTTTGTCCGCTACGGAACGGGCCAGTTTACTGGCCTTGCCCGACACTCAAGACGACTTGATCCGCCATTACACTTTCAATGAGTCCGACCAAGCCCTGATTCGGCAGCGCCGGGGCGATGCCAATCGCCTTGGTTTCGCTGTGCAGCTTTGCCTGTTGCGCTACCCTGGTTACGCTTTAGCTGCGAATGCAACTGTAGCGGAATCGGTAATCCACTGGATCGCCGGCCAAATCAAGACCGATCCCGGCGCTTGGCGAAAATACGGCGAGCGCGATGAAACGCGGCGCGAACATTTCCAGGAACTGCGCGGCTATCTTGGAGTATCGGCCTTCGGATTATCCGATTTCCGGTTTCTGGTGAAAACACTGGCCGATCTCGCCATGCAAACCGATAAAGGTGTAGTGTTAGCGGCTCATGCTTTGGAAGCACTGCGCCAACGCAAAGTGATTCTACCGACGCTTACCGTGATTGATCGAGCCTGTGCCGAAGCTATCACCCGCGCGAATCGCAGCATCTACCGGGCGTTGGCCCAGCCGCTCACGGCGTTGCATCGACAACGGCTCGACGATCTGCTGAAAATCAAGCCTGATTTCAACACGACCTGGCTGGTTTGGCTACGCCAGTCACCTTTGAAGCCTAATTCCCGCTACATGCAGGAGCATATTGAGCGGCTGAAAACCTTTCAGGACTAGCGGGAGCATTTGAACAGAAACTTACGGTTTCGCCATCAGCTGCCTGTTTGTAACCGTAAGTTTGTGTACTGATCTCCAAGCAAAACTGGCGTTAAATCCGGCCTTCTTTAATGGCCTTGTAATAAGTGCGCCGACCGATACCCACCTCAAAAACGGCTTTGCTAACACTCGAGCCATTATCGACAAGCTTTTGCACTTGCTGTAGCTTGGCTTCGTTAACAGGCTTACGGCCTTTGTATTTACCATCCTCTTTAGCGATTTCGATGCCTTCCCTTTGGCGTTCCAGCATGATACCCCTTTCAAATTCAGCTATAGCCGCTAGCATGGTGAGCATCAATTGCCCGGTTGGGGATTTAGTATCCAAATTAATATTGAGGACTTCAAAGTCGGCGCCTTTCTTTTTTATCGCTTCGGCTATGTTCAACAAATCCTTGGTTGATCGTGCTAACCGATCAAGTTTTGTCACCGTAACGGTATCGCCTTTACGAATGTAAGCCAGTAACTTATTTAACTCGGGGCGATCAGCATTACTTCCCGATACTTTTTCTTTGAAAATCTCATGGCAACCCGCCTTGTTAAGTAATTCCAACTGGGCAGCCATATTTTGCTCCGTTGTGGATACTCGGCAATAGCCGATTTTTGTTGAATTCATATTGTCTTGGGTGTTTTGTGCATATAGAATATGTGCACATTATAAGTTGTGCATTTAGACAAATTCAACTACAAATGCACAAAAATGCGCCTTCTCTAAGTGTGTAGCTAGACCAAGATTCAAATGCACAGCTTTTGGAACCCGAGAGCACCAAAAATAGGTGTCATTCAAAAACAACATCCGTTTTTCCAGGAATTCTAACTATCGCCAGTTTCTTGAAGAACTTTGTACCAATCAGCGAGTGCCGTTATCGATGACTACCAGTGAAGGTTTCTTAAACCGACGGCAACGCTACCAGTCCATTAAGCTGTCACAGGATTTCTCAGATGAAGAGATGGCCAGAGACTGGACACTTTCCGATGCCGACAAAAAGGAAATCAGCAAATACCGAAAAAATTCCCGGACATTTATTGCCATCCAGTTAAGCGCGTTACGCTTGTATGGTCGCTTTCTGGCCGAAGTCAATAGCCTGTCACCCCGCATTGTCAACTACCTCAACAACCAATTGGGTTTGCCGCCTTCGCTGACAGTAGCAACGCCGGATCGCGAAGCGACATTATCTGAGTACCGAAAAAATATCCTGAATTATCTGGGCTTTGCCAAATACGACGATGAAGCCCAGTCTCGATTGCAAAAATGGTTGGAACAACAAGCTTTACAAGCACATCTGCCCGACGAGCTATTCTTGCGGGCCGAACGCTATCTTTTAGCCGAGCGTGTGGTATTGCCAGGAAGCAGTGTGTTAGAGCGGCTGATTATCAGCGTTTGCTCTGAAACACATGAACAGTTATTTAAAATCTTGTGCGACAGGCTTACGCCAGAACTGAGAACAGCCATTGATAATCTGTTGGTCGTGCACCCCGGTGAACAACGTTCATTATTCTACCTGTTGAAAGAATATCCGCCATCAGCCACGATTTCTTCGATCCAGAATTACCTGGAACGATACCGGAAACTTGAAGGAACAGGCATTAGTAAACTGGAAGCGCAGTGTGTCGATCCCGCCTTTATCGATTATCTTTACAAACTCGCCCGCCGCTACAGCGCAAGAGACATCAAGCGTTTTAAGGAACCCAAACGCTACGCCATGATGGCCTGTTTTCTTCTGGAAACCCGTAAGGCTTTACTGGATTACCTGGTCAAAATGCACGACCAGTTCATCATGGACATGTTGCGAAAAGCGAAGCACATTCATGAAATGAAACACCGAGAGTTTCGTAAACGTCAGAAAAAAGCCATTGATACGGTACTCGATACCACCCAGTTGATTGTCGATTGGCCGGACGACAAACCTTTACATAAAACGGATCTATGGCAACAGGTTGGCGAGAAGCAGTTGTTGGAATCCATGACTGATCTGCATAACTTCAAGCGGCTAGAAGAACGTGGGTATGGTGATATTTTGTTGGGACGTTACCCCAGCTTGCGCAAATATTTTGCCGAATTTATTCAGTTGCCATTCGCCGTAAAATCCGGCACCGAGCCACTAATGAATGGGATTAACCTGGTTCGTCAGTTGGATGCCGGTACTCTCAAGAAGATACCCGATAATGCCCCGATAGGATTTATTCCGCATGAGCTTCGCCGCTCATACAAGGATCAGGACGGCAATATAAAGCGTAATGCCTGGGAACTAGGGCTTGCGATTGCCATGAAAGAGGCGTTTCGCTCCGGCGATTTATATCTGCCGCGAAGTAAACAGCATGTGTCGTTCTGGGATCTCATGCTGGATGAGCGCCACTGGCAAGCCAGCCGAGAGGCTTCGTATGATATGCTTCAGCAGCCTTATCAGGATGCCGTTAAATCTGTCCTGACATTACAATTCCATGAGGCCGTTGCTAAAGCTGAAAAAGGTTTTGGCCTCGATACGTTCGCAGAAATCAAGGATGGCAAATTGAGGCTGAAAAAAGACGACAAAGCCGAAATCCCCGATGCCGTCATCAAGCTGCAAAAAGTCATTGATGCCAGTCTGCCACCTATTCGAATTGAGCAGCTACTGATGGAAGTGGATCGGCAAACAGGGTTTAGCCGCCACTTTATCCCCCTACAGCAACACCAGTCCAGACCGGCAAATTTTTACAAAACGCTGATTGCAGCGATGATCTCACAGGCAACCAATCTCGGTGTGGTCGCCATGAGCGCCAGTGTTAAAGGTGTGACCTTGGATATGTTACGGCACGTCTTACAATTCTATGTGCGCGAGGAAACCAACAAAAATGCCAGTGCCGAAATTGTCAATCAGCATCATCAGTTGCCGTTCAGCGGGATTCATGGCTCGGGTACGGTCTCGTCATCCGATGCTCAGCGTTTCAAAATCAGGGCCGACACCCTGCTAGCCTCTTATTACCCAAGGTATTACGGATATTATGAGAAAGCGATCGGAATTTACACCCATGTGTCCGACCAATATGCCGTGTACAGCACCAAGGCTATATCCTGTAGCCCCAGAGAGGCGTTGTACGTCTTGGATGGCTTGCTGGAAAATAATTCTATCCTGAAAATCCGGGAGCACACGACGGACACCCACGGCTATACCGAAATCGTATTTGCCTTGTGCTACCTATTGGGTTATTACTTCATGCCCAGAATTCGCGACCTAAAGGATCAACAGCTCTACAAAGTAGATCGGAACGTCAATCACGGCATCTTCAACCCCTTGCTCAACAAGACGGCCGATATTGATATTGTCGAAGAGCAGTGGGAAGCGATGATCCATGTTGCCCAATCTCTCAAGGAACGGACGGCGCCGGCGCATGTGATTGTTCAGCGCTTAACCAATAGTTTTCCAGCCGACCGACTTTCGAGGGCGTTTACCAATCTGGGGCGGATCATTAAAACGGAATATATCCTGCGGTATATCACGGACAAGCCGCTTCGCCGAACCGTTCAATTGCAACTCAATAAAGGGGAATATCGGCACAAGCTGCCACGATGGGTTTTCTTTGCCAACCAGGGTGAATTTACCACCGGTGATTACGAGGAAATCATGAATAAAGCCAGTTGCTTGAGCTTGGTGTCAAATGCGATCTTGTACTGGAATACGTCCAGAATTAGCGAGATTGTCGAGGACTTGAGAAACCAAGGGGAAATAGTGGACGACGAAACACTGGCTCATATCTCTCTATTGCCATACAAACATGTACTTCCGAACGGAACTTATTTTATTGAAGAAGAGTGAGTGTATATTCTTGATCAAACCTGGCACTTTTTCCAATTCCAAAGCAGCCGCTGGAAATGATGTCTACTGATCGGAAGCAGTCGGCCACTAAGCGACATTCAACCATTCAATAAATCAAGGTTATGAAAGGCAGCTTTATAGCAATTGGCAGCCGTTGATGCCTTGAACCCTCTACCTTCCCTCGCAGCAATTTATTTTTAGCTATTTTATTTTGTCTATTGACTATACCGTCCAGACGGTTCAGCATATGTTTTATGAAACAAACACAAAAAACTAATACCCGAGAACGCCTGCTGGATGCCGCCGAAGCTGTTGTGATAGAGCGGGGAGTCGGTGCATTGACTTTAGATGCCGTTGCTAAGCAAGCCGGTACTAGCAAAGGTGGTCTCCTTTACCACTTCCCTTCCAAAGACGACATCGTGATAGGGATGGTTTCGCGCATCGCTTCGATTGTTCAGGAACGATTTGCCGCTGGTTTGGCAAGCGAGCCACCTGGGCCGGGGCGGCACGCCAAGACGATGCTGCACATGATGCTGGATACCGAGGGCTCTCTATTTCCCCGGCTGCAACGAGTGGCCGGACCATTGCTGGGGGCGGTATCCAGCAATCCCAAAATGCTGGAGCCGATGCAACGCTTCTTTCAGGGGGTACATCGAGGCATGCTGGATGACGGCTTACCTGCCGATCGCAGTTGGCTGGTTCTTGCCACGCTGGACGGTCTCAAGTTTTGGCGGATTTTCGGCATCCTGCATCCCTCAGAGCAGGATTTGGCCGGGCTTCGACTGTTGTTAACACAGATTATTGATGAGGCATCATCGTGAAAAAGATCATCCGTTTTGTCATCGTTATATTCATTGTTGTGGGCAGTGCGATTTGGGGGTATCACAAGTATCGCGGAGAAAATAAGACCACCCTGACACTCTACGGCAATGTGGATATACGCGAAGTCACTCTTGGTTTTCGTGTTCCCGGAAAACTGTCGAAACTCTTTTACGACGAAGGTGATAAGGTCAAAGCGGGCGATGTGATGGCCAAGCTGGACGACGAGCCCTATCGCAATCAACTCGCCAGCGCTCAAGCCCAAGTCGATTCGTTACGGGCACGTCTGAAATTGCGTGAAACCGGCAACCGACCAGAAGAGATCGCGCAGGCTCGCTCGCTGGTTCGTGAGCGCGAAGCCACTGCTAGCAATGCCGAGCGTTTATTCAAGCGAGCTGGGGAATTACTGGCCGACAAAGGCGTTTCGCTCCAGGATCACGACAATGCCGAGGCCAACCACAAAGAAGCGCAGGCACGACTTAAATCAGCACGCGATAACCTGGCTCTATTGGAAGCTGGGTTCCGAACCGAGGATGTTAGCCAGGCCAAAGCCGATTTGGCACAAACCGAAGCGGCATTGGCTACTGCCAATCTACAGCTGAACGATACGGTATTAACCGCACCGTCCGATGGCGTCATTCTTACCCGAGCCCAAGAGTCAGGCGCTATATTGCAATCAGGCTCTTCCGTTTTCACGCTTTCCCTGGTGAATCCGGTTTGGGTTCGAGCCTATGTTCATGAGCCAGACCTAGGGCGTATACATCCGGGCATGAAAGTTGAAATCAGAACTGACTCTCATGACGGCAAATCTTATGGTGGCCAGATTGGCTACATTTCACCGCGTGCCGAATTTACACCGAAGACTGTAGAAACAGCGGAATTACGCACTGCACTCGTCTACCGGCTAAGGATTGTCGTCGAAAAACCCGACGAAGGGTTGCGTCAGGGCATGCCGGTAACAGTCATTGTAGATGAAAGCGCGTTGAGCACTTCTGCTTCGTTATGAACGACGCCCTGGTCATTCTCGATTCCGTCCGGAAAATCTTTCCTCACTCGGTTAAGCCCGCGCTGGAAGGTGTTTCAGCAATGTTAAGGTCTGGTCAGATTACCGGTTTGGTTGGTCCTGACGGGGCCGGTAAGACCACACTTATCCGGCTGATGGCCGGACTGCTTGCCCCGACTTCCGGCTCTATTTCCGTAGACCACTGCGACCCGATTCGCGATGCGGATCAACTACGTACCTGCATTGGTTACATGCCACAAAAATTCGGCCTCTACGAAGATTTGTCGGTAATGGAAAATCTCGAACTGCATGCCGATCTGCGGGACCTGATGGGTGAGGAGCGCATCGCTACATTCAAGCGTCTGCTGGAATTTACTGATCTTGCCCGGTTCACGACACGATTGGCCGGTAATCTATCCGGCGGCATGAAACAAAAGCTCGGGCTTGCTTGTGCGCTGTTGGGTCGCCCCAAATTGCTACTACTAGACGAACCGAGCGTCGGCGTCGATCCAATTTCGCGCCGCGAATTGTGGAAAATGGTCCATGAGCTAATCGCGCAGGGCATGGCAGTCGTCTGGAGCACGGCGTATCTGGACGAAGCCGAATTATGCGCGGAAGTACTATTGATGAACGACGGACAGTTGGTCTTCTCAGGCAAACCCGCAGATTTAACCAACCGAATCCATGATCGCAGCCTGCAAATCAGGCAACTGACCGGCAATCGACGGCAATTGCTGGCTCGGGCGTTGCGTCGGCCAGAAGTGATGGACGGCGTGATTCAAGGCCATGCGGTTCGCCTGGTACTCCGGCAAGGTTCAGAGTGTCCCAATCTCAGGGAACTTGATGCGGGCGACGCGGCTGAGCTCGTGCCCGTCATACCCCGCTTCGAGGATGCGTTTATCGAGGCACTCGGGGGTGGTCCTAGTGGTGATTCGGTGCTCGCTCAACGAATGCGGCCAGTGCTCGGCAACGATGAAACGGTGGTGGAAGCGGTAGCCTTAACCAAACGCTTCGGTAACTTCACTGCGACCGATCAGGTGAATTTTAAGGTTAAACGCGGGGAAATCTTCGGCCTGCTTGGCCCTAACGGTGCCGGTAAATCGACGACATTTCGAATGATGTGCGGACTGCTGGCACCTACCTCCGGTACTGCGCGCGTCATGGGCATTGATTTAAAAACCAGTGCTAGCGAAGCACGCCAATGCCTGGGTTACATGGCACAAAAATTTTCGCTTTACAGCAATCTCACTGTTGAGCAGAACCTGAAGTTTTTCTCTGGCATTTATGGGTTACGTGGCATCAGGCAGAAAACCGCTATGGCGGAAATGATCGAGGTATTCAAACTACAGCCTTTCCTTGGCGCCACGCCCGACACCCTGCCGCTCGGGTTCAAACAGCGCTTGGCCTTGGCCTGCGCCGTGATGCACGATCCGGCGATTCTGTTTTTGGACGAACCTACTTCCGGCGTTGACCCGGTGACACGCCGCGAATTTTGGACGCATATCAACGGCATTGTTGAAATGGGTGTCACCGTCATGGTCACGACCCATTTCATGGACGAAGCCGAATATTGCGACCGCATCGCATTGGTATTTCGCGGCAAAATCATCGCGGCCGGTTCTCCCGATCAACTTAAGGAACAAACCGTCTCTCCACAGAACCCCGATCCATCGATGGAAGATGCGTTCATTTCCCTGGTGCAACAACATACTTCGGAGGTCTCAATATGAAATCGCCCGTTTCTTTCCGTCGTCTCTATGCCCTCTGCCGAAAGGAGACCTGGCAAATTTTGCGCGATCCCAGCAGCAATCTCATCGCCTTCGTGCTACCGGTGCTGATGCTATTTATTTTCGGCTATGGCATCAATCTCGACTCGACCGCCGTGAATATCGGCTTGGTGCTTGAAGATACCAGCTCAGAGGCCAGGCACTTCGCAGACAATCTTTACGGTTCACCGTATTTTGTTGTGCATGCCGCCGAAACGAAGGCTGAGATTCAGCAGGCGCTGACCGAAGGTCGGGTACGCGGCTTTGTGGTAGTTCCGGTGGATTTTGCCGAAAAACTCAAACAGCTAACCAGCACTGCGCCGCTGCTGGTGGTGACAGACGGTTCGGAACCCAACACCGCCAGCTTCGTGCAAAATTATGTGACCGGTGCATGGAATGGCTGGCTGCAGCAACGCGCCATTGAACGCGGTGAAAAGCCACCACTCGGTATCAGCATCGAACCGCGCTTCTGGTTTAATCCCGCCGCCGAGAGTCGGAATTTTCTGGTTCCAGGATCAATAACCATCATCATGACCGTCATTGGCGCACTGTTGACTTCACTCGTAGTCGCTCGGGAATGGGAACGCGGCACAATGGAAGCGCTACTGGCATCTCCGGTGACTCGCACCGAATTGCTGTTAAGCAAGCTGCTGCCTTATTACGTACTGGGTATCGTTTCGCTATTCCTGTGCGTTGGCGTAGCGGTCTTAATGATGCACGTGCCATTTCGGGGTTCGCTGCTGATTTTGTGGTTGATCGGCTCACTGTTTCTGGCAAGCAGCCTTGGCCTGGGTTTACTGCTCTCCACCGTACTACGCAACCAATTCGTCGCTGCCCAAGCAGCTCTCAATGCTGCCTTTCTGCCCGCGCTCATGCTGTCGGGATTTCTCTTTGAAATCCGCAGCATGCCTACCATCATCCAAGGTGCTACCTACTTGGTTCCGGCTCGCTACTTTGTGTCAGCTATTCAGACGCTTTTTCAAGCCGGCAATGTTGCGCCGATTTTATTGCACAGCGGCATGTTTCTGGTATTCGCGGGCAGCTTTTTCATCGGCCTGACCGCGATGAAAACCCGCCGACGTTTGGAGTAATGATGTTTTCACGTATCCTGACACTGATCATCAAAGAACTCGAAATGCTGCTGCAAGATAGGCAAAGCCGCATGGTGTTGATTGTGCCGGTCTTTCTGCAATTGGCACTGTTTCCCTTTGCGGCGACATTGGAAGTCAAGAACAACACGTTGGCGGTTTACAACGAAGATGCCGGCCGCGAGTCTACGGAGTTGATGCAACGTTTCTCACAGGCTCAAGCCTTTACCCAACTGCTCACGCTTTACAATGATGCTGAGGTGCACTCCGCCATTGATAACCAGGATGCACTGATTGTGATCCGTTTCCCGCCGGATTTTTCACGTGATATTGCGGCGGGCCGTCCTCCAAAGATTCAAGCTATTCTCGATGGGCGTCGCTCCAACAGTGGCCAAATCGCTCTCGGCTACGTGCAACAAATCGTGAACGACTACAGCAACGAGCGGTTTGCGTTACAAAAAAAGAACATACCCTCATCCTTGGTTGTTCGTCACTGGTTTAACCCTAATCTTGATTATGTCTGGCACATTTTGCCCAGCCTGATCGCTATCATCACATCGATTAACGCGCTCATCGTCACCGCACTCTCGGTCGCACGTGAACGCGAACAAGGCACGTTCGATCAAGTGCTCGTTTCGCCGCTGACACCCGGCATGATTATGATTGGAAAAATTATTCCGGCCATTCTGGTGGCTATCGTGCAAGGAACGATCATTTTGCTGGGCGCAATTTTCGTTTATCGCGTGCCGTTTGCAGGATCGCTGCTGCTCCTTTATGGCAGCATGATTTTCTACTGCCTAGCCTTGGCGGGATTCGGACTGTTGATTTCATCGGTTTGCGCCACGCAGCAACAGGCGTTTCTCGGCGTGTTTAGCTTTGTGATGCCTGCCATCCTGCTGTCGGGTTATGCCTCGCCGGTGGATAACATGCCGGTCTGGCTGCAATACCTAGACTGGATCAATCCGATGCGCCATTTCGTCGTCATCGTAAAGGGAGTTTTTTTAAAGGACATGGGCCCTCTCGCGTTGTTGCATAGCTTATACCCACTTTTAATCATCGCTATCGTGACAATGAGTGCGGCAAATTGGTTATTCCGCCATCGCTTAGCTTGAATGTTGAATTCCAACCTATGCCCAATATTGACACGTAGACGGTTCTTACCATGAAAACAAAAATCGTTATCGCCATATCATCTCTGTTCCTGGTTGCCGGGTGCACCGTTGGTCCGGACTATCAGCGACCTATTTCCAATGCACCTGAACAGTGGAGTTCCAACCATTCCAACAGCGTCATCCGTCCCAATGAACAAGTCGGGGAATGGTGGAAGCTTTTTCACGATGCCGAACTGGATTCCCTGATTGAGCGAGCGATTATGGCCAATCTTGATCTGCGTATTGCCGAGTCTCGCGTGCGTCAAGCCCGAGCCCAACAAGGGTTTGCCGAAGCGGATTTCTGGCCGACGCTGAATGCCTCCGGTTCCTACGCCAGGCAAAAGCAAAGCCAAAATCAGCCTATTCTTGGATCGTTGCCCAATTCATCCAACATCCCGTTTGAGAACGATGTTTACAAGGCCGGATTCGACGCTTCCTGGGAAATTGATATTTTTGGTGGCAAACGTCGGGCGCTCGAAACGGCTAATGCCGAATTAGCCGCAATGGAATACGGACGGCGCGACGTACAAGTAAGCTTGCTATCCGAGGTGGCAAGATATTACTCGCTAACCCGAGGCGCTCAGCGTCAATTGGCCATTCTGCAAGACCAGATAAAAGCCCAAGAAGAAACGGTAAAAATCATCCGAAGCCGTGTGGATCACGGAGCAGCGGCGGAACTGGAACTGCAACGCGCACTTGCGCTGCTCGCGAGCATTCAATCGCAAGCGCCGATAATCGAAACATCGATTCAGTCGTCGGTTCATCGTCTGGGCGTGTTGCTTGCGCAAAGTCCTGACGCCTTGAATACAGAACTGTCCGTCACAGCGACTATTCCGTCACCACCACCTCAAGTGCCGGTCGGGTTACCTTCGCACCTTCTGCTTCGCCGCCCTGACGTATTGCGGGCCGAGCGTTTACTTGCAGCCGAGACAGCCCGTATCGGCCAAGTGAAAGCCGAGCTTTTCCCCAAATTTTTTCTCACTGGTTCGGTTGGAACCATCAGCATCAGCCCTAGCGATTTTTTTCTTCCCTCCAGTCGCACATGGTCTATCGGTCCGACCTTGCAATGGCGAATCTTTGACTCTGGCCGAGTGCTTGCCAACATCAGAGCTCAGACAGAGACGCAAGATCAGGCAAAGCTGAATTATCAAAAAATTGTCCTTGACTCATTTGAAGAGGTTGAGACCGCATTAGTAACCTATGCTAAAGAGCAGGAACACTACCAACTGCTAGAGCAAGAAGTGAATGCAAACCAAAGGGCTGTGGAACTAGCGGCACAGCGCTACAGCAAGGGTTGGGCTAGCTACCTCGATTTGCTCGATGCGCAACGCGCTTTATATAACTCCCAAGATGAATTAGTCCGAAGCGAACGAGCCGTTGCCTTGAATTTGGTGTCTCTTTACAAAGCGCTCGGGGGTGGCTGGGAAACAGAAAAATCCTAAGGCTTATGAGCATTGGAATGTGGTTTACGCTACTTTTTTCTGTAGTTATGCGGTTTTTTGAATTGGTGTGGATAAAATTTGCATGTCAGCTAAAGGAATTATTGCAGACATAGGCTTCTGACGTAGCCGAAGGGCCGCTTGGGGTCGTGACCTGATGGCCAGTCTGTTCGAAATGAATCATTGTCAGTGGCCGCTTTAGAGAAATTTTGCATAGTCTGATTTTGTTGAAACCGTAAGTTTCTGTTCAAATGCTCCCGCTAGTCCACTTTGGGCGCCCGGCAAAATGTCTTGCTGCAAGGTGATGATTTCGGAATGAGCGGTATCCAAGGCCTGATAGGCGGTGTTCAATGCCGTGGCGATGCGTATCTCGGCGCTGCGCAATTCGTCTTCCGCTTTGGTCAAACGATGCTCGGCTTCTTGAATACGGCCTTGATTGCGGTCAAATACCGGCAATGGCACCGAAAAACCAACGACTAAGGCGTAATCATTGGGCATCAGAAATTTACTGGCGCCTACAGTCGCGGTGACATCCGGGATAGCTTTGGATTTTTCCATCGTGATAAGCGCCTGACGTTGGGTGATCTCGGTGACCCAACGGGCTAAATCGGGATTTTTGGAGAGGCGTTGCGCCAATGAGTCCAGGGAAGCTGGTGCTTGTATACTTTCCAAATGACCGTTTACCGTCTCAAAACGCGGTGTCGTGCTGCCCCAGCCGGCGGCTAAGCGCTTGCGGGCGGCTTCCAGTTCTTTCTGGGCTCGCATCAGCTCAATTTGCACCGAAGCGCGAGCAACTTTAGCCTTGGTTTCTTCAACGGGCGATACCTTGCCTGCCTGCACTCGCGCAGCGGTCGTAACCGTTGTCTGATTGGCCAATTCATGAATTTGCTGTGTCAGCGTCAAGCGCTGTTGGGCGGCCAACACGTCAATAAATGCCTGAGTGACTTGGGTGAGTACATCGGCTCGTTTGGTTTCGTAATCCCAATCGGCTAATTGTTTGGTCAGCGATGCCGCTTCCATGCGGGCGGTGCGTTTTCCGCCCAATTCGATCAATTGGCTGAGTTCCAAGGTGACGACATCGCCATCGAAGCCCTTGATGACCTGATTACCAAAGTTCGCGGCATTGGCATTGAAGGTGGGATTGGGAAACAAACCCGCTTGGAGGGTGGCGGCTTCCTGTGCTCGGCTCTCCCAGGAAAAGGCCGATAGCTCGGGGTTCTGGGTTAGCGCTAAAGCCAAGACTTGAGACAAAACCAGGGAACCGGTCGGTTCCTCAATGGCTTGCCGACTGGAACCGTTTGCACCCAGATCGCCTGATTGTGCCGGCAATAGCGTGTCGTCTGCCGGACTCGCATCGACCGAGCCGGCAGTAATCAATAAACACAGTGCAACGCCAAGTGGCCGCACATAATTCGAGAACATGGAAAATTTCTCCGTAGCATAGAGGGAACGTCAACACGGACACAGGTGAACCTGCGTCTTCATCTGGTGAGTTACGGCTAGGAGAGTCGGCTAAATCAGTAAAACGGTGCTGCGCAGGGCGAGCAGTCTGGAATCGGTGAAGGGCGGGTCGAAAAATGCCGGCTGCCGAATGATGACTTTGGCATAAAGAGTCAAGAGCGAAATCAGGAAAAATACCGGCAAAAGCCCGGTATCAATCGCTAATTTTAATAACTCCGTCAGTTGCAAGGGAATGTGGTCATCGCCATCGATAGGGATGTCAGTGCAAGGCGATGGGCAGGGATCACCGTCATCGCTCGTAAGAGCATTGGTCTCATCATTGAAACGAGTGGCAGCATTGACACGAGCGAATTGGTCGCTTCCAGTCTTCTCTACAGCGACATGGCCATCAGCCCCAAAACACAGCACAAAGGACGATACATCTCGATGGCCCAAGCCAAAATGACCGAGCACTGCGAGTATCAGCACAATAGAAAGCCAAGTTTTAAAGCGGAGTAGGGTAACCATTCTTTAAAAGAATACTCGCCATCCAAAATAATTCAAGCATTTATTAACCCGGCCCTTAAATACCCTGTGCTGCGTAAGCGGCGGCTGGGTGCCTGAAATAAGCGGCGACATGATTGGGTAGAGCCGCGATACGGTTCATGAAGGCCTGCGCTTTCTCAAGCAGCTCTGCGGTATTTTGGCTGACGGGGCCACTGCGGAGTGCGGTTTTGAAGTCCCGATTGAGGTATTCATCAGGGTTCGATTCGGGCGCATAAGGCGGTAGAAAAACCAGTTCAATCCGGTCTTGTTTGTCCTGTAGCCATTCGCTAACTTGTTTGGCGTGATGCACGCGCAGGTTATCGACCACCAGAAAGATTTTTCGTGTCACGCCTTCGATCAAGCGGCCAAGAAATTCCAGAAATCGCTGGGTATTGATCGAGCCTTCGACGATTTGAAAGGCACATTCACCCCGTGCGGAAATGGCTGAAATCATGGACAGTTTGTGCCAGCGTGTCGGAGTCTTCAGCACAGGTGTCTGGCCTTTAGGGGCATAGCCTCGAATCCAATGTGTGTCTTCTTTAACGGCGGTCTCGTCGCCCCATAAAATCGTGGCGTTTTCTGCTTTGGCTCTCGCCAATAGCTGTGGATAGGTCTGCTCCAACCAGGTAGCGACTTTGACCGGATCTTGCTCCAGGGCGCGCTTGATCGGGCGTTGTGGGGTAAAACCCCACCGCTTGAGATACTTGCCCACCAGGCGATCCTGCATCTCCACGCCAAAGCGTTCCCGGATGAGTGCCTTGATCGCAGGACGCGTCCATAAGGCAAACGGCAGCTTCAGTTGCTGTGGGCATTCGCCCACGATTTGATCACGCAACCAGCATTCATCCGCCATGGTTAGTTTACGTCCGCTTCCGACGCGACGCCCTCGGCTTTTTTCCAGTAAAGCACCTTCGCCTTCCTTACGGGCTCGGGCGAGCCACTCTTCAATCGTTCGATGGTGAACCCCGGCCACATCGGCCAACTCTTTGAGGCTCATTCCTGACTGCTTGCGCAATCGAATCACCATTTGACGTAATAAAGCACGCCCTTCAATCGTTAGTTTCCGCGCATCAATTTTCTGTTTTTCCATGCGCTTATTTTATCAAATTACAGGGTATTTGAGGGCCGTGTTAATAGGAACAAACACCGGCGAGCATGACCCTGAAAGGCTGCTTGATTGCTTTAGCCGAACAGTTCTGTCGGGTTATTTCATTATCTATGGCATTAGTTTTTCACTAATTTGACACACTTTTCATTAATTGTGGCACCCGACATTATAGTTGTTTTCTTTCGTTGTTTCTTGTTTAGTTTATTACTTTCTTTATTTCTTTATTTCTTTATTACTTAATTTCTTGATTTGTGCTAGACTATACACACAGTCAAATTGATGGAGGCCGTCATGAAAGAAGAGCTTGATTCCGCAGTGGGTCGTCCCGCCGATATAACCGATGAGCGCATTATTGAAGCCGGCGAGGCATTGGTGAGGGCCAATCGGAATGTAACGGGCTTTGCATTGCGCAAAATCACCGGCGGTGGCGATCCCAAAAGACTTAAAGAGGTTTGGGATAAGCACAATGTCAGTCAGTCGGTGACCAATGCAGAGCCGGTAGCAGAGCTGCCCGTAGAGGTCGCTGAAACCTTGGCGGCCATGACCAAGGCCTTGGTGGACAAAATCAACGCGCTGACCGTGGAGTTAAATGACAAAGCCGTCAAGACCCAAGAGCGCCGTGTGGCGGATGTCTTGCGGGCTGCGGGCGAACAGCAGGCCCAGGCAGAGCGCGAACTTGCCGACGCTTCGCAGGCTGTCGATGAGTTAGAGGCTATGCTGGCGGAAGAGCGGTCCAGGGTAGGGGAGTTGGAAAAACGTCTGGCCGAGGTGTTAGCGGCTGACCAAGCTAAAGCGGTTGAACTGGCTACCTTACGCGAACGGCTAGAGGCGGTCGAAAAAAACGCGAAGGTAGCGGGCGAGCAGCATGTTGCCGAACAAGTACAATTCCGGCAAGCATTGGCGGATCAAAAGCGGGCGGCACAAGAATTGGCGGTAGAACGGGATAAAGTGAAAACGGAACTGACTAAAGTACAGGCTAAGGCGGAAGCCGCCGAAGAGTCCCATAAGGAAGAGAGAAAAAGGGCTGCCACTGAGCTACAGCGAGTCGCCGATAAGCTGATAAAGCTTGAGGCGGAAAGAGATGGCGCCAAAGGGGAGGCGGGTAAAACCCGAGAAGAGCTTGCCAAGCTAACAGGCCAATTGGAAGCCATGAAAATCCAGGCCGCTCAGTTGATGCAGGCCATTGGAAACCAGCAACCGGAAAAAACCGAAAAACCGAAAAAGGTATAAGGCATTTTGTGGCTAAAAACGGAGGGCTCAGTGATGATGAACGTGAATCAATTGCAACAGGCCAAAGAAGTGATGCATCGATGGATAAGCAGTTATCGTTGTCGGACTTTCATTGGCTTTAAAGGCTCGGTTGTTAAACCGTATGGCTTTCGCTCTTATTACTGGGCGCACACCTATACTGCCCGTGATTATTTGTTGGGCATAAAAGAGCCGCATGGTGCATGTCTGTCATTGTTGGACCTTAGAAGGTCAGGGCAATGAGTCTGGGATTGGCATGGTCGTGTCTGGGGGGCTTGATGTTTGAAGCCGGACTCTGAAAATGACACCCTATATATTAATGGTAACAAAAGTAGTGCAGTCATCTTCTGACATAAATGTCCAAAATCGACCGGTTTCGGACAGGGTTGAAAAAATATGTACTAAAGTAGGCTTATTGAATTCCGTACACGTGTTATAATTCGTACATCCATTTCGGACGGAATTAGAGCATGTCACGCGTATTTGCTTACTGTCGAGTATCAACCACAGACCAGACCACCCAAAATCAAAGCCTGGAAATTCAATCTGCCGGTTTTGCCATTCAGCCGCATCGTTTGATTGAAGAAAGCATCAGCGGTTCAGTCGCGGCTAAAGAACGACCCGGTTTTAATAAGTTAATCGAGCGGCTGGAATCGGGCGATGTGTTGGTGGTCACCAAACTGGATCGCCTTGGCCGCAATGCCATGGATGTCAGAGCCACGGTCGAGCACCTTTCTGATTCTGGGGTGCGGGTCCATTGTCTGGCGTTAGGCGGGGTTGATCTAACTAGTTCTGCCGGCAAGATGACCATGCAGGTCATTGCAGCGGTCGCTGAGTTTGAGCGTGACTTGCTGATTGAGCGAACCCATGCGGGCATTAGTCGCGCGAAGGCTGCGGGTAAACAGTTCGGCAGGCCGCCGGCGCTCAATGCGGAAGATCGTGCTGACGTTGTCAAACGATTGGCCGCTGGCAGCAACGTTTCGGAGTTGGCTCGGGAATTCAAAACCACCCGGCAAACCATTATGCGGATTAGGGAAGCAGCGATGAAATCACAAAAAGTCGACAATACGATCCACTCTTCTGGAGAGTAACTGATGAATCATCTATATCTGGAACGACACGATAACAAAGACAACATGCATCGTTTTTATCAGATGTTTGTGACACCTGGCTTGTTTGACGATTGGTCGCTGATAAAGGAATGGGGTAGGGTTGGCTCACCCGGTACCGTCAGAAAGGAGTGGTTCGATACCCAGGAAGAAGCCATCGTCGCCGGGAATAAGTTGTGCACGGCCAAATGTAAAAAAGGTTATCACTCAATTTGTGTAGAGAAATGATGGCTATATGCAAATTGTGTTTCCAGACCCCGTATCGGAGACGAGGAGTCTTTTGCCTGAACATCGTCTAATTTTTCTGGGCCAAGTGAACACAGCCGAAGTTTTATATCGCTAAACGTTGGGCCACCATTAACTTGTTTGAGCATCTCAGCCAGCACAATACATGCCGCTACCGCTCCAACGAAAGGGACGGCGATTGATTTGCCGGCAATCAATAACCGACCGCACTCATCCGCACCGAGTGTCCGATAAGCAGGATTATTAGTAATGTGATTTAATTTTCGAATATCACGTTTAGCCAATTCTTTCGCTGACTCCAGAGGCCAAACCATAGATGCAACTCGCGGATTTGGCCAAGAATGGAAAGCGATGGTATCAAAGTTGTTCGCCTCGCCCCCAAGTCCGCTATCAAAAATTGCCTTAAATCCGGCATTTGACAGCCATTGCCGTGGTTTATTATCGTCAAAACCTGAAAGAGCAATATGCGGATCCTTTGCTGAGCATCTAAAGTTGTCGTCTACTCGCCGTTCAAGCAGTCTAGTATAGAATCCACGTGACTCAAGCCACTCCGCAACAACGCGGGTTTTTAATCTGCCCACCGCAGCATCATTAATTAAAGCACCTGTTTCAACATTCGGGATTTCAATAACGTCATCGTCACATAATAGAATTGTTGTCTCTTTGGGTGAACGATATGGTAATGCTGCAAGTGCCCATAGATAAGCCTGCCCGAGATGACCAAGTCCAAATACGCCGATACTGCAAGGTAATTCAGCCAGTGGTTCTCCTATTGCGTCAGGGTGTTCTGCGGGAAAATCCGGTCGCCACAGCGAAAACGTAACGACACGTCTTGTGGCAGTTATACTGATGCCAGCGAATTCGGCAAAAATCTCACCGACTGCAATAGCTGCTGCGGCAATACTCGCAAGTGGACAGTAGGGGGCCTCCGCCATGCGAGATATCTGATTGGCTGGGCCTACAGCAACACGCCAACCATCATAGGTGATTCTGACTGCTTGTTCATTGTACTCAGCATTCCCAAGGATCAAATAGCGGTTACATGGAATTCCCCCGTTCCATGATGTAATTTTACCGCCGAGCTCAATGATCGCATCTCCAATCGTTGTTGATCGAACAACAGGAACCAGACATGGAGCCAACCAGATATCGGAAGAAGCTACTATGACGACTTCTCCTGCAAAGCATCTTACGCCAAGGTTAACGGCTGTAAGTAGGGCTAATTGCAAACCATAAGACGCTTTAATATCGTCGCCAGCATGTAATTGAAGACCGCGTTGTTTCCTACGTTGGCGAGAATCTTCTGGTTCCAGGGTCTTTTTGTCCAAAAATAATTTATCTATCCGGGATACACTGCCGTGTTTCAAAATTTCCGATTTCATAAGATCACCATAAGCTAAGTTCCACCGGCGCACCGGGGGCATTGTGAGAAAAAGATTTCCAGTATCCTTGTCCTTGAAATACGTGTATACCGACACCTGCTAATGAATATTTAGAGGTATTGCCGTATCTAGGCAAGATAAGACCAATATGGCCAGGTACCGGAATCATCGGATGGCTTTTATCGATATGGCTTTGCCGGACATCACTTGTTGGGTGGGTATGCACATCTGCTAAAACCTGCAAGCTATTTTTGGCACAGTATTCCCACAATGCTGAGAATCCACTTCCATGAAACATAACTACCCCGCTTGATAGTGCATTGGGATCTAAATCGTCGTAACAAACGAAAGTCTCAATGCGACGCTTAGTTGCACCAGTTTTACCAAGCAGAAACGCCCCGCTTTCTTGGCGACCTTTACCCCGCTTTTTCAACTCGGCAACCAGAAGTAGCCAAGTTAGGTAGGGGATTTTGATATTTTGTTCAACAGCCATAATAATCCTCGCAGTTAAGCCATCGGTGTACTAAGCTGATGAAGTCAGTCAGTGTGTTTTGTTCCGTCCAAAGGAATTTCGGATTTGTGGTTTGCCAATCGTGCCCGTTTCGGGCTTGCCTGTCATAGGGGTGATAAAACCCTTGACCCGGTGCAGCCCATCCAGCTACTTTGAACACGCTTTCTACAACCGAGCCGGGACGTCCTTTCGGCCACTGGTCCGGTTGAAGAAAATTATTGATCTCCATATTCCAAAAAGCGCCAGTTGTTGGCTGAGTCCCATAACCCTCCACATTCCAACGCACCAAAAATCGGGTTGGACTATTTTGGCGCGGGGCCGCCTCAATCCATGTGTAAACAAATGGCCAGTCGCCCTCCGAAATTTCCTGTGCGAGTCGCCAGTAATTTTTTGATGCGCCAATCCGAAAATCCGCACGTTGCAAATCTTCTGTTAACAGTCGTTGGGCTATTGTTACCACTATGATTCTTAACCCTGAGGGGTAATTTCACGAACCAGATCGAACGCAAGTTCACACGAGCCTTTCTCGATCAACTCCCCTAGATGTTGATCCAAGCGTGGATGTTCTTCGCTAGGTTTAACCGCGAGTATTAAATCGGCGCCATCTTTTGGATCAACGTGGAACCGCATTTTTGCCCAAGTGGTCACTGTCGCAATGGTGGTGGCCGGAGAGAATCGACGTTTATGGTTGCCACCATTGAAATAGACCGTCACTTCAATCCTATGGGCAGCGCTAATATGAACGTGTCGATGTTCAAAGAGAGCAAGACTTTCGACGGACAAATTAATATCCGCTGGTTCATGAATGTCAGCATCCTCGTTTGGCTGATGAATTGCCTCTTCAGATTCGCCAACAAAAACAAACAATTCTTCGTGCGGAACTGAATTTAATTTTTCAAAAACCTCTCTCAAGGTCTCGTTCAAACTGGCGTGGATTATCTGTGGATGGCCGTTACCGTGCAGGAATAGCTCCATGCTTTTAGTATCACTAGCACCTTCAATTACTTTAGTAGTCATAAAAAATCACCTTATTCGTTTCACTGGACAACCAGCATGGGCACATTATAGACAGCTATATTTTAGCTAGTCAATAGCTAATTTACGGCTAAATTAAAGCTACTTAATATTGACAAAATCGTTTTTGCTTGTAGAATAAGTTGGCACTGAGGAGACTGTATGACCCCCGTAAAGAAAACGATGACACTTAACCTCACAGACGCGGAAATGCGCGCATTAGAGGAGTTGTGCATAAAAAAAGACCTAAATAAGACAACTATATTGCGCCAAGCATTGCGCCTGTATCAGTTGGTTGAGGCTCGTCTTGAGAAAGGCGATAAGCTACTTTTTGAGGAAGAATTAACCAAAGAAAAGACAGAGGTTATGATGCTATGACCGTTACAGTCAGCCCTATCGCTCTTTTCAATGTCGAACAGGGCATATCCGTCGATGCCGAACTATGGGATGCAATTACTGAAAAGCAACTTGCTGACTGGGAAGCGGAATGGAATATGGAGCTCCTTCTCGCTTTACAGCGTTTGAATCGCGCGGGGGTAGAGCGAAAACACTGGCCGCAAAGCCGACATTGGAATTGGCGTAAAAAGACGGAATGTTTACAAAAAATGCTGGCATATCCTTGTTTCAGCATTATGTGTGACGGAATGACTCAAGGCATGATGATTGTCGATACGCCGAGTAAACGCTGTCGCATCGAATGCCAGAATGGCAAGAATCTTGTTTACATTGAGTATATTGAGAATGCTCCTTGGAACCGGAAAGAATTATTATTTGATCCACCTCGTTATCGTGGCATAGGAAGCATTCTTATGTTCGCGGCTATTATGCTTAGTAAAGAAGAAGGCTTTAAGGGACGTATCGGCCTTCACTCACTGCCGCAAGCGAATAACTTCTATGCTAATAGTTGCGGCATGACCGATTTAGGGAGTGACCCTAATTATCAAGGACTACACTATTTTGAAATGACAGAACAGCAAGCGGTTGCTTTCATCACGAAAGGGGGCCAGTTATGAAAATAGAAATTACAAAAGAATGGTGCCTAAGAATGGCGCATCTCGAAGGGGATGCGGAAATCGGAGCCGGTGTGTTGGCCTTCGATCCAATTTTGCACGAAGATGCTCTTCCGGTAGCCGACACCCTTGATGAATCCGGCATTGTTTTCGGCCGTTTCGTTCAGTTAATGCGCCGCAACCGCGGATTGACAATTGAAAAACTCGCCGAAGATAGTGATGTTGAGATTGCCGAGTTACTTGAAATTGAAGATGATGCACACCATAAACCACAAGGCCGAACCGTCTATCAGCTTGCGAATTACTTTAAAGTTCCGCATCGCAACCTTTTACAGGTAGCTGGACTTACTGCACCTCGAGATTCTAGGATCCTTGAAGAAGGCGTTCGTTTTGCGGCACGATTAGAGCCTGTTGCCGAACTTTCGCCAGAAGAGCGTGCCGCGCTCGAAGCTTTTGTTGCTATAATCGGCTCAGAGTAGGAATCGAGAAACCCATTGGCTAAAAATCTCATTCTTCCTCGGAAAACCGTACAAGATATTGATAATAGGGTTGAACGTATCTTAAGGGGGCTTGGGAATCCTGAACCTCCACTACGCTTAGAGGATGTACGAGAGTTATTAAATCTTGATCTAGCCTTCTACACAGCAAATGACCCAGGAATTGCTCAGGAGACCATCAGTCGAATTCGCGTGGCCGCTATCCAAGTTTATAAGCGTCCCACACTCCTTATTGAGGCAATCAAGAAATTAGATTTAAAGGCTTTATATCTGCCAGATCGAAAGCGCATCCTGCTTGACGGTGCCCTCCCGTTAAAAAAACACCGTTGGAACGAAGCCCATGAGATAGGTCATAGTTTGATACCGTGGCATGAGGAAATGATGCTTGGTGATAACAACCAAACGTTATCTTTTGAATGTCATGAGCAGGTTGAAGCAGAAGCAAATTTTGCAGCTGGACGGTTATTGTTCTTACGTGAGCGCTTTGTCGAGGAAGCTCAATCCCTGGAACCGGCGATAAAATCCATTCGTCAATTACATACTAGATTTGGCAATACACTTACAACCACATTTTATCGTTTCATCGAGACATTCGGTGTTGAGCAGCCGCTGGTTGGCCTGATTTCCTGTCATCCCCATATTTCTCGACGTCCTTTGGCTTTCGATGTTGATAGACCCTGCCGCTACTTTATCCAATCCCCGGCTTTTGCAGGACGTTTTTCTAAACTATCTGAAGTTGAGTTATTCGAGGCCGTTGCTGGTTACTGCGGCGGTCAGAAAGGCGGCTCTTTGGGAGAAGCTGAGTTGATTTTGTCTGATGACAACGGGAACCAACACCGTTTCTATTTTGAAACATTTTTTAATCATTATGATGCGTTAACGCTTGGTGTTTATTGTGGGCCAGAAGCCAGGATTTTCTAAGGTGTTTCAAGCCCTATAGGCTCAATAATCTCGATAATTAGCCCATTACACTTTACTTTCAATCGACCAAACAACCTGCAATCATTCGCGCCGACCTTCAATCATCCGCAGCAAACCAGGATTATTTGCAACTCTGCGACACGAAGTCGCTTACAAAAGTTGTTCCACTTAACAATGATGGAACCGCCCGTGTCACCGGGTTGAATCTAGGAGTGATGGGGCTACACTAAACCGGACACAATTTTTAAAATATCCGAAAAAAATTGTGATCCAAAATGAGCAGAGAAAAACCCAATACCTATACGGCAGAATTTAGAGAGTCGGCAATCAAATTAGCTAATGAATCCGATCAATCGGTGACTCAGGTAGCCAAAGAGCTTGGAATCAACGTCAATACGCTCCACACCTGGATTGCCAAATACAGCAAAGCCAAAACGACTGATAAACCTGAACGCACTGACGAGCATCTTTATGATGAATTAAAACGCTTGCGTAAAGAAGTAGCCCGCTTGACCGAGGAGCGCGATTTATTAAAAAAAGCCGCGGCGTACTTTGCCAAGGAGCAGCGGTGAAGTACGCCTGGATTAAACAACATGCCGCCGATTTTGCCGTCAACCGGCTCTGTCGACTGATGGACGTTTCAAGAAGCAGCTATTACGCTTGGCTGCACCGTCCGCCGAGCGCTACAGTAAAAGATGACCAAAGCCTAACGAAAATCATTGTGGAAGCCTTTAAGAAGAGTCGGGAGACTTACGGAACTAGACGACTTAAAAAGGTGCTTTTTCGACAAGATCGAATGGTCAGTCGCCGCCGGATCGGTCGCTTGATGCGTGATGCCAAATTAGCTTGTAAAACAAAGCGGAAATTTAAAGCGACGACAAACTCCAAGCATCATCTTCCGGTGGCCGATAACCACTTGGATCGGCAATTTGCAGTGCAGCGACCGAATCAGGTCTATGCGGGCGACATCACTTACATCCATACCCAGGAAGGTTGGTTGTATTTAGCCGTGGTCATCGATTTGTTTTCCCGGCAAATCGTTGGCTGGTCAATGGCCGAACATATGCGGACCAAGCTGGTGAATGATGCGCTATTGATGGCCATTTGGAAGCGTAAACCGGCAAAAGGCTTACTCTGGCATACAGACCGAGGGAGTCAATATGCTTCCGAAAGCCACCGGGCATTACTCAAGCAGTACGGCATTCGCCAGAGCATGAGCCGTAAAGGCAACTGTTGGGATAATGCCGTATCGGAAAGCTTCTTTCATACCTTGAAAACGGAGCTGATTCATCATCAGACTTTTCGTAATCGAGATGAGGCTAGGCAGGCTGTGTTTGAATATATTGAAGTGTTTTATAACCGCGAGCGACTACATTCAGCCAATGGCTATTTGTCACCTGCTGACTACGAATTGCAGCAAAAAGCTGCTTAACAGTGTGTCCGGTAAGGTGTTGACACATCAGAGTCTGAAGAATAAAGAGCGACTCTAACAACGCAGCGAAGCACCGTAAGCTTTTGATAACTCCCTACTCTAATTCGATTTGATGCGTTGCAATGACAGGTTTTGATCTTCGCGCAATCATTTAGTTTTAGTTCTTAGGATCAGAGATTGACTGTTATGAAAATTAATTCTGTAATTGATGTATCGGATTTGCATGAACAAGTCAAAGAGTTACGAAAGCGGCTATTGAATGAATCAGACTTGGGCGGTGTGTTAATTTCCACCAGTTTTTTAGATGCTTGCCTGGCGTCATTACTTCAAGTACATTTTGTTCAATCAAGTGTTACAGATAAGCTATTGAATCCCACCTCTGGAACCTTGGGTACCTTCAGCTCAAAATGCGATGTAGCTTATTGTTTAAATCTTATAATAAAAGAAACTTATAAGGACCTCATACTTATTGGACAAATAAGAAACATATTTGCTCATAACCACTTGAAATCAAGTTTTGAGGATAAGAAGGTTCACGAAATATGCAGCAAATTAAATTTTCCAACTAACTACTTGCAAAGCAGCTGTAAACAAAGCAATTACAGCGATGTAGAACAATATTTTGAAAATCCCAAGAATCGTTTTATCTATACAGTGAATTGTATTAGTGACCTATTGTTGAAATCTATAATATCCAAAAAGTCGAAAAAAAACGCAAAAACAATTTGAAACAACCCGATTCCCAAGCATCAATAAAACACTGTCGGTAATTGATGTTTTGAACGGCAGCTTTAAAGCTACAATTTACCTTAAGACTGAAATTCCTGATCGTCCGGAAATGGCCGTTATGCATAGCTATGCATAACGGCCATTATGTGAAGTTTCCTTTTATGTATAGCAGTATGGTGCCGAAAGGTTTATAGCGTGTAATCAGCGGCTTCAGCAAGGCACCTTGCCTGAAAGGCTGGACATAAATTCTGCAGTTATCTGAAATGGACATTCCTTAGTCCATTTCCGGAGACTGCCATGAGCTTAACAACCATACCCATAGCTGGTCGAGTAGCCCGAAGGAGTCAACTATGATTTGTTAGAATGGTGGATTGTGCTTAATTTTTTATAAACAAACTGATGACCCAAAAAGAACTCGAAGATTACCTCTGGGGCGCTGCCAACATTCTGCGCGGCATGATCGATGCCGCCGACTTCAAGCAATACATTTTCCCGCTGTTATTTTTCAAGCGCATCAGCGATGTTTGGGATGAAGAGTTTCAAACCGCATTGAACGAAAGCGACGGCGACTTGGATTATGCGTCATTCGCTGAAAATCACCGCTTCCAGATTCCTGAAGGCTGTCATTGGGAAGATGTCAGAAAGAAAACCGTCGACGTCGGCGTGGCGCTGCAAAACGCTCTGAATGGCATTGAGAAGGCCAATTTCGACATGCTGCATGATGTCTTCGGCGATGCGCAATGGACCAACAAGCGCCGCATGAGTGACGAGAAAATGCTTGATCTGATCGAACATTTCAGCCGGATGAATTTAACGGTCGGCAATGTGCCACACGACATTATGGGCGCAGGCTATGAATATCTGATCAAGAAATTCGCCGATGATAGCGGTCACACCGCTGCCGAGTTTTACACCAACCGCACGGTGGTCAAGCTGATGACGCAAATCACCGATCCGCAAAGCGGCGAGAGCATATATGATCCGACCTGTGGCAGTGGCGGCATTTTGCTGTCCAGTTCGCTGCATGTCAAAGAACAGGGCAAGGAATACCGCACCTTGAAGCTTTACGGGCAGGAACTGAACTTGATTACCTCCGCAATTGCCCGCATCAACATGTTCATGCACAACGTCGATGAGTTTTTGATTGTGCAAGGCGATACGCTGGATAATCCGCAATTGCTTGAAAACGACGAACTGAAACAGTTCGACGTAATTATGGCGAATCCTCCTTACAGCGTGAAACGCTGGAATCAGCAAAAATGGACGAACGACCCGTTTGGCCGCAATATCTGGGGCACGCCACCGCAAGGTTGCGCCGATTATGCGTTTCAACAGCACATCATGAAAAGCCTGAAGCCGGACACTGGAAGAAGCGTGGTGCTGTGGCCGCATGGCGTGTTGTTCCGTGACGCCGAAAGCGCGATCCGTAAACGCATGATCGAAGAAGATTACGTCGATGCAGTGATTGGCTTGGGCAAGAATCTGTTTTACAACAGCAGCATGGAAAGTTGTTTGCTTGTCTGCCGGATGAAAAAGCCCGCCGAGCGGAAAGGCCGCATCATTTTTATCGATGCCAAAGAAGAGCTGCGGATCGATCGCACCAATGCCTGGTTGGAGTCGCAACATATCCAAAAAATCAGCGATGCGTATTGGCAATTTGCGGATGCCGAAGGTTTCACCAAAGTGATGCCCATCGGAGAAGTGTTAGCAAATAACGGCAATTTGAGCGTGCAATTGTATGTCAAACAGGCCGGCAGCATGATTGAACACAATACCGAAGAATTGATTGAAGACATTAAAGTGGGACAACTGCAAATCAACGCCGCTTTGGATCATTTGTTTGCTCACCTGAAAGACATCGGCATCGAAGTATGAATTTGAATAAGCATGAATGGAGAAATGCCAATTTCGAAACATTTGTTTTTAATATTTCTGAAAGAGTGGAGCCAAACAATACAACGTTGGAGAGATATATTGGGCTTGAGCATCTTGATTCAGGGCAAACAAAAATTGAAAGATTTGGTAGTCCCGATGAAGTGATCGGGACCAAACTGAAAATTTATAAAGGCGACATTATCTTCGGTAAAAGAAGAGCTTATCAGAGAAAAGCTGCTGTAGCCGATTTTGATGCTATCTGCTCAGCTCATTCGATGGTATTAAGAGCTAATGAAGACGTGGTTGATAAAAATTATTTACTCGCCTTCATTCATTCCGATCTATTCATGAATCGAGCTATTGAAATATCGGAAGGTTCTTTATCACCTACAATCAAATGGAAAACACTTGCAAATCAGAAATTCCCTCTTCCATCGGTTGAAGAACAAAAACAAATCGCCGCTTTATTTCAATCCATAGACACAGCTATTGAGCAGGTCGAGAAGCAAGAAAAACAATTACTGAATTTAAAAAATCAACTGCTTCGCTACTTATTTGGAGAGAAGCTGCAATTCGGTAATTTCCTCAATCAAAACGATTTTGAAACAATTAAGTTCGATAAAATAGCGTTGCATATTTCGGAAAGAGTCGAGCCACAGAAAACGATGTTGGATACCTATGTCGGTTTGGAGCATTTGGAACCGGATAATCTTGCCATCGAAAGAACCGGAAAACCCGAAGATGTGATTGGAACCAAACTTAAAATCTATATAGGCGACATTATTTTCGGAAAACGCCGTGCCTATCAACGCAAAGTCGCCGTTTCGCATTTCGACGGCATCGCTTCGGCGCACAGCATGATTCTCAGGGCCGATGAAAACCATATCGAAAATGATTTTCTGCCGTTTTTCATGCAATCGGATGCTTTTATGGAACGGGCCGTGCAAATTTCAGAAGGTTCGCTATCGCCGACGATAAAATGGAAAACTTTAGCTTCACAAGAGTTCATTTTACCGAAAAAGGAAAAGCAAAAAGAATTGATTCAAGTGTTTAAACAGTTCGATAGCACGAGAAGCCTGCTCATGCGGCAAATTTTTACTCTGAAAAACCTGAAACAAAACCTTTTAAGCGAGATTTTAGGATAACGCGATGAAAAAAGAATTGATCGAAGAACTCTTTCAAAAGTTCGAAGAAGCCTGCTGTCTCTATAACGAGCTGGAATGCTGGAGTGCGCGCGAACTGCAAGAAATTTTAGGCTACTCCAAATGGGATAATTTTAAAAATGCCATCGAAAAAGCTAAAAAATCCTGTGAAAATTCGGGGTTTGCAGTGTCGGATCATTTTGCCGATATCGGGAAAATGATCGAGATCGGTAAAGGCGGGCAACGCGAGGTCGATGACGTCGCCTTAACCCGCTACGCCTGTTATTTGATCGCGCAAAACGGTGATTCGGCAAAAAGCCAAATCGCCTTTGCGCAAACCTATTTTGCGGTGCAAACTCGCAAACAGGAAATTATCGAACAACGCCTTTTGGATGTCGGGCGCGTCAATGCCCGTGACAAATTAACCAAATCCGAAAAAAAATTATCGGGAATCATTTACGAGCGAGGCGTTGACGATAAAGGTTTCGCTTTGATTCGTTCGAGAGGCGATCAGGCGTTGTTCGGTGGCTTTTCGACCAACGATATGAAGCGTAAGCTCCTGGTTCCGATAGGTAGGCCGTTAGCCGATTTTTTGCCGACGTTGACCATCAAGGCCAAAGATTTCGCCACCGAATTGACCAGCCATAATGTCCTTGAAAAGGATTTATCGGGCGTCAACCGGATTTCCAATGAGCATATAGAAAACAACAAAGCCGTGCGAAAAATGCTGATTGAACGCGGTGTTAAGCCTGAAACGCTGCCGCCTGCGGAAGATGTCAAGAAAGTTCAGCGCAAACTGGACGGCGATGAACGGAAGTTGCTCAAAGACATCAAGAAAAAGTAGGGATAGCACTATGGGCTTTAACGAGCTGAACAGCGTCGAACATCTGATCATTCACCGGTTGACCGGAATCAACCTGAATCAGGTTCAGCAAGGAGGCGTTAAGCAGGAGGCCGCGCCTTATGACAGCAATGCTCAATGGCGCTTTGTTCAGCCTGAATTACTGTCCAGAGACATCACCGATGTCTTTCTAGAGCAGGAATTGAAAGACTCGCTCATTCGTCTCAATCCCAATTTAGCCACACATCCCGACCGCGCCATAGATGTCATTCACAAACTGCGCGCCATTCTGATTACGGTCGGCAATGTCGGTTTGGTGCGTGCCAATGAAGAGTTTGCCAAATGGCTGCGGGGCGAAGTCTCGTTGCCGATCGGCAAGCAGCATGAACATGTCAATATCCGGCTGATCGACTTTGAAAGGCTGGAGAACAACTCGTTTTTACTGACGCATCAGTTCAAAATCCGAGCACGCGAAACTAAAATTCCCGACATTGTGATGTTCGTCAACGGCATTCCACTGGTCGTGGGCGAGGCGAAAACGCCGGTTAGACCGGCGGTAAGCTGGCTGGATGGCGCACATGACATTCATGTCGATTACGAAAACGCCGTGCCGCAATTGTTCGTTCCGAATGTGTTCTCGTTCGCCACCGAAGGCAAGGAACTGTTTATCGGCGGTATAAGAACGCCGCTGGAGTTCTGGACACCCTGGCGTATTGAGGACGAAAAAGACGAATTGCATCAGTTTGCCGGCTTGCAGGATGTTGCCAAACAGCTCACGCATTTACTTAAGCCGGCCACGCTGTTGGATATTCTGCAATATTTCACCGTCTATGCGACCAGCAGCAAAAAGAAAAAGATCAAGGTCGTTTGCCGTTATCAGCAGTATGAAGGCGCGAACGCGCTTATCGACCGAGTTAAAGAAGGCAAAATCAAAAAGGGCCTGATCTGGCATTTTCAAGGTTCCGGCAAGTCTTTATTGATGCTGTTCGCCGCGCAAAAGATGCGCAAACAACAGAGCCTCGACAACCCCACCGTGATGATACTGGTAGATAGAATTGATCTGGATACACAAATCACCGCGACGTTCAATACCGCCGAAGTGCCGAACATGGTCACTGCTGACAGCATCAAGGATTTGCATGATCTGCTGGAGAAGGACACCCGGAAAATCATCATTGCCATGATTCATAAATTCAAGGATGCGTATCCTAATATGAATCAGCGCCACAACATCATTGTGATGGTCGATGAGGCCCACCGGACGCAGGAAGGCGATTTGGGGCGGAAAATGCGAGGAGCATTACCGAATGCCTTCCTCTTCGGTTTGACCGGCACACCGATCAACAGAGTCGATAAAAACACCTTTTGGGCATTTGGCGCGGAAGAGGATCAAAGTGGCTATTTGAGCCGCTATACGTTTCAAGACAGTATCCGCGATAACGCCACGCTACCGCTGCATTTCGAGCCCCGGTTGCCCGATTATCACATCGACCCGGACAGTCTCGATGTGGCTTTTAACGAGATGGCGAATGACTTGAGCGAGGAAGACCGCAACAAGCTCAGCCAAAAAGCTGCAAAAATGACTGTATTTCTGAAATCGCCTGAACGCGTATACACGATTGTTCAGGACATTGTGGCCCACTTTCAGCAGCATGTCGAACCGGAAGGGTTTAAAGCGATGATTGTGACGTCAGACCGGTATGCGTGTATTCAGTATAAAGAGGCGTTGGACAAGCTGTTGCCCTCCGATGTCTGTAAAGTCGTGATCAGCATGTCTGCCAGTGATGATTTGGATTTCAAACAAACCTACGGATTGGATCGGGATCAGCAAGAAAAAGTCATCGAAAAATATAACGACGCCGGATCGCCGCTGAAATTTCTGATTGTTACCGCGAAGTTGCTAACCGGCTTCGATTCGCCGATTTTGCAAACGATGTATCTGGACAAGTCGCTGAAAGATCATACGTTGTTGCAAGCGATTTGCCGCACAAACCGGCTGTTTCCGAATAAAACCTTCGGGCGGATCGTTGATTATTTTGGTGTCTTTGACGATACGGCCCATGCGCTGGCGTTTGATGAGGAGTCGGTGAAAAAAGTCATCAGCAACTTGCAAGAACTGAAAGACAAGTTGCCGGAACTTATGACGCAATGTTTGGCGCATTTTGCAGGGATAGATCGAACTATTGAAGGGTTCGATGGCTTGCAGGCAGCGCAAGACTGTATCGGCTCGGACGAGAAGCGCGATGCGTTTGCAAAGGACTACAGTTTGTTATCGAAGCTGTGGGAGGCACTGTCACCGGATGAGGTGCTGATACAATATCAAAAAGATTATAAGTGGTTGTCGCAAGTTTACCTTTCAGTTAGACCAACTTCCGACGATAACGGCAGATTGTTATGGCACGCATTAGGCGCACAAACGATGGCGTTGATCCATGAGCATATCCATGTCACCGGCATTAACCAGGATATGGAAGAGATGGTGCTGGATGCCGAAGTCATCGATAACTTGATGAACAAGAAAGACCCGAAAGAAGCTGAGAAAATTTTCAAGCTGTTATCAACCCGATTGGGTAAAAATCTGAACAATCCGGTATTCAAGAAGTTGAGTGAGCGGCTTGAAGAATTGCGAGACAAAGCCGAGAAAGGATTGATCCACAGCATCGAGTTTATCAAAAAGCTGTGCGAAATTGCTAAACAAACACTGCAAGCCGAAAAGGAAAGCGAGAGCGTCGAACTGCAAAAAACGGCAAAAGCGGCATTGACCGAATTGTTTCTTGAGCTAAAAACCGATCAAACGCCAGCGATCGTCGAGCGGATTGTTAATGACATCGACGAGATCGTTCGAGTCGTGCGGTTCGACGGCTGGCAAAATACCATTCCCGGCGAGAGGGAAGTTCAGAAATCATTACGCAAGACATTGTTGAAATATCAACTGCACAAGGATGAGGAGTTGTTTAATAAATCTTATGCTTACATCAAAGAATATTATTAAGGGTGTCGGATTGCGCAGCAGCTTTCCTTCTGGGTAATACCGGATAGCCGTCACATTTCGACAACGTACGCCATCTTTGCGCTCATCAGTAATGCCGCAACCGACAGATTGATGGAACTGGCGGATACATTTGCCCAGGAACCAGATGTCATACGCGATGCCGCGGTGAATACCTTACGCAAGGCGCAGTTTGCGCCGGTGGTATTGAATAGGCTGGATCGCATTTTTGTCTTTCGGTCTCTTCAGGGTGGAAAACGGCCTCCAGGTTTTGCCAGTTTTATAACAAAAGAGTGTATCCACTGTGGCACCATTATCCGAAAGATGCCATTCTTATGGCCGATATGCATGTGTATTTGTGTTAATGCAAATTAAAAATGTCCTCATTCCTGCTAAATAGAAATGTCCTATTCGGCTCTTGAGGTCAGATTGCCTAGGTGAAATAGGTGAGGGGACTTAGGTTTTCAATTAAAAACTGATAGGCCTTCTTTTGATTGAGATGGAAAATGGCGGTCAGCGAAAAGCCGACCGTTATTTCCCATCAACCTACGCTTAGCGAAATAACGTTCATTTTTTCGGTTTTGTGCAAAATAA
>SXGT01281046.1_pt1 | contig 32715 bp, 33 predicted proteins | sample 3176221 | NCBI WGS metagenome assembly SXGT01 (sample SAMN11356862, study PRJNA531348) | freshwater metagenome | isolation source: freshwater sample F1-120 | place: China: Fuxian Lake, Yuxi | collected 2017-12-25
AGGAACGACGCTACGCGCACCCGCAACGTCCCCTACCCGCAGCTTCCCCGCGATCTGCCCCAGCGGATCGCGCGCTCCGCTCGATCCTCTTAAAGCCGCTACAACGCCGAGGTTTTCCGCAACGCGGGTCTGGAGATCCGCAGCTGCCGAAAGATCCGCATCCTCTTTTGCCGCCCAAAAGTCCTTTTCCGCCAGCACCACCTGTCCCTGGTCCAAGTAGACAATGCCGCGATTGAGCCGCACCCGAGCCCGGGTTTCATTGTCCGTGACCAATGAAAGCGCCTTGTCAAATGTCTTGATGGCGCCATCTCCGTTTCCAGTGTCCGCCTGAATCAGACCGTACAACGACAAAAACTCCGCGCTGTCCCCAGACTTCTTGAGCCCAAGCTCCACCGCCCGTTGGGCAAGCCGCAAATCACCTGCTTCATAGCTCGCTAATGCTTGCAGATAGCGCAGTTCAGCGTTGCCTCCAGCGTCGGCCAACGCCCCAAAACGCCGCGCCGCCTCCTCAAATTTCTTGTCCGCCAACAGCAGACGCGCCTCGGCCACCTCGGCGTCCACATCGCTCGCAAACGCCGGTGCCTCCACCGCCACCTGCGGCTCCGCCGCGGCTACGGGCATCACCCACCAGAAAAACAAAGGAACCTCCGCAGCAACTAGAGTCGACGAATCGTCGACAGGGACAATACACCACCCCCATTCATCGCGAATCCAAACGAATCAGCGGGGGTCCCTTCCGCTCGAACCTTTGCTCCCGAGAGCTCTGGAGAAACCTCGCCATCCAGCATCCACTCCTTGCCATCATCGGCCACCAAAACCCACGCGCCGGGTCCGAGATCGTCGCGACGCAGCACCCCCTGGACGATCATGCTTGCCTCCGTTCCAATTTCTCGGCGCCGCTCAAAGCCAAGGCCAAAACCAAGCAGATCACGCCGTTCGCTACCAACCACGGCTTGGCATAGCTGCCCAACCACCAGGGATCGAGCGCGCCGGTCGCCGCCGCGTGCAAAAGATGCGTCCCAAAGCCCACGGTCAGGCCCAGCGCCGCACCTCTCGTGCGTTGGAACGCGCCGAGCGAGAGTACGACCGCGCCAGGAAGTACAGCAGAACACCACAATGGGAAGCTCGCCCAACCACCCGGCCAAGCCAACAAAGGCCGAGCGATGAGGTCCAACGCCGCATGATCCGGCAACGGCAACCAATTCAGGAAAAACAGGCCGCCCGCCGCCCAACCGGCAGCCGCGATGGCCACTCCTCGAAATCCGCCTCCGATACCCACTCCCTGGGTGATCAGAAACGCGAGCAGGGCACCCAACCCAAACCGAAGCGCGCTGCCGTGGTCTACTGACGAACCCAAAGCAGACGCCAAATTAAGCTTTCCGTAGCCATATTTAGGGTCCCAAGCGCCACCGTCTGCGCTTTCGAGCAATACCCTCTCCACCGCATCGGGTTTCATCCCCGTCGACAACAATACCGCTGCGGCGCCCGCAACATGCGGCGTAGCCATGGAGGTGCCCTGAAACTCCATAATCGCATGGCCACCTTTTCCATCAATGGTGTCCTGCCAAACGCCGCCTCCGGCGACCTGTTTGTTGCCCCCGGGTGCCGCAATGTCGACACCCTTTCCCCAAGAGGAATACGGTGCCAAACTGCCGTCAGGCCCCACCGCCGAAACGCCGATCGTCTCGGTCAAACCACCCGGGTACCCCACCCCCTCGCGGGAGGAGTTTCCGGCGGCTGCCACCACGATCACCCCTTTGGCGCGCGCTTTTTTGATCGCCACATGGATCACCGACGAATACGAGCCGCCCAGCGACAAATTGATGACCTGCGCCCCCTCATCCACCGCAAAGTCGATGCCTGCAGCGATCCAAGCAGCCGTACCAAAACCTTGTTTTGAAAGAACCTTTACCGGAAGGATCGTCGCGTCCGGTGCAACTCCGGCAACCCCTTTTCCGTTGTTGGTCGATTGCGCAATGGTGCCTGCAACGTGCGTTCCATGCCCATTGTCGTCTTTTGCCGATTTGACGCCGGTTACAAAGGATGTTCCTTCCAATACCTTCGTCTGATCAAGGTCATCGACCTGTGTGACACCGGTGTCGATCACGGCGACGATCACCCCCTTGCCTCGCGGAGTTTGCGCCCATCCGTCCGGTGCGCCCATGGCTTTCAAATGCCATTGTTTTGCATACTCCGGATCATTCGGGTACCCGTAGGCTTCCATCGTCATCTCGGGTTCCACCGCTTCCACAGCCGGATTTCCCGCAAGCAAAGCGATCGCGTCATCGAGATCGACCACGGCTCCCTCCGCCAAACCTTCGTCTTGCGACAGCGGAGAAACCCAATTCAAGTCAGCACCAAGCACTTTTTCAATCGCCTCCAGGTCCGCTTCCGACGGATCGTCGACCAGATCCACCACCAACCGACCGGCCGCATCGGGCGCGAAAACTGTAGGAGTAGCGGGCTTCTCACGCAGCGGCATCGCCGGGCTAAACGCGAAGACCAGCACCAGCACCGCAACCAGGGCAAACACTACGCGAAACGTCTTTGCCATTGCGCCTCCGCCGACACCAATAGGAGTACGGTCTAGACCCTGGAGTATTGCATCGGTTCCGCAATTCCCTCGATCCGCGACCAATGCCAAATCCACGCCAAGATGGTAACATGCGACGCAGACGGCAGTAGACCGCGGGTTCGCGGGTTGTGCTGTCAAACCCGGAGGACCCCTCATGAACCGCCCCCGCTTCGCGCTGATCGCCAGCTTTGCCGCGTCTTGGCTGGCGGCCAGCGCTCACGCCGAGGAGCCCGCTCTGCCAAAGGTGGTGCCTGGGCGGCACAGCGTGGCCGTGGTGGTGGGCATTTCCACCTATGAAAACCTGGATAAAGCCGTTCACTTGGACTACGCTCGGTCGGACGCCACCACCGTTGCAGACGCCTTGCGTTTACAAGCTCGGTTTTCGCACGTTTTTCAGCTTCGAGACGGCGAAGCGACGCGCGAGGCGATTCGCGACACCCTTCGCAAAGAAGCCGCTCAGTTGGTCGGCCCCAACGACGTTTTCGTCCTGTATTTCGTGGGCCATGGCATCGGCGCCGACCTCGGAGTGCCGTCGCTTCTTGCGTACGACTCGACACAAAAGAACGGTCCCACAGACGGCTTGGAGCTGCAGGCCTTTGCGCGCGACCTTCAAACGTGGGTGGGCAACGCCGGCACCACCTTGATCGTCACCGATGCAATCCATAGCAAACAATTGGATGGCATCTATTTTTACGGCCCTTCCGCCAGCGAATGGCCGGCCATGCCCGCCAACACGATGATCTTGTCGTCCTCCCAAGCGAACTTGGCAGGTAGAGACGGCGCTTTTGGTTCGGTATTCGCTGACGCCATCAGCGGTGGGGCCGACGGAAACGACGACAAGGCCGTCACCGCAAGCGAGCTTTACACCTACATTTCCAATGCACTGACCCCACAAGGCCAGCCGCCGGAAGCCGCCGGAAACTTCAACGGGAACATGGTGATCGCCACCGACGTCGCTGGAGTGGTAAAACGCGTCACCGTGGAGCCCCCGCCCGTCGAATACCCACCTGTCGAAATCAGCGCCAAATTTGTATGGTCGGAAGGCGCTTCACCCACGGTGCAGTGTCGCGACGAGCCGATCGTGGCCTGCCCGTACTCCTGCGTGATTCGCAGCTTCTTAGTTGGGCCCTGCGAAATTTCCGCGCTCGTCGACGGGATTCCGATGAAAGGAAAGTCGGTCGTGATGTTGCCCGGAACCTACGATTGCTCACGCAAAGGCGGCGATCTGACATGCGAAGGGCCACGCCCGACCGGGCAGAAGTAGGCGGCCCATCCGCGGGTCGTGCGCTCCGGTCTATCGAACGTCAAGGTCGCCCGGAAGATACGCTGCAACGCCGTTGTCGGCGAGTATCCGGTCGAGGGTCACCAGCTCGCGCACCGCTTCTTCCGCGCCCGGAATCGGCGTAATCTCAATGGTTGGCCCTGACGCCTTCTCCAGATCCTCGGCCAACACCTCAAAGAACGTCTTCGCGGCTGGCAACTTTCGAAGGCCATAGTCCTCGATCTTGGCGAGCTCCGCCGCCTTCTTAACCGCCACGTCCAAACCACCCAGCTCGTCGACCAACCCGCGCTCCAACGCTTGTTCGCCGGTCCAAACGCGACCTTGGGCGACCTCATGGATCTCGTCGAAGGTCTTGCCACGCCCGTCCGCCACCCGGTTGACGAACACGGAGTAGAAATCCTCTAAGTATCCCTTAAATGCCGCCCTTCCTTCCTCGGAAAATGGCTGCGATGCCGAAAAGATATCGGCAAGGGCGCCGCGTTTGAATTGGTACTCAGTGATTCCAATCTTTTCGTAGGTACCCGCCAGGGCAAACTTCCCGCCGAACACACCGATCGAACCGGTCAAAGTCAAAGGCTGCGCAACGACCCAATCGGCGCTGCAACTGATGTAGTAGCCTCCGCTCGCGGCATAATCGCCCATGGACACCACCACCGGCTTGCCGATGGCCTGGGTCAGCTCCACTTCCCGCCACATCATATCCGACGCAAGCCCCGACCCACCGGGGCTATTTACCCGCAGAACCACCGCTTTGACGGAATCGTCCGTGCGTGCGGCATCCATCCACTCGGCAAATGGGCCGTCCGCCAACATGGGCTCGGCAAACATGCCCTGCTCGCCCGATCCGCTAACGATTGGACCATCGGCATAAATCACGGCGATCTGAGCATCTTTTCCTGCATCGTCCGCGATGATCGACTTGACGTACTCATCCACCGGCGTAAACCGGCCTTCCCGTTCCTCATCCGTAGCAGGTTTGGTCACTTCCGCGAGTTTTGCCGCCCAATCCGCATCCTTCAGCGAGCCGAGCGTCGCCTCCACAGCGTCCGGGAACGCCACCGCATCGACCAATCCGGCCGCCAAGGCGTCTTCTGGGCTCATCGGCGGCTGATCCACCAACGCCTGAATCTCTTCCTTGGTTTTGCCACGCGACTCCGCAACGTCGGTCACAAAGCGCGTCCAAATGCCATCCAACAGCGTATTGTACGCCTCCATCGCCCCATCAGAGGGGCCGGTACGCTCGTAAGGCTCCACGGCGGACTTGAAATTGCCAACGTGCTCAAATTGAGGGCTGACACCGATTTTCTCAAACGTCCCGGAATAGTACGTAATTTCCGTCGACAGGCCTGCGACCATCGTGATGCCCGACGGCGCCACAACGACCTTGTCGCACACCGAAGCTAAGTAGTAATCTCGGGTTTCGTACCCGGTACTGTAGGCGACGCAAGGCTTTCCGGCAGCACGAAACTCGGACAACGCCGTCCGAAGCTCCTCGGTCAACGCCCAACCTCCGCCACCGCCAATGTCGAGGAACACACCTTGAATTCGCTCATCCGTGGCCGCTTTTCGAATCGCTCGAGCCACTTCGGTATTCACTGGCGGCAGATCGGCGGGATCCATGAACAACGGCGCAGGACCCGGCGCATCGGCGAGTTCACCGACGTTTATCCGAAGAAAACTGCCCTCTTTGACATCGCCTTTGTCGATCCGCGAAACCGCCCAAATGGCCGCTCCAATGGACCCTACAAACACCACCCCGCCCAAGAGCGTGAGGCCCAGCAGGACGCGCGTCGCTGGAGTCATCGAAGACTTTCGTTTGTTCGCCGGTTCTGCCATGGGAGCCCCCTTTGGTGTTGACCCTGCCAACGCCTAAAGGTAACCGTGCGGCGATGGGGGTGCCCGTGAAGTGGAGCGCAGTTCTTGCAGTTCTGGCCGCGGGGTGCACCAGCGCACCGGCCGATTCGGACACAGCCGCGGATACCAACGTCGATACTTCCGCTACCACTGACGGTTTTGGCGACGCGGGAACGGTGCGCATCACCTCCCCTTCGTCCAATGAAACGCTGACGGAGACCGTTACGGTCACGTTTGAAACGGGTCAAGACGTTGTATATGCCCAGATGTATGTGGACGGTGAGCCCTCGGGAACTCGATTTTCCGTGGAGGGCGACCTCACCCGCACCGTGCTGGCCACCGTCGGGACCCATGTCGTCCGGGTCAACGGCTTCGACATCAACGATAATCCCCTCTCCAGCGACAGTGTTTCGGTCCGAGTGGTCGACGCCGACGACGTCTGGGTCAGTCTCGTTCATCCTTCCGACAACTCTCATCCGATCAATCCCGTTCAATTCTCCGTTTCCGCTGCCCCGTTGGTGGAGGAAATCGAGCTGTTCGCCAACGGCAACTCCATTGGAACGGTGGGCGATAACGGCATCCTAACCTATGAATTTCCCACAACTGGCGCCGAACGGACGATCGAAGCCCGCGGCTACGACAGCGAGGGCACCACGATCGCCACCGACACCCTCGAGATCACGCCCGAATCCGCGGAAGACGTCCCCTCTTCCAGTTTCAACGACTTGATCCTTGACCTTCTGCCCGAGTACCCCGAAAGCAGCAACATCGAGTATTATTGGCCCGCTGGCGAGGATTGGTCCGGTTCGACGAGGGATATCTACTATAAGAATGAACTCGTTGCGAACGATGGCGGGTACCACGCGTGCTTTTGTGTCGGTCTCACCTGGGAAATCTATCTGCGCGCCTGGCAGGAAATGGACCTCGCCACCGGCGGCACCGGAAACAACCTCAATTCGATGACCGTCGACGATGTGCTGGAGATGCAGGACGACTGGTTTGTCCGGGATTTAGACGGCCCAGGGCAGAGCGTCGCCCTTCCAAACTACGGGCTCGGTACCGAAGTCGAATCGTTCGCCGATTGGCAACCCGGGGATTTCATTCAGTTTTGGCGGAACAACGGGTCGGGCCACAACGTCATCTTCATCGACTGGGTGCTGGACGAAGACAATAACCGGCTGGGATTCGAATATTTCAGCTGCAATGGCGAGAGCAGCACCGACGGGCCGGGATACAACGAAGAGTATTTTGGGGCGGGAAGCTCCAAAATCGACGCTTCGCTGACCTACGCTGGGCGCGCCTACATGCCCGAAGACTGGTTCAATTGGTAAACTGCCTTACCTAATATAGTAAGCCAGTTTACCATTCCGAAACCTACCGGTTGGCGAAAATGCTCACGACTGCGGTCTTATCGCTACCGCCCATGTTCGCACATAGGCCAATTTCTGGGGCGCCCGGCACCTGATAGTCGCCGCACAGGCCCTTCATTTGGCGCCAAATTTCGAACACCTGTTTCACGCCCGTGGCGCCAACCGGGTGCCCGAATCCGACCAAGCCTCCGCCAGTATTTACAGGTAGGTCGCCCTCAATCTCCGTGCGGCCCTCACGAATCAGGCCGGAAGCCTGCCCGGCTTTCGCAAATCCGAGCGCCTCGTACATCAGCAATTCCGCGATCGTAAAGCAGTCATGTACCTCCGCGATCGCCACCTTCGATGCGGATATCCCCGCACCCGCATAGGCCTTCACGGCGGCGGCCTCGGTGACTTCCATGCGGATCGGATCGCCATCCTCATAAAGATCGCCCGTCGCGGTCGCGACCGAGAGAACTTCGATCGCATCGGAGGCTGACTTTCCGAGCTTGCGCAAGCCCTCTTCGCTCACGACGATCAACGCCGAAGCGCCGTCCGACACTTGAGAGCAGTCGCTCACCTTGATGTACGGTGCAAGCTCCGCATTGGATAGAAAGGCGGGATTGAGCATCGACGCTTTGGAGGCATTTTCCAAAGTCATCCGAACGGCCTTCATGTGCGCCAAGGGATTTTTGTTGGCATTGGAATAAGCCTTCACAGAAACCCGTCCCAAGTCTTCGTCCGACAACCCATGCGCTTTTTGGTATTCCCGAATTCGAAGCGCAAACAATGCCGGAAAGGTGAAATCGTCCAGAGAGCGCTGCCGGCGATAGTGCGCCGCACGGGCCAAATAGTCGCCCCCCTGACGAGCCGACGCGGTGGTCTGAACCTCCGCTCCGACCACCAAGGTTACGTCCGTTCCACCCTGAATCGCGTCGATCGCCGATTGGAAAGCCAAACCTCCTGAAGCGCAGGCGCCTTCCACCCGCATCACCGGCTTGAACCGAAGGCCGGGATCCGCGCCCACCACTGCGGCACCTAGGTGCCCTTGATTGACGAACAACTCCCCGACAAAGTTGCCGATCCAGGCTTTTTCAACCGCCGAGGCTGATGTTCCCGTGGCGGCCAACGCCCCGCGAACCGCCGTCGTGATCAGCTCCTCCAACGTTGGGTTTTCCCGTTTGCCAAAGTCAGCGTGCCCTTTCCAGATGAAATCCGGATGGTTCTTCCCGATAAAGGGCGTATTGAAGCCACCGATCACAAAGGCGCGTCGTGCAAGGGTCATTTCGGCTCCGAGGGATGTCGGTTTTGTATCCTGGCGCACCTCGGTCGCGGATCCGACCGAACAAAAAAAACGAGAGATCCGCTTTGATCGAAAACGATCCGTGAAGCTCCAACTTCGATCGGTCGCCCTTCGAGAGGCCGACCGACCGGGATGCATCTCCGGATCCCTGTGCTACGCTGGGGATCATGGAGGAGATCCGCAGATGAAGCCGATCCTCAAGTGGGCCGGAGGAAAATCCCGCCTTGCTTCCCGCATTTGCGACGCGTTCAACGGTCCATGCGAAGGTACGTACTACGAACCGTTCGCCGGATCTGGCGCCGTTTTTCTGCACCGAAAAGCGCGGGGCACAATCAAGCGCGCCGTTCTTTCCGACGCAAATGGAAAGCTCATGGCATTCCATCGGGCGATCCGCGATCAGGTCGACGATGTGATTCAAGCGATCGCCGAGCTCCCGCGCGAGGATTGGCGAGAGCGGTACTACGAAGTTCGCGAGGCCTACAATAAAGGCCCGTGGGAGGGCCCGGAACATGCCGCGCGTTTCGCGTGGTTGAACCGCGCCGGGTACAACGGGCTCTACCGCGAAAATCGACTTGGCGGCTACAATGTTCCCATGGGAAGCTACGCAAGATTGACACTGCCCGAGCCGGCCTGCTTCTGGCAGGTCTCGCACCTGTTTCGCGATGTAGAGCTACTGGATGGCGGCTTTGATCTCATCCTCCCGCGGATTGGACAGGGCGATCATATCTACTGCGATCCGCCCTATGTGCCGCTGACCGCCACCGCCAATTTTACCGCCTACTGCAAAGAGCCCTTCGGACCAGAGCAACAGAGAAAGCTTGCGGAGATGGCTGAACATGCGGCAACGAAGGGCGCACGCGTGGTTCTGTCGAACCACGATGTTCCCCTGGTGCACGACGAATTGTACGTTCGCGCACGCGGTTTCGAGATGGTCGGGCAGCCCAGTGTGGCGCGGGCGATCAGCCGAAATGCGGCGGAGCGGAAGGCGGTCGGCGAAGTGATTGCGGCGATCGGTCCACGGAAACGGGCCGCTTAGGACGCGCGGCAGCGGGCAGAAGGGCGCGGAGCGGTCGCCGAAAAGCGAAGCTTGTAGGCAACGGAACCCCTGGAGCACGCGGTGCCCGCAGGGCAGCCGCCCAACGCCAAATAGTAAAGTGGCTTACTATTGCCCGATCGTCGACACCGGTGAAAATACCATTTTCCCGGCCAATACCGAGCTGAGCACGGTGTTCACGTTGTCGAAGCTATCGGCCGTTGTGTGCATCATGCCGGCGACACCGACCGCGTACAAAGCCTCCGAAGGAAACGCTTCCGCGGGAATTTCGACGGTGGTGGCCGTATCAGCGCCGTGCGAAAAGTCGTAGAACTCGGTGATGGTGCTCGGCTGATTCGACCAGGTGACCTCGCCATCGGTGCTCATGACCACGATCAACGCCGCATGGACTCCCTCGCCCGAAAAGTCGAGGGTCATGGCGGTGTCTGCATCGTGCACCTCTGGAACCGCGACGCCAGACTCCGGCGGAAGCGCCAAGGTCACCGTGCTCAATTCATCCTCGATCGTGGCTTCGAGCACCCATTCCGCCCCCTCGACATATTCGAGAGTGCCCGGCGCGATGTTGTAGCTGCCCGCGACAGTCTCGGTCGCAGCCACCCCTTCGAGCATCAGCGATGCGCCGGCAACCGGGGCCTCGCTCAAATTGGCCACACTGTCCGCCTCCGCCAAAAAGGACGTCAGACTGGTACCTTCACCATATGGCGTATCCGACAAATCAAAGCTATCCGTGTCTTCATTGGCTTCGACGCCCAAAACCATCCCTTCCACCACTAAGGGATTGGTCGCCCCTTCCACGGTGTCCTTCACTTTCTTGAAGATGTCACATCCCATCAGGGGCAAACAAATTACACCCACATAAGCCCAACGATTCACGTCTCCTCCTGCGCGGCCCCTAGGCAGCTTGACGGGGACCTGCCCCCGCACTAGGTTCGCTTGGATTAGGCTACCACGCCAGACCTCTTTTGGATGAGAAGAAACCATGGCTTCCAAGACCGCAGTGACCGAGTTCAAACGCGCCCGCCGCCACAAAAACATGAACCCGGCGCGCAAAGCGCTCGCGCGCAACCAGGGTACGACCCCGGTGTTTCCGGTGCACACCCCCGAGGTCGATGCAGCGGCGCCGAAGGATCAAGTTGCTCCGGCCAACCGCGCCAAGTAGTTCGGCTCATCGCCTCCGATCCGCGTTCTAAAGAGACCATTAAGCCGATGCCGCGCATCGGCTTTTGGTGTTTTCAAGCTTCACCTCTCGTCACCCGGACGACCGCAACCCCATGTTGATCGGCCACCAAGCTACGATTCAACGCCTCTGGGGCGCATTAGAGCGCGACAGCCTGCACCACGCCCTGTTGTTCGAGGGCGCACCCGGCATTGGAAAACGTCGGTTGGCGCTCCGATTGGCCCAAGCGGCGAACTGCGAAGCGGAAGTGCGCCCCTGCGAAAAGTGCCGCTCTTGCGGTCTCATCGCCACAGGAAACCACCCTGACGTGATCATGGTGGTCCCCGATCCCGAAAAAGCGACCGCCACGATCGGCGTCGATCAGATTCGCGAAGTCGTCCGACAATCTGGCTATCACCGGTACAATGCGAAGAAGCGGTTCATCATCATCGATCCCGCAGAAGCGATGCAGGCCAGCGCTGCAAATGCGCTATTGAAGACGTTGGAAGAGCCACCTGCCGGCACCGGCTTCATCTTGCTCGCCACCCACGCCCGCGCCCTGCTGCCCACGATCCTGTCCCGCTGCCAACGGCATCGGCTCGCCCCGGTCACCGAAAAGGAGCTCGTCATCTGGCTGTCCGGCCAAGGGATCGACAATGCGTCGGTGATCGCTCGAATGGCCGAAGGGCGTCCCGGACGGGCGTTGGAGCTGGCTCAGGGGAGTCTCACCGAGCGCGCTGAGTTTCGAGCCCAAGCCTTGCAGGCGATGGCAGGCTCCCTCAAAGAGACGTTTCAATTCTCGGAAGCGCTGTGCAAGGGTGCTGGGCGGCAGGATTGGGTGCCGAAGGTGGAACGACTTCTGGAGCTGTTCGAGGATTTGCTCCGCGATACAACGATTCTCGCGTCAGGATTGGATGCGCCGTTGCTAAATGCGGACCTCCAACCCGTGCTGGAAAAGTGGGTGGATGCACTTTGGCCGGGGGGAATCAGCGCGTGTGCCGAAGCCATCCACGAGGCCCGCGAAAACCTCCAAGCCAATGTCGGCGGGCGAACCGTGGTCGACGCGCTGCTGGCCCGCATTCGCACCGAGCTCGGCGCTGCACGAAAGGCCGTTTTAGCTTAAGTTTTAGCGCGACACGCCAGCTGGTACATCAAAATTCATCGAATCCGACATTTTTGATGTACCACTTCTAAAGGAGAGGTTTTACTCCTCTTCTACGCTAGGTCCCTGCCCGGGTTGAATGCCGTCCAGCCCCCCGCGCCGCACCATGGCCCGCGCCGCGCCAACCACAAACAGGCTACCGGTCACCAACGTTTCGTCGGCTTCTCCGTACACTTCCGGCAAAGCCTGCTCGATCGGTCCGCCGTCGGCCAATGGGATGTCGAACTCTTGCAGCAACTCGGCGAGCGCAAACGACTCCCGCGCCTTCGGATGTGCGCATTGGGTGGTCACAATTTCATCCACATGCGGAAGCAACGGCGCGACCAGCTTCACCGGATCGCGGTCTTGCCCCTGTCCAAACAGCAAAATCCGATTCTTGGGGCGCGGCTGGGTCGCCAACCACGCCGCCAACGCCAGCGCCCCCTCCTCGTTGTGCGCTCCATCCAGGATCAACCCCGGCAACATCCGCTCGATGCGACCGCCGTAGCGCACCAACTCCAAACCTCGCCGAATCGCGTCATCCGGCAGGACAAAACCCGCCATTCGCAGGCGGTGAAGCACGCCCAGCGCGACCAACGCATTGGCCCCCTGATGCGCCCCTTGCAGGCCCAACGCCACATCGGACAACGCTCCATGCGGTGTACGGAGGTTCCAGCCCGACTTTCGCTGTTCGCGCGTCATGTCGGGCCCCGGCTTCCACAAAGCGCACCCGAGGGCTTTGGCGCGGGTTTCCATGACTTCCCGCGCCGGCGGCGCCAATGGCCCGATGACCACCGGAACACCCTTCTTAAAAATTCCTGCCTTTTCCCCTGCAATCTCTTCCAGTGTGGTCCCGAGAACGTCCACATGGTCGAGTCCGATCGTGGTCACCGCACACACCAGCGGAGAAACCACATTGGTTGCGTCCAATCGGCCACCGAGGCCGACTTCCACCACCGCCACATCCACGGCTTTCGCCGCGAACAGCTGGAACGCGAGCACCGTACAAAATTCAAAATAGGTGAGCGGAGACTCCAACATCCCAGAGGAATCTGCCCAATCGGTGCGCACGCGGTGAAGCGCCTCGATGAAGTCGGACAGGGTCGCATCGTCCACGGGGTCGCCATCGAGCCGAAACCGCTCGTTGACCGCCTCTAAGTGAGGAGACGTATAGGTGCCCACCCGGTAGCCCGCCTCCACGAGCGCGCGGGTGACCATCATGCAAACGCTGCCTTTTCCGTTCGTTCCTGCCACATGGATGACGGGAACCGCACGGTGCGGCTCGCCCATAAAGTCCAACAGCGCTTTCACCCGCTCCAAACCGAGTTTGACCCCAGTCTCGGACATCTGGTCCAGTATCGGGTGCCCGATCATGCGCTGGCTGCCCCTTCTCCCTGCTCTTCCTCTTGCGAGGCCGGTAAAGACAACAATTGGCGCAGGGTGCGGGCGACGAGCTCGCGCAGCTTCAAACGCGGCACGATTTGGTCGAGCATGCCGTGTTCAAGTAGGTATTCCGCCGTTTGAAAGCCCTCGGGCAGCGCCTCGCCGATCGTCTGCTGGATAACCCGGGGGCCGGCAAATCCGATCAGGGCGTTCGGCTCGGCAAAAATCAGATCGCCCAACATCGAAAACGAGGCGGCAACACCCCCGGTGGTCGGATGGGTGAGAATCGAAATGTACGGCATACGTACTTCATCTTTGAGGCGCGCGAGCGCGGCGCTCGTCTTCGCCATCTGCATCAAGGACAGCACGCCCTCTTGCATACGCGCACCACCGGAAGCGGAAATGATCACGACCGGACGCCGGTATTCAATCGCTCGCTCGATCTGCCGGGTGATCGCCTCGCCGACGACCGATCCCATCGAACCGCCCATATACCGGAACTCAAAGGCGCCGACTTCGGTCGCGACCCCATCAATGGTCGCGCTCGCGGACAAATAGGCGTCGTTGCTCCCCGTTTGACGACGGGTCTCTTCAATGCGGCGGTGGTAGGGCTTGCTGTCCACAAACCCCAAAGCGTCCACCGGGGACAGCTGACGATCGTGGAAAATCAGGCTTCCTGAGTCGCACAACAGCGTTAGCCGCGCCAAGGCATCGATGCGAAAATGGTGGCCGCAGACGCACACCTGCGCATTGGCCGCGAGCGTCTCGTTGTAGATCAACTCCGAGCAGGTGGGACACCGCGTCCAAAGATCCGGGGTGTCAGGAACCACTTCACGAGGTTTGACCGCAAACTCTTTTCGTTGCTCGAACCAGCGCCGCCCTTCGCCTGACATCGGCACCTCAACCCCCACGATTTATCGGAACCTACGTCCACCCGCCACCGGTTAAAGCAACCCTTCAGCGGACAAGGCCCGCCAACGGAAAGGAGCGTCAATGAACGGGGTGATCGAGGCCATCGCCGCCTTTGTGGACGGTGGAAGAGTGCCTTCGGCCTCGGTTGTGGTTCGCGTAGACGGTCGAGAGGTGTTTCACCACAGCCGGGGGTGGGCCGCTCCGAATCGTCCGGTGATCGAGGATCAAGTCTACGATCTCGCTTCGGTGACCAAGGTGGTTGTGGGCGCGAGCGTCGCCGCGGCCTTGCTCGAAGAAGGGGTTCTCTCTCTGGAAGAGCCTGTCGTTCGCTTGCTTTCCGATGTCGACCCTCGGATAACGCTGCGGCACCTTCTCACACATTCCAGCGGATATCCCGCGTGGCGACCCCTCTATTCCGAGGTCGATGCCTGGGGCTACCCGGAAGCGCGGGCGGCGATCCTTCGGCTGGCCCGGCAGACCCCATTGGAAAGCTCTCCGGGAGAACGCCACATTTACTCCGATCTCGGATTTTTGGTGTTGCTGCAAGTGCTGGAGGCGGCATCGGGCGAGCCGATCGAACAGCTCTTTCAACGCCATGTGTTGGCGAAAAGTGGCGCCGATCTCCGCTGGGGCTGGCCTGGGGCGGCGGCCACTGAAATCTGCCCCGTGCGGAACAAGACCGTCGTTGGTGAAGTACATGATTTGAACTGCCTTTCCATGGGTGGTGTTTCCACGCACGCGGGGCTGTTTGCCGCCGCCCGCGGACTCGCTCGATGGGCCGAATGGAGTCTCGACGAGGTTCGAACGGGTACTTCGCGGGGACACGCCATCGCCGCCCTGTGGTCGACGACGGGACCAGGGTCTCATCGTGGCGGTTGGGACGGCATTTCTCCCGGAGCATCCTCCACCGGGCGGCATTTTCCGACGGACACGGTGGGGCACCTCGGCTACACCGGAACGAGCGTTTGGGTCGTTCCCTCGCGGCGTACGGTGGTTGCGCTGCTCACCAACCGAGTGCACCCCCACGACGACAAAGTCGCAATCCGAGAAATGCGCCCCCAAGGTCACGATTCCATAGCTACGGCATTAGGGTGGGCGCGCTGAACACCGCTTTGATACATTTATCTTCGCTCGGCGTTGCCTCGCTGCGCGGTCCTCGCGACCGCTTCGTTTGGCCGGCCTACGAGCAGCGCTCTCCGGACCGGCATGGTTCCCAAAGGCGGTCGTTTCGGGCGTTGCATTTCCCTCCCTTTCGAATGAGGTCAGATTGAGCCAGGTATCCCCATTGCTCCTTCAGAATTTGGCAGCGATCCGTTCCGTGGACGCATCTTTGGCGGACCGGATCTGCCTCCCGGTGTCCGGCGATCACATCCAAATCACGGATAGCGCTGCTTACTACCTGATTCAGCAGGGCGCCTACAGGCTTTCAATCCCAGTCAACGAGGTGGCACCGGCCATTTCACTGCCCGAGGACACGCCCATCGCCCTGTTGTTTGGGTTGGGAATGGGCGAGCAACTCGACTATCTGTTGTACAAGTACCCCAACACCCGGCTGCTCGCGTGGGAGCGCGACCCCTGGATCCTTCGGCTCGTGCTGAGTTGTGGCGATTACACCGAGGCGATCGTCAGCGGCCGCTTGCGTTTCCTGCTGGGCGCCGATCTGTTCGATCACCTGAGCAGCCGCCCAGAAGCCGTGGTTTGGCATCCACTGCTTCGCCGCCTGTACCCCAATGAGGCGAGCCTCCTCGACGGAAAGGGAGATCGAAAGCGAGCCCTGCTCTGCGCCGGCACCCTGGTCGTGGACGACGTGGGCTGGTCGCTCCGAGAATTGGGTTACGACGTCTACACCTGGGATGTCGCGAGAGTATCCAGGGAAGAGCTTGAATATGGCGCAAAGCTCATCCATCCCCAGGTGGTGTTCTCGGTCAACTACACCAAGGATCTCGTGGAAACCTGCCGCGAACTGAACTTAAAACTCGCGGTTTGGGAGATTGATCCTGCCCTGGATCGCTTGCGCCCCTGCGTAGGCTCATCCGCGGGTGCCCACATTTTCACGTATCGGGCGTCCAACGCCGCGGCTTGGAAGCAGGCCAGCTACACCAACGCGCGATACCTCCCGTTGGCGGCGAACACCAGCCTCAGGACACCGGTCAAACTGGCCTGGGGCGAAGAAAAGTACGTCTCGAAGCTGTCCTTGGTCGGGGGCAGCATGGTGGAAAATGCCGCCCTCCAACGCAAGCGGTTTCTCGGGATCGTCCGCGAATGGCGTGCCTTTTCCACCAACGATGAAGCGACGCTCGACGCCGTCCTTGCCGAGCAGCGAGCCGACTGGTCGGAGTACCGAATTCCGGCCCTCCTGGACAAGTATTTCCCCGGGTTGATCGGCGCCTCTTACGCATTTGCTCACTGGGGCGACCCAGCAATGCTGGTCGGCGAACTCGCGGCTTCCGAGTGGCGTCTGCGGGTCGCCGCCTCGCTCGGTCCCCTAGGACTTCAGGTGTGGGGCGACGAAGGCTGGCAACAAGCCGCTGGCGTCTACTACAAGGGATTCGCCGGGCACATCCTCGAACTCAACAAGATCTACTCCAATGGACTGATTCACGTTGACGTTTCCCGGCTTTATCAGCGCGATATGGTGACCATGCGCGTATTCGATGTGCTGTCCTGCGGCGGATTTGTGCTCACCGAGCATTCCTCGGCCCTGGGAGAGCTGTTCGAAGTCGGGAAGGAACTCGATTCCTGGCGCACACTCGAGGAGCTAAAAGACAAGTGCACTTACTATTTGGCGCACCCCGAGGAGGCGCAAAAGATCGCCGCCGCCGGCCAAGCCAAGGTTCGCGCGCAGCACACCATCCTCGGTCGGGTCAAAGAAATGCTGGCGGAAACCCTCGCATGAGGTCGCTTTCCGCCATCTCCGGCAACTCCCAGCGGCTGGACGGCGGGGCGATGTTCGGCAATGCGCCGCGGGCGGTATGGGAACGCTGGATTACACCGGACGAACGCCACCGCATTCCTTTGGCATGCCGTTCGATGCTCATCCGGGACGGCGACCGCTGGATCCTCTGTGAAACGGGAATCGGTGCGTTTTTTGAGCCGTCGATGCGGGATCGGTTTGGGGTGGTGGAATCCGACCATCGGTTGCTGGTCGAGCTTAAGAATCACGGTTTGACGCACCAAGACATCGATGTGGTCGTTCTATCCCACCTGCACTTCGATCACGCAGGCGGCTTGTTGTCCGCCTGGGAAGAAGGAAAGGCCCCAACGCTCCTGTTCCCAAAGGCCCAGTTCTTGGTCGGCAAACGCGCCTGGGAGCGAGCGCTGCACCCGCACTCCCGCGACCGAGCCAGCTTTATTCCAGCGCTCCAACCTCTCCTTCAAGCCAGCGAGCGGCTGGAGTTGATCGACAGCGAGCGCTCCACCACACTTGGAGGAGGCTGGCGATTCTGGTTTTCCGAAGGTCACACTCCCGGATTGATGCTCACCGAAGTCGCCCTCCCAAGCGGACCAGTGCTCTATGCGGGAGATCTGATCCCTGGCGTTCCTTGGGTTCATTTGCCGATTACCATGGGCTACGACCGGTACCCCGAGCTGTTGATCGACGAAAAAACAGCGATCTTGCAGGATCTATTTGCTCGCGGCGGGAGCCTATTTTTCACGCATGATCCCGAAGTGGCGCTCGCCAAGGTCCATCGCGATGACAAAGGGCGGTTTTCGACGATTCACCCGCTTGCTCATCCTGAGAATTGGTCATGATCGACGCGCGACCGATCGCCGTGATCGCTCCCTCTGGAGCTTACAATGTGCAAAAGCTCGATGACGGCATGGCGATCGCACGGGCCGCCGGGCTTACATTGCACGCGTTCCCCGAAATGCTGCGTCCGGAGCGCTATCTTGCTGCCTCCGACGACCATCGGCTCAACCAGTTGGTCGAAGCCCTGACCTCCCCTGAATATTCAGCGGTTTGGTTGGCTCGCGGCGGATACGGCATCACTCGCCTGCTTTCGCGTCTTCCCAGCGACCTCCCGGCGAAGCCGATCATCGGGTTTTCAGACACCACCGCGCTGTTCTGTGCGCTTCAAAGCGATGGTTTTCTGGTCCACGGGCCAGTGTTGCACTCCCTACCCGGGACGGACGACACCTCACGCGCCCATTTATTCCATCTGTTAAAAACGGGGGAATCCTCTCCACTTCAAGGAGAACCGTGGATCTCCGGCACCGCGGAAGGCCGACTGGTTGGTGGCAACCTCGCATTGTTCGCCGCTTTAGCGGGAACTCCCTATCAGGCCGATACCAAGGATGCGATCGTGCTGCTCGAAGACATCGGAGAAGCGCCATATCGCCTCGATCGGATGTTGCAACAGCTTCTCGACAGCGGTTTTTTTGAAGGCGTACGAGGCATCGGCTTTGGCGATTTCCAAGGTTGCAACCCTCCGGAAGGAGCAGGTTGGACGCTCAAAGAGACCCTGCTCGATCAAGTGAGCCGGCTCAATATTCCCGTGATCGGCAATCTTCCGTTTGGACACGGATCGCAAAACCAGCCGTTTGTGTGGGGGCAGCGCGCCAAAATAGCAGGGGGAACTATCGTTCCGGCACACGGGTCTCTGGCGTGAACGGAGAGCCATTCCCCGGAATCCTGTTTCGCCACGAAGGTCCGGGAGGCTGGACATTTGTCGAGGTTCCGGCGGCACAGGCACCGAGCGTCGCCGGCCCCTGGGGTAGGACCCCGGTGATGGCCACCGTCGAGGGGCGGTCATGGGAGACAAGCGTTTGGACGGAGCGAACCGGGCGCGTGCTTTTGGCTGTCCCAAAGCGGATCCGCGGCGCCAAAGGGCACGGGGATCGCGTCTCGGTCTCCATCAGCCCGCGGTAAGCCCAAACCAGCGAGCCGCATTCTCCGACGCCACCCGCCCCAATTCTGCGACGTCCATCCCCCGTATTTCCGCCACCTTGGCCGCTACTAGCGCCACATGCGCGGGCTCATTTCGTTTTCCGCGAAAGGGAACAGGCGTCAAAAACGGAGAATCAGTCTCCACCATCAGCCGATCCAACGGCAATTCCCGCGCCACTTCCTGCATTTCCTGCGCCGACTTGAAGGTCACAATGCCTGGAATCGACACATATCCGCCTTTTTCGCAGATCTTCCGCATGGCCGAGCGATCCCCGGTGTAGCAGTGGTACAGCACACCTGGCCCTCCATCTCCAGGAAAGGCTTTTTCTTCGCAGAGAATCTGTAAGGTCTCCCCTTCCGACTCGCGATCATGGATCACGATCGGTTTCCCAAGCTAAATCGACAAGCGGATCTGTTCGCGGAAAACCTGCCTTTGAATGTCTCGCGGGCTCTTATCATAGTGAAAATCGAGCCCCATTTCGCCGATCGCCACGCACCTGGGACGCGATGAAAGCGAACGGATCAACTCAGCAACTTCCGGAGTCCAGTGGCTTGCATCGTGGGGGTGTACACCGACGGTGAACCAGACGTCGGGGTGGCGCTCTGCCACCGCCGCGGCGCGCTCCGCGCAAGCCACTTCGTAGCCGGATCCGATCGTCACCATACGTTGAACGCCGGCCGCCCGCGCTCGCTCAATCGCCGCGTCGACCCCCGCGTCTCCGCCGTACACCTCGGGGTCCAAATGGCAGTGGCTATCGAAGAACATCGCGAACTCCCAGGAGACGTGCTGTAACCTACGCCAGCCCGAACCGAGACGCCCATGCACGACCACCACTTTGAGACCCGCACCAAGATCGTCGCCACACTCGGCCCCGCTTCTTGGGAAGAACCAACCCTTTCGCGACTTTTGGAAGCCGGCGTCGATGTTGCCCGCATCAACTGCTCCCACGCCGATCACGAGGGAATTCGCCGACAAGTCGCCCGCGTTCGTCGCGCCTCCGCCAACCTCGGCCGGCCGGTGGCGATCCTGCTGGATCTCCAGGGCCCCAAAATCCGCATCGGAAAGGTGCATACCCCGATGGAGCTCGCCATTGGGGACGTGATCACCATCGTGATGTCGTACGAATTCGTGCAGGACGGAAACCGCGTTGGAACCACCTATCCCGAGATGTCTGGCGACGTCACCGTCGGCGATCGGGTGCTGTTCGCCGATGGCACCGTAGGCGGCATCGTCGTCTCGGTGAATAAGGACCTCGAACCGCACGAAGTCGGCATTCAAATTGACATCGCTGGCACGCTCACCTCCCACAAAGGGCGCAACCTGCCCGGCGTGGAAATGTCCGTTCCTTGCCTCACCGAGAAGGATCTGGCGGATCTCGCCGTCGGTCTGGAGGTCGGCGTCGATTACGTCGCGCTTTCGTTCGTTCAACGTCCCGAAGACATCCTGGCCCTCCGCGAAGAAATGCGCCGGTTGGGATGCGTTCTTCCCATTGTCGCCAAGATCGAAAAACCGCAGGCTGTCGACAAGATCGACGCGATCGTCGCCGTCACCGAGGCGGTGATGGTCACACGCGGCGATCTCGGTGTAGAAGTTAGCTTAGAGCGGGTTCCTGTCTACCAGAAGACGATCATCGACGCCGCTTTCCGCGCGGGCACAACCGTGATCACCGCGACCCAAATGCTGGATTCCATGGAGCGAAATCCCCGTCCCACCCGTGCCGAAACCACCGATATCGCGAATGCGATCCTCGATGGCACCGATGCGGTGATGCTCTCCGGCGAAACCTCCACCGGAAAATTCCCATTTGAAGCCGTCAAAGTCATGGACAACATCTCCTTTGACGTCGAGCACTCGCGCTTTTTCAAGCCCACGGCTTCCGAGCGAATGCCTAAAATGGAAGGTCCGGCGGGCACCATTCTGCGGGCCGCATGCATGGCCGCACAAGATCCCATTCGACCCTTGGTGGTGTTCACTTGGTCGGGGCAAGCCGCGCGGTGGATTAGTAAAGCGCGTTTACCAGGTCCGGTGTTCGCGCTCGCCCCAAATGATCAAGTGGTTGACCAATTGTCCATGGTGTGGGGGATCACCGCAATCCGCATTCCTCCTGTCAAAACCACCGACGATCTCATCGCGACCGGCGAACATGAATTGTTAGCGCGCGGCCTGATCAAAAAAGGGCAGGAAATCGTAATTGTCACCGGGGAATCGCCGATGAAAGGCGCCACCCACATGCTCAAAATCATCCGCGCAGGCGAATGATCAGAGCAAGCCCACCTCGGCGAGCGCCGCAGCAAGTTTCGGAATCATCGCGGATCGCCAAGCGGGATCCGTCGCCAGATCCTGGCGGATCTCCAATTCCAGCGCGATTCGACCGCTGCGTTTGGCGTGCGAGCTCGCGGAGAAAATCAACCCTTCCTTTCCCGAATAAGGCTCATTTAACCAGGCGTCCTGCCCTTGATCAAACAGCGCCAACGCCAGATCTGCGGCCAGGTCGTCCTCCTCGTCAAACAGCACTCCGACCTCCACTTCTCTCGGCTCCCCGTGGTAGACAGGGGTGAAGGTGTGCACCGAGAACACGAGCCTGCCCGGATGTTCCGACAGCATCCGGTCCACGGCTGCATGATAGGGTCGGTGATACTCCCGCAATCGACGTTCGCGCTCGCCGTCCGACAAGTGAGCATTCAAGGCTATCGCTCGCCCTTCCGCCTCGGTTCGAAACAAATCCGCGTCCGTCTCAGCCCGGTTGGCGTCCGCCCACAATCTGGAAAACCGCGCCAATACCGCAGGGCAACCCAGGTGGGACGCCAGCTCCAGCACAAAATCACGCGCGCCGAGGTCGAACGCCCAGTGTGTGGGAGGCAGCCAGAGGTCGGCATCCGCCCATTTTTCGGTGTCAGGTAGGCGCGCGGAAGCGTGCTCACACGTCAATAATAGCGGCGCGGTACCTCCAAAAAAACGTTCGGCCGCCTCATCGGTTTCGGTCCTCATTCTTCCTCCGCATGTGTACGTCGCAACGACTCTAAGGCGCGTCGCGCGGCCTGGTCTTCGATCCCTGGATGCCCACCGATGCGCAACAGCAAACGCTCGACCCGGTCGATGGTCACCTCGGCGGCCGCCCCGTTGCGCCAATCGGCCTCCACACGCTGCAGCTCGCCTTGGAGACCCAGAAGCTCGTCCGTCACCGACTTCGCCTCCAAAGCCTTACGAGCCACATCCAGCCCGATTTCCACCCGGGCCCGCGCCGCCACCTCGGTCGCGTCCGGGGTTCGCTGCGCCCAAGCGCTCCAGGCGATCCACACGGCCACCGCCATCAGCAGCAGCCCGAGCGGCGGAAACAGCAGCAACATCGGGCCACCTACCACCAAACACAGCCCTAACGCCACCGCCACTTCCGCCCGAGGCGCCATCCGAACCGGCGGCAAAGGTGCCTTACAGGCCGGTAACACCTCCTGCGCATGCGGCAACGCGCCTCGTGAACGCCAGATCAAACTCAAGATCAACGCGACCGGCCCCCCGAGCAGCGGGATCGCGAACAAGCCCATCGTGGTTAACGCCACGATCCAGGCCAAATCGGCCGCACCCAAACCCTCCTTGAGCGCCTGGACCTGCCAACCTTCCGCTCGAAGGCGGCTCTCCAGCCCCACCGCAACCCGCCTTCGAACGCCCGATACCACCACACACGGCGCCCCGGTGGTCGGATCGATTCCGGTCACCGCCCACTCTCCCGTCAAACGCAGCGGTGGCACCCAAGGTGCGCGGCGCCAGCGGCGAGAAGGATTCCGTTGTAACGCCTGTAAATGCTTGACCACATCGCGTGCACTGCGAGGCCGCTGCAAGGGGTCAGGATCCAGCAGCGCCCGAATCAGCGCCGATAAACCGGGAGCACCGGCGATTCGGACCGCAGGCGCCGCCCGTTGGGCACCCACCTTCGCCCAACCCTGCCCCGACGGAAAAGGCAACTTCCCGGTGGCCGCACGATACAAGATGACGCCCAGACCGTACAAATCCCCCACAGGCAGCCGCGGCCCTCCCCGAACCACCTCAGGCGCTGTTTCCCCAGGATGGACGTGGGCATCTTCCTCTGGCAGCGCCGTCACTCCAAAATCGAACAAACGGCCGCCTCGCTCGTCCAACAGCACATTTCCGGGCCGCACGTCGCCGTGCACCACCCCTCGCCCATGTGCTGCCTCCAACGCCGAGGCCACGTCCAGCCCCAAGGCCAGAACGGCCTCCACCGGCAGCCCCACAGGCGCCGCCTGTTGCAAAGAACCGCCGCCCGCACGCGCAGAGACCAGATACCAGCGCCCCTCCTCCGCCCAAACTCCGAGCACCGGCAGAATGTTGGGATGCTCTAAACGGGCGGCCAATCCTGCATCCGCTTGCAGGCGGGTCAGCGCCGCCGGATCCGTCGAAAGCGCTGGATGAAGGACTTTGATTGCCACCAACTGACCCGTGGCGGTGTCTCGCCCCGGCCACACCACCCCCGAACGCCCCTCGCCAATCGGGGACCCCTCCACACAGAAACGCCCCCCAATCACCTGGCCGATGTTCACTCGGACTCCGCTTCCTTTCTCCCTATCCCCGCTTGCACCGCCATGCCCGCTGCGGCAAAGGCGGCCCACACCATCGGAGACGATTGGCCGAGAGCCGCCAACATCAACAAAGCTCCCGTTGCTGCGGTGATCACGCGCAACAAAGCCTCAAACCACAGCGACAGCACGAGCGCGCCACACACGCCCCCGGCCACGCACCACAGTGTGTGATCCACAAATAGGTCCGTCAGCACAAACCCAAGTCCCATCCCCGCAAAGAGGAGCAGCGTGCGCTCCATATACGCCGCCAACACGCCGGCGGCGGCTCCGAAGGCCACCGCGCCGAACACCACGCCCTGCGGCCCAAACCCGGGAAACCAAGTGCCCATCTTTAGAGCGGACAGAACGCCAATAGAGCCCGCCACCAACACCACGGCCACGCGGTAGGCGACGGCCCCGCGCCACATCAGTACAACGCCTAGAAAAAATAACGTAACGCGCAACCAAATCGGCCAAACCGACCCATCGAGCCACACCCCTGCCGCGGCGACATCCGCCCAGGTGGTCAATGCGATATCGCGGCCGGCTCAGCGTCAAAGCGATAGATGATCGCTCCATTCTTGCCACGGGAGAGCTCTTCTGCCACCACCCGCTCCATCACGACGGGATCCTCGGACATCACCTGGAGCTCATGAAGTAAGCGCTGATTTTCCCGATCAATCTTTGATAACCGCGCGGACGCGGTTTCAAGCTCTTGTTCCAGCTCAGACCGCGCCAACAAGCCGTCGTCTCCCCACACGGTCGATCCTGCCACGCCGAGAATCGCTGCCGCTGGAAGTACGGCGAGCAACGTGCGTTGCACAAGATTGGCGGGGAGCCTTTGAAGGAGCGCGCGGAGGAGGGGTCGCACGGAGAACCTTGGGTGGGACTCCAGCATACCCTTGTTCGTTCAGACGACAAGAGCACAAACGAACCTTCGAGTGAGTTTCGAAAAGTCATAGTTCAAAGCTTCACTCTGGCGCTGCGCCACTCGTCCCCGCGGTGGCGATCGCGAGCCGGCTCAGGCCTTCATCGCGCGCAACATCCATCACGCCGACCACCTGGCCATGAGAAACACCTTTGTCCGCCTTGATCACGACGAGCGTGGTGGCGTCCGCTCGCGCGGCGGCGCGAAGTCGCTTCCGCAACTCAGCTCGGTCGACCGGCTGCTCGTTAACAAAGGTCGCTCCATCCGAAGATATCCATACATGAATGTCCTTCTTTTCGGACAAGATGGTCTGGGCCGAACTGCGCGGAAGATCGACCTGAATGCCTGGAGACTTTTCCCCTTCGCCATCGTGAGTTTTGGGGTTCTTTTGAAACGTCGTTGTCAGCACCAGAAACAGCACGAGCTGAAACACGACGTCGATCATCGGGGTGAGATCGATCGTCGGAAGCTCTCTTCGGGCTTGTCTCCGTCGAAAGTTCACTTTTGGAGCTCCGGCGCCGAAATCCGATCCAGCATCGCGAGGGAGGCCTCCTCCAACTCGATCACCAAGCGATCCACGCGGGTCAACAAAAAGCGATGCGCCACCAACGCGGTAATCGCAACGACCAAGCCAGAAAAGGTCGTGATCAACGCTTGAGCGATACCTCCTGCCAAGGAGGCAGTATCCTGCGATTGAGCAACTTTAAAACTCTCAAAGGTCACGATCATACCGCCAACCGTACCCAAGAGCCCCAACAACGGGCCTAACGCGGCAATGGTCGCCAATATCGGCAAGAACCGCTCCAGCTCCGCGGCTTCTCGCTGGCCTACCTCCTCCAGGCGCTCTTTGATTTGCGTGCGGGGACGCCCACGAAGGTCGAGCGCCATCGCCAACATCCGCGCCGCGGGGGTCTGCGATCCGACGCAAACCCCTCGCGCCTGCTCAAACTCGCCTTTTTCCGTCAACGCAAACACCTGCCTAACCAATGCGGCAGGAACCACCTTTGCACGGCGCAACGACCATAGGCGTTCAAAAAATGCCGCCAACGCCGCAATCGAAGAAAGGGCGATCGGAATCATCACCGGGCCGCCCGACACCAGGTATGCGATCACGAAACCTCCACCCAGAGGATAACCGGCGCGCGTTGACGCAACGCCGCGAACGGCTACAGACATCGTATGCGAAGCTCGGTGCGAAAAACCCTGTTGTCGTTGACGATCGCGTTCGGCGCCGTGGTCGCCATCGCGAGCACCCCAGGTTGCGGAATGACGTATCTTCTTCAGCAAGGGTACTATCAAGCCGAACTTTTAGCGGGTCGCCAGCCGATCGAGAAGGCGATCGAAAAGGGCTACTTCGACGACAAACAAGTCGAAAAACTTCGACTGATTCCAAAAATCAAGGATTATGGTAAGTCGATCGGCCTCGCGGCGACCCACAACTACGACACCATCAATCCAAAATGGAAGCGCACGATCTGGAATGTTTCCGCGTGCGACCCCGTCTCTTTTACACCCAAGACCTGGTGGTTCCCCATTGTCGGGCGCATGCCCTACCTGGGGTATTTTGAAGAAAAAGACGCCCGAAAAAGAGCGAAGGCCCTCGCGGAAGACGGAAGCGACGTCTATGTGCGCACGGCGGGAGCCTACTCCACCCTTGGCTGGTTCAAGGATCCGGTTCTCCTGAATATGCTAAATTGGTCCGAGCATTCTCTTGCCGACACCATCCTCCACGAGCTCGCCCACGCCACGTTGTGGATCCCCGGGTCGGTTCAGTTCAACGAGTCCTTTGCCAATTTTGTCGGCGAAGAAGCGGCCATGCGGTACATGGTCGCTACCTACGGCGAGGACGGCACGCCGGTCGTGGAAGTGCGCCAACGCTTGGAAGACTCGGCAAAATTCCGAGACATGCTGCACGGCGTGTACAAAGAACTGGACGGAATCTACTCCGACACCGAGCTCGATAAATTCGATAAACTTGTCCGAAAGCACGCGATCTTGGCGTCTCTTCCCACCCGAACCGCTGGCCTCGGGCTGAATCGACAGGACGCCTACCTCAAGTCGATCCGCGAAGGGGAATGGAACAACGCCCGCTTGATGCAGTTCCGGACCTACAATCGCAGCCGCACGTGGTTTCGGGCGCTGCTCGATCAAGAAAACGGCGATCTCTTAGCGTTTATCCATCGTATCGACGAGATCACCAAAGACGCCGACGACCCTTACCGCGCACTGGCGCTGGCGGTCGGTGCCAACCCGGACGACGTGTCCGAAAATTAGGCGTCCGAAAATTCGGACAGTGTCAACACCTATGACACCGATGTCGCGGATTTCCAGGTTCCAAGACCGCGCGCCCCTCGTGCCAAAAACTCGAAAAGTCACCTAAGAAGATGATTGGTGACCGTTTGTGACGGTTTGGCATTTGGCGTGACACCGTTGGCACGGGGGTTGCTTGGCAGAACCCGAAACGAGGAGACGCCACCATGTTGAACAAATCCAGCCGCCGCTCACACGACGATGGGGACAAAGAGGCACTTCTCAACAAGTACCTTCGCAATATGGGTGCGATCCCCCTCCTCTCCGGGCGCGACGAAGTCGATGTCGCCCGCACCATCGAGAACGGCGGCCCTGGAGCAGAGCGTGCGAAGAACGCTCTCATTCAAGCCAACCTCCGCCTGGTCGTCTCCATCGCCAAACAGTACACCTACCGAAACCTCCCCCTCGCGGATCTGATTCAAGAAGGCAATCTGGGCCTGATGAAAGCCGTCGAGAAGTTCGATTATAAGCGTGGTTTCAAGTTCTCTACCTATGCCTCTTGGTGGATCCGTCAGGCCATCGTGCGGGCCATTGAATCGCAGATTCGCACCATCCGAATCCCGATCTACAAGCTGGAGATCGTGAACCGGATCGCCCAGACGCAGCGCTACCTGTTCCAGAAGTACGGACGCGAGGCCACCGCCCAAGAAGTGGCGAGTCACCTGGAAATTCAGGTGTCCGAGGTGGAAGAGATCATCCAAATCAACCGCGAGCCTGCGAGCTTGGACGCCGAGGTTTCCGACGACTCAGACTCGACGATCATGGATTTCGTCGAAAACGTCGATGCAGAAAATCCAGCAGAGAAGATGGAAGAAGCTTCCCTTCGCGAAGAAATCGACACTGTTCTCGCGTCGCTGACCCCACGCGAAGAGAAAGTGATCCGCATGCGATACGGCATCGGCGAACCCACCAACTACTCCTTGGAGGAGATTGGTAGCCGGTTCTCGCTTACGCGCGAACGCATCCGTCAGATCGAGATCAAGGCGCTCCGCAAATTGCGCCACGCTAAGCGCCGGAAGCAGCTCGAAAACTTCATGATGGCGAGCTAGAGCGCTCGATCACTGCAAGGTGCGAGCATCGATCACCCGCTGCCGCAGCTGACGCGCTTCTAAAAACCGTGCTTGCCACGGCCTCACTTGCGAGGCCAAGCGGGCGGCGTCGACGGCTTCCGCACCGGAAAGGCCCTTTGGTTCGACATAGTCGAACAGCGTTCGCGCGGCGATCGCATCCCCCGGTGAGGAGCCGCGGACAAAACACCCTACAGAAATCGCGACTACGCCCCAAAACACAAGTTTAGGGCGGAGTACACTCATTTCGCGAGTTTGGCCTGATAAGCGGCGAGGTCCAACAGCGACGACAATCCTGCGGCATCGTTCACCTTCAACCGCACCAACCAGCCATCGCCGTACGGATCCTGGTTGATGGTCTCCTCGCTCCCGTCCAAAGCGCCGTTCACTTCGACCACTTCCCCATCCACCGGGCTGTAGACCGAGGCCACGGCCTTCACGGACTCGACTTCACAAACGGCGTCCCCCGCCTTGAATCGAGCGCCCACTTTGGGAAGCTCCACATGCACGAGATCGCCCAGAGCGTCCTGCGCAAAATCGGTAATTCCGAGGGTGAGAACGCCATCCTCCACGCGAGCCCATTCGTCATGGGCGGTGTACTTCAAATCGGCAGGAAACTTCATCGCATCTCCCTATAGAAAGCTAGTAATCGCGTTTGTAGAACGGGCCAGCCACCACCTCGGCTTCGGCTTCTCGGCCTCGCACATCGATGATCAACCGCTGACCGGGATTGGCGAGGTCAGCCCGGACATACGCCAGCGCCACCGACTTTTCCACCGACGGCGCGCGCGTCCCAGACGTTACAACGCCGACTTTTGCGCCATCGTGCAGCACCTCCATGCCGTCGCGGGCAATGCGGCCGCCGTCGATCACCATTCCGACAAGCTTGGGCTCATTCTGTTCCTTCCGAGCCAAAATCGCCTCGCTGCCGATGAAACCACCAGGTTTCTTCAGCTTGGTGATCCATCCCAAGCCGGCCTGCAGCGGGGACGTTTCGTCGTTGAGCTCGTGCCCATACAAGCAATAACGCACTTCCAACCTTAGTGTATCTCGTGCACCCAACCCGATCGGCTGAATTCCGTACTCGGCACCCGCAGCGAGCACCGCATCCCACACGGGAACCGCCCGATCGGCAGGAATAAACACCTCAAACCCATCTTCACCGGTATACCCGGTGCGGGCGATGATGCAGCCTTCAACTCCCGCAAAAACGCCCGGAGAAAAATGGTAGTTGGCGATCGGCTCCAAGTTTACGGAGGTCAACTTCTGAAGTGTGGCTCGCGCATTTCTCCCTTGCACCGCAATTTGAGCCCATTGATCGCCTTCATCCACGAATACCGCTTCACCCGGGAAGGGGTTGTTCGCGATCATCCAGTCAAAGTCCTTGCTCCGGTTGGCGGCGTTTACGCACACCAAGAATTCCGAAGCTCCAAGGCGATACACCACCAGATCGTCTACCACACCGCCGGTCGGATGGCACATCGCGTTGTACTGGGCCTGGCCCACCTTGATCGCGGAAATGTCGTTCGTCAGCAGCTGTTGAAGGGCGGCTTCCGCCTTCGACCCGGTCACCCGAACTTCGCCCATGTGGGACACATCGAAAAGTCCCACCGATCGCCGTACTTGCGCGTGTTCCACGCCGACGCCAGCGTACTGAACCGGCATTTCCCAGCCTGCAAACGGGACCATTCGTCCGCCAGCGGCCAAGTGTTGTTGAAAAAAAGGTGTGCGCAGAAGACTCATCGGGGCACCGGGATTCGAAGGTGGGTCACTGTCTCCGTGCGCCGCCTCCCTGTCAACCCTGACGTCGAACTGCCGCCTCATATGTATTGTTCATCAGCATGGCGATCGTCATCGGACCGACACCCCCTGGAACCGGCGTGATCGCTGACGCCCGCTGCGCGGCAGGCTCGTACTCGACGTCGCCAACCAAACGGCCGTCCGCAAGCCGATTCATGCCCACATCGATCACCACCGCACCCTCGCGAATCCACTCGCCGCGGACGAATTCCGGACGTCCTACCGCCGCAACCACCACTTCCGAGCGTCGAACCACCGCTTCAATGTTCCGGCTGCGGCTGTGCGCGACGGTCACCGTGCAATTCGCCTGTTCCAACAATTGCGCCATCGGGCGGCCCACAATGTTGCTGCGACCGATCACCACCGCGTCGAGACCATCAAGCTTCACGCCCGACTCTTCCAACAGCTTCATCACGCCAAGCGGCGTGCATGCAATGGTTTCAGGTCGCCCTTGCGACAATTTGCCGCTGCTCACCGCGGTAAAACCGTCCGCGTCTTTTTCAGGCGCAATCCGGTCCATCACGCGGATGGTGGAAACATGCTTTGGAAGGGGCAGCTGAACAAGAATGCCGTCGATCGTCGAATCACCGTTCAGCTGATCGACCACCGCCAGAATCTCTGCCTCCGAAGCCGAAGCCGGCAAATCGATCTGCCGATGCACAAACCCCAACTTCTCAGCAACCTGCCCCTTGCGGCGCACATATACCTGTGAAGCTGGATCTTCGCCGACCAGCACCACCGCGAGCCCAGGCGGTCGCGACAATGCGGAGGTCAATCCACGAAGTTGGTCGGTGTACCGAGCGGCGAGCGCTTTACCGTCAAGTACCTTGACCATCAGCTGGCCGCCGGCGTGGAGGAACCCCCGCCCGAAGAACCGGTGGAACCGCCCGAAGACCCCGAACTTGACGCGCCGCCCGCTGGCGCCGCAGCCGTTGAGCTGGCCGTACTCGACGAACCGGCGCTGGATGAACCGCCCGACGAACTGGACGAGCCGCTGTCGCCGCCGCTTTTCAAGCCATAGTGATCACGGTACCAGCCGCCACCCTTCAAAACAAAGGAACTGGCGCTTACCAATTTGCGAACGTGCGTCCCATTACACTCGGGGCAGGCCGGCTCCGGAGCGGACAACTTAACGAGTTTTTCGAATCGGTGGTTGCAGGACGGACACTCATACTCGTAGATGGGCATGCAGCACCCTCGGTATCGGCCGCCCGATATACGAACCCCACGACACATCGGCAACTGGTTTCTTCGAGGTGGATCATCGCGCTAGCGTACACACTCATGCTCATTCCACTGGTTCTTCTTGGTTTTGCAACCATTAAGACCCTCGGTGGATGGGTGCTGCTCGCTGCCGAAAGGGGCCAACCCGCGAAGTTTGGTGCGCCAGAGTTGGCCACCTACGCCAGAGAAGCCGTGGCCAGCGCACTGATGTATTCGCTCGCACCTTTTGGCCGACAGGAAGCTGATTTTCGTCCGCGCCCGGTCACCAATCCTCCGATCCTGTTGGTTCCTGGGTATACGCGCAATCGAAGTTCAATGTGGTTTCTCAAGACCTTCTTGGAGCAGCGCGGGTTCACCAATGTTCATGCGATGAACCACATTTCCGCGGATGGATCACTTGCGGCCCACGCCGAAAAGCTGTCCCAACAGGTGGAGACGTTGCTCAAGATCACCGGTGCCGAAAAGGTGGACATCGTCGCCCATTCTCTGGGTGGTCTCGTGGTCGGTTGGTACCTCAAACACCGAGAAGAATCCCACCGCGTGCGCCGGTTCATCGCCATGGGTGTCCCCTGGAAAGGCACTCGCACCGCGGTGTTTGCTCGGGGCGCGACCGGCCAATCCATGCTCTACGGCACCCCCATGCTGGACGGGCTCACACCGCCTCCCGTTCCAACCGTCGCGATCTGGAGTCCGGACGATCCCTTAGTCGTCCCCTCTCTTTCCGCTTCGCCCCCCGGCCTCGAAAGCGTCTGCATCGAAGGCGCGGGACATGTGGAAATGCTGACTTCCGCCCGTGTGTTTCGAGCCGTGCAAGCCGCACTCAGCACGGGGGACCTGTGAGCGGGTTGCTGGATCGCCGTTTTGTCGTAGTTACGGGGAAAGGTGGCGTTGGCCGGAGTACCGCCGCGGTGACCCTCGCCCTGGCCGCCGGGAAAGCGGGAAAGCGCACTTGCGTCGTTGAATTGTACGGCAATCGCCGCATCGCCCAGTGGTTCGGGCTGGGAGACCGCTCCTATAAAGCTTGCTCGATAGCTCCGAATGTCGACACCATGTCATTGACAGCCATGGACGCCATGGATGACTTCGGGCAACGAAAGCTCAAATTGGACGCCCTGGTTCGCATGGTGCTGAACAGCAGGGTGACGCACGCCTTTGTGGATGCTATCCCCGGACTCCACGACTTGGTACAACTCGGGAAGCTAGAAAATATGCTTCTGGAGCCACTTCCAGGCGACGCTCACTATGACTTAGTGATCGTCGACGCGCCCGCTACCGGACACGGCTTGACCCTCCTCGCCGCCCCACAAGCCATGTCCGAACTCACGAAAATCGGGCCGTTCCACGAGCTCGCGTCGATCATCGCTCGCCTGCTGGACGACCCCAAAAAATCCGCGGTCGTCCTCGTCACCTTGCCGGAAGAGCTTCCCGTCAACGAAGGGATCGAGCTCGCCCTCGGCCTCGGCGACAACCAAAAGCTCCTTCATTCCGTCATCATGAACCAGGCCCGGCCACCTTCGCTGCCCCCCGTGCCCGCATGGGATCACATCCACGCCCTGTTATCCACGGCGCCTGACCCCGATCTTCGCGAACTACTTCGAGTCGCGGAGCCCTTTTGGCGGCGCCAGCTGTCGCAGGAACAAGCCTTGCATCGCCTAAAAACACTTGCGGAACTCCTCAACCGACAGATACCCATAGCACAACTTCCGAAGGTTGAACACGGCGAATTAAGCCCTGACGACCTACACATTCTCGCCGAGCAGCTCCTGCCGCAGGTGACCACATGACCCAAGTCATCGTGTGTTGCGGCGCCGGCGGCACAGGAAAAACCACTACCGCCGCGGCGATCGGCGTAAAGCTCGCCATTCAAGGGCAGAGGGTCGCGGTGCTCACCATCGATCCCGCCAAACGGCTCGCCGA
>SXGT01381024.1_pt1 | contig 32708 bp, 31 predicted proteins | sample 3176221 | NCBI WGS metagenome assembly SXGT01 (sample SAMN11356862, study PRJNA531348) | freshwater metagenome | isolation source: freshwater sample F1-120 | place: China: Fuxian Lake, Yuxi | collected 2017-12-25
CCTCTCGCGCCGATGGTACTGCAGCCTCACAGCTGTGGGAGAGTAGGTAGCTGCCGGCCTCCACAACACCCCGCGTCCCCGCGACGCCCGGTGGACCGCCCCCGTCGAGCACTCGAGGCTCCGGGGGCGGTCGTATTTTTGGCTCTGCAGAGTCGTAAGTGCAATGCGTTTGAGTTCTGTCGCTCCCTTGACGTCGGGAGGCGTTCTTGATTCGACGTGCTGGTGACGGACGTCCGTCGCCCAACGCCCACGCTCACCACGTGATTTCAGCTACTTAGCGCTGGCACAGGACTGGCACTCCGCTCCGAGCGGAGGCGAGAGCCGTGGTTGACGTCAACAATCGGTACCGCGTGGGCGGCACCGTGCATGGTGCGGTGCTCTGCGGCGTGGAGGCGGTCCGCGTAGAGGTCGAGGTCGACCTACTCCGGCGGCTGCCGTGCGTGGTCATCGTCGGGTTGCCCTCGCCCAGCGTGCGGGAGTCGGCGGAGCGTGTGCGATCGGCGATTCAGGGCGCTGGGCTCGAGTTTCCGCGCAGTCGGGTGGTGATCAGCATGGCGCCGGCCGACCTGCGCAAGGAGGGCACGGGCTTCGACCTCCCGGTCGCCATTGGCATCCTCGCCGCGCACGGCATCATCCGCGCGGAGGCGGCCTCCCGATGGCTCCTCGCCGGAGAGCTCGCGCTTTCTGGACTCCTGCGCCCAGTGCGCGGGGCGCTCGCCATGGCCTGCCTGGCGCGGGAGCACCAGATGGCCGGCATCATCGTGCCGGAGGAGAACGGTGCCGAGGCGGCTCTGGTGCCGGGACTCCAGGTGCGTGTGGCTCGTACGCTCCTCGACGTCGTGCAGCACCTCAACGGCGAGGTCGAGTTGCCCACGCCTGCCGATGAAGAGCGCCTGCCCGAGGCGCCTCCGCTCGACTTGAGAGACGTGCGAGATCAGCCCATCGCCCGATTCGCGCTCGAGGTCGCTGCGGCGGGCGGCCACAACCTCCTGATGGAGGGCCCTCCTGGCTGCGGGAAGACCATGCTCGCCGCGCGCTTGCCCGGGATCCTTCCGCCCCTTTCGCAGGAAGAAGCCCTCGAGTGCACCCGTATTCATTCGGTCGCGGGGCTGCGGACCGAGGGGCAGGGCATCATCGCCTCCCGGCCGTTTCGGGCCCCACACCATTCGGTCTCCACCGCAGGATTGCTCGGGGGCGCGGACCTGCGACCGGGCGAGGCCTCCCTGGCCCACCACGGCGTCCTCTTTCTCGACGAGTTCCCAGAGTTTCGCCGAGACATCCGGGAGGGCCTCCGTGGACCGCTCGAAGACCGGCGGATCGTGCTCACCCGCGCCTCGGGGACGGTCACCTTCCCGGCGGGCTTTTCCCTCGTGGCGGCGGCGAATCGGTGCCTCTGCGGATACTTCGGTCACCCACGCCAGGCGTGTCGCTGTTCGCCCCCTGAGCGACAGCGCTACCGCAATCGCCTCTCCGGTCCGATTCTCGACCGGATCGACTGCCGATTGCTCCTGTCGCCGGTCGGGGCGGAAGTGCAATTCGACGGCGGCGAGGGCGAGGGCTCGGCCGCTGTTCGGGCCCGCGTGGTGGCCGCCCGGGCGCGGCAGTATGCCCGAAACGGGCCGGGAGTGAACAACGCGGCCCTCCCCGCCGACCAGCTCGCAGGCCGGGTGCTCGCGAGCCCGGCGGCGCTCTCGGCGCTGGTCGACCACGTTGATCGCACGGGCACGAGTGCTCGTGCCGCCAAGCGAGTTCTCCGGGTGGCGCGCACCATCGCTGACATCGAGGGCGCCGTTGCCGTGGAGCCTGAACACCTGGGCGCCGCTCTCCAACTGCGCGTGGATGCGCTCGCCGAGGAGGCGCCATGACCGCCGCTTGCGAGAGCGCCATGGTGGAGCTGGTCGTCGACCGTATCGAGGATGGCGTGGCCGCCGTCGAGGTGCCCGGCGGTCTGGTCGTCGATGTCCTCGCGACGGTGCTCCCCGCGCCCCTGCACGAGGGCGACCGCCTTCGGGTGTGCGTGGTCGAGGCCCCTCGCAACTTCTCCAGCTCGCGGGGGGCCCTTGGGCGCCTGGTGCGGGCGGAGTGTGTCACAAACCCAAAGGAGTCAACGTGTCTGAAGAAATGATGAACAAGAAAGCCGCCTTGCTGGCCGCGATGGCCGGAATTGAAAAGACCTTCGGAAAGGGGGCCGTCATGCGATTGGACGGCCCTGCGGAGGCGGTGGAGGTGATCCCTACCGGCAGCATCGGGCTCGACCTCGCGCTCGGCGTGGGCGGCTACCCGCGTGGTCGCATCGTGGAAATCTACGGCCCGGAGGCAAGCGGCAAGACCACGCTCACCCTGCACGCCATGGCCGAGGTGCAGCGACTCGGCGGCACGGCCGCCTTCATCGACGCCGAGCACGCGCTTGATCCCACCTACGCTCGCCGCCTCGGGGTGCGCCTCCCTGAGCTCGTGGTGTCGCAACCCGACAACGGCGAGCAGGCCCTCGACATCGTGGAGGCCTTCGTGCGCTCGTCGGCGGTCGACCTGGTGGTGGTCGACTCGGTGGCCGCGCTCGTCCCGCAGGTGGAGCTCGAGGGCGAGATGAGCGACGCGCAGGTGGGAGTGCAGGCGCGGATGATGTCGAAGGCGATGCGGAAGCTCACCGGCATGGCCTCGCGCAGCAAGACCACGGTGATCTTCATCAACCAGGTGCGCCAGAAGATCGGGGTCAGCTTCGGCCCGAGCGAGGTGACGACCGGTGGCAACGCGCTGAAATACTACGCCTCGGTGCGCATCGACGTTCGGCGCATCGGCCAGGTGAAGGCGGGCGAGGAGGTGTCCGGCAATCGCACGCGGGTGAAGATCGTCAAAAACAAGCTCGCGCCTCCCTTCCGCAGCGTGGAGTTCGACCTGCTCTTCGGCAAGGGCATCAACAACACCGCCGAGCTGCTCGACCTCGCCGAGTCGCAGGGGGTCGTGTCGAAGGCAGGGGCCTGGTTCTCGCTCGGCGACACCAAGCTCGGCTGCGGTCGCGAGAAGGCGATGGAGACGATCGACGGCAGCCCGGAGATCGCCGCGCGCCTGCGCACGCTCATCCGTCCTGATCGGATCGAGCTGTCGCCGCCCGCCGAGGCCTAGGTTTAGCTACGCGTGGGCGTCACGAGGCGCCCGCGCCTTGCCTCGTCGACGATGGAGCCCGACTCGGCCACCAGGCGGCCCCCGGCGTACACGCGCTCCGGCTTGGGCGCGACCTTCTGGCCGACGAAGGGACTCCAGCCCACCCGAGACAACACCTGGGCCGCGGTGAAACGCACCAGCTCCTTCTCCGCGAACACCAGGATGTCGGCGTCGAAGCCCACGTCCAAGTGGCCCTTGTCAGTGAAGCCGAAGATGCGCGCCGGATTCTCGGCGCACAGTTGCACCACCCGTTCCAGGCCGACGCGCCCCTGCTTCACCGCGCCTACGAGCAACGGGAAGATGGTCTCGACGCCGGGCATTCCCGACGGCGCCTGGGCGTAGTCCAACGCCTTTTCTTCGCGCGTGTGGGGCGCGTGGTCGCTGCCGACGGTGTCGATGAGGCCACGCTTGAGCGCCGCCCACATGGCGCGGCGCTCCACCTCCGGCCGGATCGGCGGGTTGACCTTGCCGAAGTTGCCAAGGTCGTTCTCGGTGGAGAGCCAGAGGTGGTGGGGTGACACCTCGGTGGTGATCGGGAGAGCACCCCGGACGGGCTCGAGGACTTCGAACTCCGCCGACGTCGACACGTGACACACATGCACTGGGCGCGGGTAGGCGCGGGTGAGCTCCACCAGCCGCGCCACCGCAGCGCGAGCCGCGTCGGCCGGGCGGCTGTCGTGGTGCGTCGGCGGCGTGCGGCCGGCCCAGACCTCGCGGTACCTCTCGAGCACCCGCTCGTCTTCGGCGTGGACGCCCATGAGCGCCCGCGTTTGTTCGAAGAATCGCACGAGCGTGGCGTCGTCGACCAGGAGGGGGCCCGTCGAGGCGCCCATGAAGACCTTGATGCCGCAAGCCAGGGGGGCGTCGCCCTCGGCGAGTGCCCGGGCCTCGTCGACATTGCTGGCCGCCGCGCCCACCCAGATGCCGAAATCCGCGAGCGAACGTGCCTCGGCCAACGCGCGCTTCTCGGCGAAGTCGCCGCGCGTGAGGGTGGGGGGCCGGGTGTTCGGCATGTCGCACACGGTCGTGACCCCGCCTGACACAGCCGCGCGCGAACCGCTGTGCCAGTCTTCCTTTGCCGGGTGGCCCGGGTCGCGGAAGTGCACGTGGGTGTCGATGAAGCCCGGGACAACGAAGCGACCGATCGCCGAGATCTTCTGCCGCGCCGGGCCGGCGGGTCGCGACCCGATATACACGATTTTTCCATCCTCGACGCAGATGTCGGCTACGCGCCGACCCTTGCCGCTGATGAGCGTGCCGTCTTCGATGACCAGATCGTACACCGAGGATCCCGTCGCGACCGGCAAGGTAACCGATCTGCAAGGCGCGGGCGCGATAAGGCGCGCGGCCGATGATCGACCGCGTACTCTTGTTGGCCGGCCCCCCTTTCGGCCTGGCCCTATTCCGAGGGGTGGAGGCTCGCTTGCGGGCGCTGGCGCCTGGGCTTGCCGTCGAGTGCGACGCCGTTCCTTGCGCCGAGCACCCCCCCTTCGCGCCCGAGGCCGCGGGGGCACTCGTCTTCGCGCACGGGCTGGCCATTCCGGCGGCACTGCGCTCCGGGGCCGCTGCGCTCATCCTGTCGAATGGGCCGATTAGCCGCCTTGACCCTGTAACACGGTCACTAGCTGCGCTCGGTCCCGCGCTCTCCGCGTGCCTGTTCCCCGCGATCGCGCTCCGTTGGCTCCGCTCCTCGGCTGGGCTCCGCCGGGCCGTGGCCAACCCCTACGCGATGGACCACGACACGGTTGCCGCGCTCTGCGGGCCGCCGATCGCCAGCGCCGAGGGTCGTCGCCACGTCGCGGCCTACCTGCGCTGGCTGCCGAGCGCCGTGCCCGGGCCTGTCGCCGAGTGCCCGACCTGGGCGCTCTGGGGCGACGAGGACGGGCTATACCCTACCTCTGAGGCGGATGTCTTCGATGCGCAGGGCGAGGGTGGTCGAGTGGCCTGGCTCCCGGGTGGGCGCTTCGTGCACCCCGAGGAGCTCCCCTGGGCGGTGGCCGACGCGATCCTCGCCCGGGCGAGGGCGCTTGGTGTGCGTGGCGCCGGTGGTGCGCCCGCGACAGGGGTGTCGCGATCGGGCTGGGGCAGCCCCAGTTCCAGCGAGCTGGCGCGTGGAAAAAGTGTGGACAAAGATGTGTAATATTCGAGTGGCCACCCACGTGGCACGCGACTTGCTTCTCCCGTTGCTCGGAGACGCTGTTGCTGGCAGCGGGCAGGCTCACCCCCGTCCGCCCCGCCGCTGGGGGCGCCTGGCATGGAGGCCGGGCGCCCCCGCCCCCGGCGGAGCGCGACCATGAGCGGTCTCGACCTCGAGGCGCTGGCTCGGCGGGTGGAAATCGACCAATCCGTGGTGGAACGGATGGCGCACGCGCGCGACCTCTGGCCCCGATCCACGCTCTCGTTGGTGCAGGGCACGATCCCGCCGATCCCGGAGATCGTCGCCTTCCCCGCCCACGAGGAAGAAGTGCGGGCCGCACTCGACTGGGCGGTAGTGAACCGCGTGGCGGTGGTCCCCTGGGGTGCGGGCAGCGGGGTCTGCGGCGCGGCCGCCGGCATGGCGGGCTCGCTGGTGCTCGACATGAAGCGCATGGCCCGAGTCGGCGAGGTCGACGCGGCGACGGCAACGGTGCGCGTCCAACCCGGGGTTCTTGGCCAGCACTTCGAGGATGCCCTGGAGCGCCAGGGCTGGGCCTCGCGCCACAGCCCCTCGTCGATCTGGTGCTCCACTGTGGGCGGGTGGGCCGCCTCGCGGTCCGCCGGGCAGTTCTCCAGCCGCTACGGCAAGTTTGACGACATGGTGGCGGCCACCCGCGTGGTGGCCCCGGCGCGCACCTACCGCACCGGCCTCTGGTGCGAGGACGTCGACCTGCACCCCTGGGTTCTCGGCAGCGAGGGCGCGCTCGGCGTCATTACCGAGTTGCTGGTGCGCGTGGTCCCGGTGCCGGAGGCGCGGTGGCTGCGCGGCTATCGTTTCCCCTCGGCGGCCTCGGCGTGGACGGCCATGCGGGAGATCATGCAAGCCGAGCTGCACCCGTGCGTGCTGCGCCTCTACGACGCCGTCGACACCCGCGTGGGCGGTCGAGGCAAGGGGGCGCGCCAGTCGGGCGGCGTGCTCAAGGGGCTCACCGGGCTCGTCACCGGCGAGATGAGCCTGCGGCTCCCCTTGTCCCTGCCGCGCCTGCTCAACGCTCTCGCTCGATGGGGGGGCCACGAGTGCGTGCTGGTGGCTGGCTGGGAGGGCGACCCGCGAGTCGTTGATATCCTGTCGCGACACGGCCACGAGATCTTGACGCGGGAGGGCGTCGACCTCGGCGCTGAGCCAGGCGAGCACTGGTACGCCCACCGTCACGACGTCTCCTACAAGCTGTCGCCGATCTTCTCGCGGGGTGCCTTCGCCGACACCATGGAGGTCGCCTGCACCTGGTCGCGCCTGCCCGACCTCGACCGGGCCGTCCGCGCCGCGCTCGGCGAGGAGTGCTTCGTCATGGCGCACTATTCCCACGTCTACCGGGAAGGATGCAGTATCTACTTCACCTTTGCGGGCGTGGGGAGCCTCGACGTGTACGACCGCACCTGGGCGAGGGCCCTCGCGGCCGCGGCCTCGGTGCGGGGCACGGTCGCCCACCATCACGGCGTGGGACAAGCCAAGATGGAGGCCTGCGCGCGTGAGATGGCGGGGATGAGCGCGACCTTTCACGAGCTCAAGCGCGACCTCGACCCTCTCGACATCCTCATTCCCGGGCGACTCTTCCCCGAGATCGACATGCCGAATCCGACCGCCCCGTCCCTCGGGATCGATCCGGTGTCTCAGGTAGCCACCCTCTCGGCCCAAGCGGACGCGACCGAGCGCGACGCGGCCCTGGCCCGGGAGGGCTGGGCGCTGCGCTACCCGACCCAGCTGCCCCTGTCGCGCAGTCTCCATGGGCCTCGGCCCCCGTGGGACGCGCGCATCCTCGGGGCGAGCGTCTTGTCTCAGGGTGGACGACGCACCGTTTTCGTCGACGTCCCGCGCTCGGGCGCCGGGCCCGATCCTCGGGGTAGCTTCCCCGCCCGGGACTACGAGACGGTGACCGTCCCGCTCGTGCGCCTGTCTGACACGGCGCTCACGGTCGACAGCCTGGCCAACGACGTGCGCCCCGCTCGGCGCGTCGGCAGCGGCTGGGAGATCCGCGGTCCCGCCGCGCCGGAACTCGCGAAGCTGTGCCTGCCGCCCGAGGCCGCCTCGTGACGCCCTCGCTCGACACCTGTGCCTACTGCCCGCGCCTCTGCCGCCACGTGTGCCCTGTCGCTGGCGCCACGGCGCGCGAGTCGGCCACCCCGACCGCCATGGCGAGCGTCGCGCGCCTGTTCCACCTCGGCAAGCTCGACGCGGTTACCGCGCTGGCGGGTACCGCCCTGTGCGATGGATGTGGCGCCTGCGAACGTCACTGCCACCATCACGTGCCCTTCCCTTCCCTGTTGCGAGAGTTCCGGGCAGAGCTCGGCGCCCCTGCCCCCGAGGGATCGGGCATCGTGCTGGGGACTGGTCTCCCGGCCGACCTGCCCCGCTTCCGCACCTGCGCTGAGGGTGCCAACGGCGACGACGGCGCGCTGGCCTGCTGCGGGCAACGCGACGGCTTTGCCGAGGCCCAGCCTGAGGCGGCACGCATGATGGCCGAGGCGGTGACACGCCACTTCGAGGGCCAGCGCTTCACCTGTGCCAGCGCGTCGTGCGCGCGATGGCTCGCCCGGCATGGCGCAGACGTCGTCGCGCCGGCGGACACACCACGCCCGTAGGGGGTTCAAGATGCGTACCGACGAGGGCCACGGCGCCCGCAACCGCTCCGAGCGGCTCCTGCTCATCGCGAACCCCCGCGCCGGGGGCGGCCGGGCGGGCGCGAGCCGCGTCCAAATCGAGGCGGCGGCCTCGCGTGCGTTCGAGAACGTGGAGATCGCCTGGACCGAGGCACCTGGGCACGCCACGGAGATCGCGCGGTCCCGGGTTGCGGCTGGCGACGTCGTCGCGGCGCTCGGCGGCGACGGCACCTGCAACGAGGTGGTGAACGGGCTGATGGGCGACACCGGACCTCGCGAGCCGACCGCGATCTTCACCACCATCCCGTTCGGGACCGGCGGCGACCTCGTGAGGAGCCTCGAGATCCCCCGACGGCTGGAAGACGCCCTCTGGGTGGCCGCCACGGGCACCACTGTGCACGTCGATGTGGGCCATGTGGCCTGGGAGAGCGGGGCGACCCGGTGGTTCATCAACGTGGCGGGCGCCGGCGCCAACGCCGAGGTGTGCCAGCGGGTCAACCGCTCCGGCAAGCGGTGGGGCGGCACGCTCACCTTCCTCGGCGCCATCCTCTCCACCGTCCGGGAATTCAAACCCTTGACGACCCAATGGCGCTGGCAAGGGCCCTCCGGAAGCGGGGAGGTTGAAGCACCCACCTTGGCCGCTTTTGTTGCGAATGCGCACTACTGTGGTGCAGGATTGTGGGTTGGCCGCGATGGTTCGATGGCCGACGGGGCATTCGACGTGACCCTGATTCCGCCGCTCTCTTTTGGCCAGGCCCTCATAGCGCTGCCTCACACCCGCACCGGGCGACTCGAAAACGTCCCCGGTGTGGTGCGCTTTCGGGCTGATACCATCGATATGGTAGGGGCATTGCCCATCGAGACGGATGGCGAGCCGCACGGTCCCGGTCCCGCCCGTTTCAGCCTCCGGCGGGGCGCATTGCAGGTGAGGGGCGCCTGGTTGCGACCCCCATTCGCATCTTGAGATTTATAGGTATTTGCGTTTCGGTCAGACGCAAAAAATCCACATTGCGCCGTTGCCATCCGTCAGCAACCCCGGATAAATGAGGCGTCCGTAACGAAAGGACTCTGAGCCTTTCTTACGGGGGGCGTCGCGTTCGCGCGCCCGCGCTCGCCGGGCAGTCCGACCGAGCACGGTCACGAGAATTTGCGCCTTTTGCAGTAAACCCCACTTCAAGCAGTCAGGAGCACACGATGAACAAGGCCGATCTCACCGAGCAGCTCTCCGTCAAGGCCGCGATCCCCAAGATCCGCGCCGCTCAGTACGTCAACATCATGATGGACACGATCCAGGACGCGCTCACCAAGGGCGAGAAGGTCACCATCTCCGACTTCGGCACCTTCACGGTGTCGCAGCGTCGCCAGTTCAAGGGCCACAACCCGAAGAACGGCAAGGTGATCCAGGTCCCGTCGCGCCGCATCCCGGTGTTCCGCGCTGGCAAGGGCCTCAAGGAAGCGTTGAACCCGTAACTGGGTTTTCGAGGGTGCCGGCCAAACGGCCGGCGCTCCGTCGCGGGCAACCGCAGCTTCACCGGTGGGGCCAGAGCCTCGCCGGTGTCGCGTTTTTCGGTGTCCGCGGTCGCTTGACCGGCCCCCCCTCCGGCGCATAGCAACCCCGCGATGATGGATGTCGACACGCCGCCGCCCACGCTGGTCCGCGCGGCCACGGCCCGGTTGCCCTCGCGCTACGGTGATTTCAGCGTCGTCGCCTTCGAGCGGCCCGAAACCGGCGAGGAGTTCGGCGTGGTGGTTCGCGGCAACCTCGAGGGTGCCGAGGCTGTGCCGGTGCGTCTGCACTCCGAGTGTTTCACCGGCGACGTGATGGGTAGCCTCAAGTGCGATTGCCGCGACCAGCTCGAAGCGGCGCTCGCCTTCATCGGCCGCGCCGACAAGGGCGCCGTGGTCTACCTGCCCCAGGAGGGCCGTGGCATCGGCCTGGCGAACAAGATCCGCGCCTACGCCCTGCAAGATCAGGGCATGGACACGGTGGAGGCGAACCTCGCCCTCGGCTTCCCCGACGACCTTCGACGCTACGACGTGGCCGCCGAGATCCTGCGCCAGCTCGGCGCTCGTTCGGTCGTGCTCTTGACCAACAACCCCTCCAAGGTCGCCGGCGTCGTACGCGCGGGCTTGCCGGTCGTGGGACAGATCCCCCTCCGCGCCACGCCCAACGTGCACAACCGCACCTACCTGGACACCAAACGCGCCAAGTCCGGGCACCTGTTGTAGGCCTCGCGTGGCCCGGGATCTTGCCGTTCCTGCCGCGTTCCTCGACAAGACGTTGACACCCGACGGGGGCGGCGGCTAACCTGCCCGCGCGTCGTCACTGGCGCGGAGGTTCTCCCCATGGCCACTCGTCCCATCCTGCCCCTTGTCGGACCGCTGCTCGCCCTCGCGGCCTGCACGCCCGACGAGATCACCACGGTGGCCACGCCGTACCCGGAGATGAAGCTCTCCCAGGACCAACTGGAGTACGGCACGCTCGAGTGGGGGGAAACGCAGGAACGCACGGTGGTGCTCTCCAATGAGGGCTACGTCATCGAGAACGACGTGCTCCGCGGCATGGTGATGGGCGTGGGCTCCCATGAAGACGGCCGCGTCGGCATCGACATCGGTCCCGGCATGGAGGGCAATTTCACCGTCGCCTGGAACGACGACGACATCGAGTGCGATCCGCTCTACACCGCGGCCGGCGGCGCCGGCGATGGCGGCGAGACCTCCCCTGATGCCAAGGCCTCGGACTCCGGCAGTGGCGGTGGCGGCGGCGGTGGCGGCAACGACAGCGACGGCGGCGGCAGCAGCGGGGGCGGCGACTCCGACGGCGGCCCGACCGATACCGGCGATGGCGAAGGCGAGGACTACCTCCTCCTGCTCCCGCCGTCCTGCTCCATCCCCCTCACCATCAAGTTCTCCCCGGCCGACGTGGGTGAGGTCTGGGGCTCCTTGTTGATCGACAGCGTCCAGGCCGCCACCCCGGTCGACGAAAACGGCGAACCGACCGACGATCTGCCCGAGTACCTGCGCGACCCCGTCAACTGGTCGCAGCAAGTGTGGCTGCACGGCGAGGCCGAGCATGGCCAGGGTGCGGTGGTCATTTCGCCGCGCTCCTGGGACTTCGGCTACGTCTACCCGGGGGGCGAGGAAGCCGACCCGGCGCGCATTGCCATCAGCAACGTCGGCACGGGCGACATCACGGTGGGCAGCGCCCTGCTCGCGGAGGATTGCGACACGGCCTTCGCCATCAGCTCCGAGGCCATCGCCAACCGCGTGCTCGCCGCCGGCGAGAGCACGCTCGTCGAGATCACCTACACCCCCGACAGCACCGACGCGGCCTACTGCGAGATGGAGATCACCAGCAACGATCCCGCCAACAGCGCGGTCTCGGTGACCATGAAGGGCAACAGCGGCGCCGACCCCGACAACACGCCGCCAACCGCCGCCGTGCGCTGGCCGGAGCCCGGGTACGAGTACAACAGCCCCCAGCCGCTCGACCTCGAGATCAACGTCTTCGACAAGAACCAGCCTGCCGACTCGCTCACCTGCCGCGTGAAGAGCATGTTGCAGGAGGCGAACATCGCTGACTGCACGCCGGTCGACGCCTCCGGCCACGTGGTGGTGTCGATCCCGCGCGACACGTTCAACACCGGCGTCGACACGCTCACCGTGGTGGTCACCGACGCCGAGGGCATCTCGGCCGAGGCGAGCGTGTCGGTGTTGGTCAACACCGCCTACCCCGACAGCGACGACGACGGCGACGGCTTCGGCATCGAGTCCGAGCCCCCCGACTGCGACGACCACAATCGCGACAGCTACCCCGACGCCGCCGAGGTCTTCGACGGCGACGACAACGACTGCGACGGCGTCACCGACGAGGGCACCGAGGGCTACGACGACGACGGCGACGCCGTCACCGAGTCCGAGGGCGACTGCAACGACTACAACGCCCAGGTGTACCCGGGCGCGCCCGAGCGGGCCGACAGTGTCGACAACGACTGCGACGGTCGCTCCGACGAGACGACGTCGCTCTACGACGACGACGGCGACGGCTTCGCCGAGGTGAACAACGACTGCAACGACGCCGAGGCCGACGTGAGCCCCGCGGCCGAGGAAGTCTGCGACGGCATCGACAACGACTGCGACGGCCTGGAAGACAGCGCCGACGGCTGCGTGTCGACCGACAGCGAGCCGATCGTCGTCGGCACGCCGCGCCCCTCGCAGAACGCCTGCATGGAAGGCGAGAGCATCTCGCTCACCGCCAAGGTCTTCGACGCCGACGGTCAAACCCCGACCTACCAGTGGGGCGACGACAACAACACCGGTGGCTTCGACAACCCCACGGCGCAGACGGTGAACTGGACCTGCCCGCAGCTGGAGGAGGGGATCTCCGGCCGCAACTACACGCTCTACGTGCTCGCAACCGACCCGGACGGGCACCAGGTGTGGGGCTACACGCTGGTGACGGTCTACCCCGACGACCGCGGCCTCTACGATGACTACGAGGTCACCACGGTGACCGAGGGCTCGGGCTGCGGCTGCGGCGGGAGCTCGGACGACAGCGCGGCCGCCGCGAGCGCGGTGGGCCTGCTGGGCGTGGCCGCGATGCTGCGTCGGCGCCGGGGCTAAGCCCAGTCACGGGCGCCCCACGTTTGTCGCACCGGCAGGGGCGCGCCTGCCTCACTCCGGGCCGATTCCCCGCCTCCGGCCGTCCGGCACGCGGATTGCCTGTGCTACCGTAGCCCCATGCGTTCCTCCCGAGGCCAGAGTGCAACCGAGCTGGCGATCGCCTTGCCGATCGTGCTCGGACTCTTGATCGCAGTCGTCGAACTTGGCTTCTGGTTCGGGGGCACGCACTACGCCAACTACGCCGCCTTCGCCGGCGCGCGGGCCCAGCAGGTGGGCGGGAGCCCCGAGTCGGCGGTGAGCGCGCTCCTCGACGGGCGCGCCACGCGCGGGGCCACGGCCAGCGCCGACGGCAGCGGCGTGCGGGTCGACATGCCCTGGGAGGCCGACCTGCCCTTCGTGAGCGGCATCGGCGACCTGTCTTACGACGTGACCGTGGTGGCGGGCCCCGACGAGGAGGGCTACGAGGGTCGGACCGGCATCCGCGCCAACCGCTATGGCGACAACAACTGCCGGGGTGGTTGTTGAACCGGCCCCGCGATCGGCGAGGCGCCGTCGCGATCCTCGTGGCGCTGTGCCTGATGGCGCTGATGCTGGTGGTGGCCTTCTCCACCAACGTGGGCATCGCGGTGAACGACAAGATCCGCATGCAGGAGGCAGCCGACCTCGGCACCTACGCGGTGGCCTACAGCGAGGCGGCCTCGCTCAACGATCTGACGCTGCTCAACCAGCAGATCGCCGAGGAAGCGCAGGCCTGTCGCGAGACCCTCGAGAATGGCGGCATGCCGTGGTCAACCCCGTGCAACTGCGGATCCACCGACCCGCAGGCGGAAATCCAGATGGAGCTCTGCAAGATCCGGATCGACCTCGCCATCGAGGACTTCGTGCGTCGCGCCCAGTACGAGCGTACCGTCACCCCGGCGCTCCGTGCCGGCGTGGCGACGGCCGACGCGAACTTCTCGGGTACCGGAGCGCAAACGAGCTTCTTTGACGACGTGGGCGGCAGCCCGACGGCTCGCGGCACCTACTGGGTCACCTGGTCGACGAGCACCCTGGGCGGAGGCACGACGCCGTCGCTGGCCGAGTTCCGGCAACGCACCGACACCGCGTTCAACTACCAGTTCAACACCTACTGCAACTCCTACTGCGGTTTCTCGGGCACCCTCATCCGCGCTCCGGTGACGATGCCAACTTGGTTCTACAAGTCAAGTCGCGACCCCGACGTGTGGGTGGCTGGCCGTACCTCCGGCACACCCTCCAAACGTTTCCTCGACCTCGACTACAGCTCGAGTGGTCGCGACCGCGGCTACTTCGGCGCCTCGTCCACCGGAGGAGATGACAAACTCTACGCCTACGCGGTGGCCAAGCCTTACGATGGCAGCGTGGGGCCGAGCGAGCTCAACGGCAACCAGGCCAATGGCAACACCAATATTGGGGGCATTTATCTGTCGCGCGGCATCGAGTACCCGAAGCTCTCGATGTACGACGAGTACCGCGCCCGGCTCGCGGGAGTCAACGACAACCTCGCTGGCGACGTGACCCCCGCCGACCTGGTGGGCATCGACGGCGCCCGCGAGGGTCGCGCCTGGGATACCTCGAGGTTCGAGCACTGATGCGTCGCCGGGGCCAGTCGGCGGTGGAGGCGATGATGGTGGTGCCCATCATCGCGATGGCGATCATGGTGATGTACTACCTGTGGAGCGTGGCCTGGGCCGCGCAGAACGCCCACATCCGCGCGCGGGAGTGTGTGCTCCACGACGACCAGTACGTGGCCGCCGACGAGCACTGCAACGCGCCCTTCGCGGGCAGCAACTACACCCGGGCCGACTCCAACAGCTTCAGCTTCTCCGGCGGCGCCAGTGACGAGTCGCTCCCCGTCTTCGGTCGCGCCGACACCATCCGCACCTCGGCGGTCATCACCAGCGAGTGAGGCTGAGGCCCACGGCAACGGCCGTGGGTGCCCTCAGGACGTGGTCGCCGAGCCGGGCGCCTGCCCAACCCTCGGCCAGCAGCCGCGCGCGCTCTCGGGCCGTCCAGCCCCCCTCGGGGCCCACGGCCAGGGCTACGCCCCCAGGCGCGCCGGGGGGCGGCGCGGTGGCCTCGAGATCGCCGAACAGCAGCGGCAGCGTGAGCGTCGACGCCCGCGCGAGCGCCTCGTCGAGCGTGGCCAGCCCCAAGAGCGACACGGGACGTGCGCGGCGGCATTGCCTCGCCGCCGCGAGGGCCACGCGTTCCAGGCGATCGAGCCGCGGCGGGGCGGGCAGGCTTCGCTCAGAGGGGAAGAGCCAGAACTCGCTCGCACCGGCTTCCGTCCCCAGGGTGATCGCCTCCTCGACGAGCGCGGGGCGGGGCATGCCGAGCAATACGATGGCCGTTCGTGGCGCGGGCGACGGCGTTGCCTCACCAATCTCCACGTCCACGCCATGTCGCGACACGGCGCGCAGCACGGCCCTGGCCTGGGACGAGGCGTCAAAGGTCTCCACGACGTCGCCGGGGCCGAGCCTGAGGACATCGCGAACATAGTGCGCCTCCTCGTCGTCGAGGCGGACGAGGCCCGCCACGCACCGAGGGACGAGCACGCGCTTCATGCGACGGCGTACACCAGCGCGACCCAGCCCTCGCGCTCGTCTTGGTCGACCAGCCGTAGCCCCGCCATCGATGCCTCCACCAGGTGGGCGCGGTCGGCGAGGATGCCCGCGAAGGCGAGGTGACCGCTCGCTAACCGGCGCAGCTCAGTCGCCAGCTCGGCAATCACCTCGGCGTAGAGGTTGGCTACGACGAGGTCGTAGGGCCCTTCGAGCCGCGAGAGCGGGCTGTCGTCGAAGCTCGCGGCGAGCTGGTTGACTCCCGCCGCTTCCCGGGCGGCGCGCACCGCGTCGGGGTCGATGTCGGTGCCGTGCGCGCGCATGCCGAGGTGGGCGGCCGCCAGGGCCAGGATGCCGGAGCCGCAGCCCACGTCGAGGCAGGACTGCCCGGGCACGGCAAGCCGGTCGATGGCGGCGAGGCAGGCGCGGGTGGTGACGTGGTCGCCGGTGCCGAAGGCGTTGCCCGGCTCGATCACCACGGCGCCGGGCACCTCGTGCCAGGGCGCGGCGACCACCAGTCTCTCCGACACGTGGACCGGCTGGAAGTGTCTCTTCCAGCCCTCGTTCCAGTCGGTGTCCACCACCTCTTCCCAGGCCGGTTCGCGTCCCCCGAGGGCGGTGCGCACCGCGGCCTCCGCTGGGCGCCGCTCGAACCAGGCGCGGAGCAGCACCACCGCCGGTGGACGCGGCGCGCGTCCCTTGTCCCAGGGCTGCTTGTACCGAAGCACCGTGCCGGTGGGCACGTCTTCCTGGAGGCCCGTGGCGCCGAGGTCGAGGAGGGCCTTGCTCACGCGACCCACCTCGGGACGAGGCAGGCTCACCGCGAGCGCGTGCCAGCCCACCCGGGGCCTACTCGTGCTCGACGGGCGCGGGCTCGGACGGCGCGGGGAGGGGCTGCCCCGCGCGAGCGGCGGCGAGGAGAGCGTTGACGCCGGCGGTGTCGCTCGGGCCGATCTTGAGTCGCACCCACTGGTCGCCGTGCGTGCCGAGGAGGAACACCGACGGGGTGCCCTCGATGCCCGCGGTGCCCCCGGCCTCGACGTCGGCCTTCACCGCGTCGATCGACGCCGGGTTCTGCAAACACGCATCGAAACTACCAAGTTCGATACCCTGTTTCTCGGCCATGAAACGGATGTCGGAGGGGGCGAGGTACTTCTGGTTCTTGAACATCGCGTCGGAGAGTTCCCAGAAACGGCCCTGCAAGCGGGCACACTCCGCAGAAGCCGCCGCGTTGCAGGCGAACTGGTGGCCTTCGAAGGGCACGAATCGGTTGCAGGCCTGGGCGATCGGGTAGTGCTTGAACAGGAGCTTCACGTCCTTGTTCTCGGCCACGATGGCCTTGAGCACCGGCGCCATCAGCGCGCAGTGCGGGCACTCGTAGTCGGCCCACTCCACCAGGGTGAACCGGGCCGCCGGGTCGCCCTTCACGGGCTCGGTGCCGTCGAGCTCGATGCGCCCCACCGGCTTCTCGTAGAGCACCGCGAAGTCGAAGCCTCCTTCAGCGGTGACAGCGGGCGCCGAGGCCTGTCGCGACACGAGCACCCCCACGATGAACACCAGCATGCCCACCACGAGGGTGGGTCCGGCGTGGTCGGCGAGGCCCTTGCCGACGAGGTCGCCCAGCTGGCCCCCGGCCTTCTTGGTGAGCGCATAGCCACAGCCGAGGAGCGTGGCGTTGAGCACCCAGGTGAGGGCGCAGAAGATGCAGATGGCGCCCTCGTTGTACGAGGCCCAGGCGAGGAAGATGTCGTAGCCGACGGCCATCACGCCACCCATGAGGATGAGCGAGGCCGCGCTCGCGCCCTTGCTGCCGCGCACGGCGTAGCCCAGGAAGGCCATCGCCGCGTAGAAACCGAGCCCGTAGAGCGCAATGGGGACGCCGCCGAGCTCGCTGTGCTCGGAGGTGTTGATCTTGTCGCAGTTGATCACGCTCGACACGTTGCACAGCGACTCGCCGCCGCTCTTGGCCACGAAGTGCTGCGTGGTGAGGTACACCGCGGACAGTGCTCCCGCGCCGGCGGCCGACAGGACCCCCAGCGCGGCGTCGCGAATGGCCACCGCGATGACGATGGCCGCGACGAGCACCGCCCCGCCGATGAGCGCGGGGGCGGGCAGGCTCCCCACGCCGTCGGCGGCTTGGGCGGCGGGGACGAGGGCCAGGAGCAGCGTTCCAATGTGCATGGCGTCGCGCGACTAACCGTTCCGCAGGCCGGGAGTCGCCTACCCCCGGTTCAGCGCCCGCGCGATCTCCTTCCTGTCTTCCTGGGCCCGGAGGGTATGGCGCTTGTCGTGCTGCTTCTTGCCGCGGCCAACCGCCATTTCTAGCTTGACCTTCGCGCCGTCGAAGTAGAGCCGGAGCGCCACGAGGGTGAGCCCCTTCTCACGCACGATCTCGCGAAAGTGCTCGATCTCGTGCTCGTGGAGCAAGAGCGGGCGGGGACGATCAGGCTCGTGGTTGAACTGGTTGGCCTGTGGGAAGGGCGCGATGTGCGCCTTGAAGAGGAACATCTTGCGTCCCTCGAAACCGACCCAGGCCTCGTTGAGGTGGGCCTCGCCGGCGCGCAGGCTTTTCACCTCGGAGCCGAGAAGGACGAGCCCGGTCTCGGTGAACTCGGAGAGGTCGTAGTCGTGACGGGCCTTGCGATTCTCGCAGATGTTCCGTTTCTCGCCCTTCCTGGGCGCTTTGCCGTGGGCACCCATGGCGGTCTCCGGGCCCGCCGGGGCGGCGAGCGCCGCCGCAGAATGCGCACGGGCGGCGGTGTGGACAAGTCACGTCGTGACAAGTGCGCGTAGATCGGCTATTGTGCCGTCAAGTGAAGCCACTTCTCCATACGCCATCCCTAGCGATAAAAGCGACATAGAGAAAATTTCGCCTGGGCCGTGGATCGTTTTCCCACGAAATGGATTACTCTCCCCATGAGAGGAGGAGTCCCCCGTCCACCCACCGGGCGGGGGCCGCGGCATGCTGGAAGTCCGTTTCAGCCAGCAGCTCACGATGGACCCCCGCGGGCGGGTCACGCTCCCCTCTCGCCTGCGCTCCGCGCTTGAAACTCATCGCATCTCGTCCCTCGTTTTCATCGTCCACGGCAGGCGACTTCGGGCCTATGTGCCCAAGGATTTCGCCGAGCGCGTCGAGGCTCCTCTCCTCGCCGACGACGCCTTCGATCCCTACCAGGACGAGAAGCAGCTCCTCCGCCTCGGCAGTGCCTCGGAGGTCGACGTCGACAAGCAAGGGCGGCTGGTGATCCCGCCCGAGCTGCGCGAGCTGGTGAGCCTCGGCGAAGACATCACGATGGTGTCGATGCTCGACCGGATCGAGGTGTGGAACAGCGCTGATTTCAAGCAGGCATTTTCGCAGGCCCAGCGACGTACGGACGCCCTCGGTGGCTACGGCAGCACGGGAGGGGGGAGTGGATGAGCACCTTCCCGTTCTCCTCGACGATGTCCTGGCGCTCCTCGCGGTGCGTCCCAGCGGCTTCTACGTCGACGGCACGCTCGGCATGGGGGGTCATTCCTCGGCGATCCTCGCGGCTGGCGGCCGACTGCTCGCTTCGGATCGCGACGCCTTCGCGCTCGCGCGCGCCCGTGAGCGCATCGCGAGTGCGCACCCCGGGGCGAGCGTGGAGCTGCATCACGCGCCCTTCAGCCAGCTCCCGGCGCTGCTCGATGGGCGTCGTCCCGACGGGATCCTCCTCGACCTCGGCGTGTCGTCGCCGCAACTCGACCGACCGGAGCGCGGCTTCTCTTTCCGCGCCGATGGACCGGTCGATCTGCGCATGGATCCGTCGAGCGGCGAGCCCGCCAGCGCCTGGCTCGACCGCGTGCCGGAGGCCGAGCTGGTACGCGTGCTCTTCGAGTACGGCGAGGAGCGGCACGCGAGGCGGGTGGCTCGGGCGATCCTCGCAGCGCGTCCCTTGCGCGGTACCCTCCACCTCGCCGAGGTGGTGGCCGGCGTCGTGCCGCGTGACGGCCGAATCCATCCGGCCACCCGTACTTTCCAGGCACTTCGCATCGTCATCAATGATGAGCTCGGCGAGCTCGATCGGGCACTCGAGTCGCTCCCCGGCTGCCTCGCCCCCGGTGGGAGGCTCGTCGTGATCAGTTTCCACTCGTTGGAAGACCGCCGGGTGAAGGATCGTTTCCGCGATCTGGCCGGCTTCGACGCGCCCCGCGACCTCTTCGGCAGCCCCATCGTAGAGCCCGCCTACCGCCTGGTCGAGCGCCGAGCCCGCAAGGGCGAGAGCGACCCCAACCCCCGCGCCCGTTCCGCCCGTCTCCGAGCCCTGGAGCGCCTGCCATGAGCACCACCACCCGCCGCCTCGACCTCGCCGCCTTCCAGTCCTCGGTGCAGAACAGCGCGCCCGAGCTGCGCATCCTCATGCGCTTCATGGGCACCCTGGTGTGGGTGACGGCCGCGCTCGCCGTGTACCTGTGGACGCGGATGGAGGTGCGGGAAACCTCCCGCATGCTGGACATCGAGCGTGCGGCCCTCGAGGAGCAGCTCACCCTGCGCGACCGCCTCTCGGTGGAGCGCACCATGCTGCGTAGCCCCGGTCGACTTGGCGCCGTGGCCCTGTCGGAGAACCTGGTCGCCCCGGCGCGTGTCATCGACGTGGTGGTCGGCCCGTGAAGTCCATTCGCCCGCATGGCAAGCGCACCCCTGCCAAGCGCGGTGCGGGCCGCGGCCTGCCCGGGCGTTCCTGGTTCGACCGTCCGCGCCGCGTGGAGCCCCACGCCGACGCCGAGCTGCTCGCCGCCACGCGGGTTCGCGCCCGCCTCGCCGCGTGGGGGCTGTGCGTCGCGCTGGTGCTCTTGTGCGTGCGCGCGGGCTGGGTCATGGGCGTGCCCGATGAGCGCCTCGAGGAGCGTGGGCGGGAGCAGTTTCGCGCGTCGGTGGAGGTGCGTGGGCGCCGTGGCAACCTCTACGACCGCCACGGCCGCGTGCTCGCCGCCACCACCAACCTGCCCTCGCTCTACGCCAACCCCGCCAAGCTCAGCGACGCCGAGGTGGAGAGCCGCGTGGCGGCGATCGTCGCGCTCACCGGCAAGACGGAAACCTGGGTGCGCAGTCGTTTCGCCGCGCGTGGCGACGGGAAGAAGGCACGCGAGGTGAAGCTTGGCGACTCGCTCGCGCCGGTCGAGGCCAAGGCGATCGTCCAGGGCCTGGGTCGCGACCAGATGTGGCTCGTCGAGGAGCCGGTGCGCGTGTACCCGGGCCGCGACCTCGCCGCGCCGCTCATCGGCTTCACCGACGTCTTCGACGAGGGTGCGGCGGGCATCGAGAAGGTGCTCGACAAGGAGCTGGCGGGCGAGACCGTGCGCCTCTTGCAGGAGCGCGACCGCAAGGGGCGGGCGATCGACGGCGGCCTCGACGATGCCGACGTGGCCAACGCCGGGCACTCAGTGATGCTCACCCTCGACGCCTCGATCCAGTTCGCCACCGAGCGCGCGCTCGACGGTGCGATGGCCGCCAGCCAGCCCGTGGCGGCGATGGCGGTGGTGATGGACGTGAAGACCGGCGCGATCCTCGCCATCGGCAGCCGTCCCTCGGGCAACCCCAACGACGGCGCCGCCCGCGCACAGGCCGATCTCTTCAAGAATCGCCCAGCAATGGACCAGATTGAACCTGGGTCAGTCTTCAAACCCTTCGTGGCCGCGGCAGCCATCGAGGAGGGCCTGGTCACCGCTGACACGATGATCGACTGCGAGCTGGGCCACATGGCCATCGGTCCCGCCGTGATCAAGGACGACCACCCCAAGGGGGTCATCTCCGTGCACGAGGTGATCAAGTTCTCCTCGAATATCGGCGCGGCAAAGCTGGCGATGCAGTACCTCGGGGCCGAGAAGACGCTCACCTACTTGAAGGCGTTCGGCTTCGGACGGTCCACCGGCCTCGGCCTCCCCGGGGAGTGGCGTGGCACCCTGCGCAGGGCCGACAACATCAAGCCCATCGAGCTCGCCACCACCGCCTTCGGGCAGGGCGTCACCGCCTCGCCGATCCAGCTCGTCAGCGGCGTGGCCACGCTCGCCAACGGGGGCGTCCGGATGCACCCGCGCCTCGTCGAGGCGATCCTCGATCGCAATGGCCAGGTGGAGCTGCCCCGCGAGCCCCGTGAAGACGTGCGGGTGATCTCCGAGGAGACCGCCCACGCGATGGCGTTGATGATGGAGTCGGTCACGCTGGAGGGCGGCACGGGCACGCGTGCCCGGGTTCCCGGCTACCGCGTTGCCGGAAAAACCGGCACCGCCCAGAAGGTGGCCAACGGCGTGTATAGCGCCGACCGAATCTCCTCTTTTGTCGGGTTCTTGCCGGCCGACCGACCGGAGATCGCCATCGCCGTCGCGGTGGACAGCCCCACCGTGGGCAGCAAGTACGGCGGCATCGTCGCGGCCCCGGTCTTCTCCGAGATCGGCGCCTTCTCCATGCGCTATCTCGGCATCGCCCCCGACCCCACCGAGCAAGCGCCTGAGCCCCTGGTCGTGGACGCCGCCTCCGTCGAGGTGCGCGCCGATGGCCAGGGCAGGTGGATCCTGCCTGATCTCTCGGGCCGCACCCTGCGCGCCGCCGTCACCGCGATCGAGCCGGCCGGACTCGACATCGCGGTGGAGGGCTCTGGCCGTCTCGTGGCCCAGTCGCCCCCCGCCGGCGCCGCCGTCGTGCCGGGCGACCCCGTCGTTCTCAGCTTCAACTAGATCTTTTCCACCTCCGCACGCTTCCCGGGCGGCTCCGCCAAAACGTGGACAGCAACAGGGCTCCCCGCCCCGTTGCGCGGTCCCCGCGCGGGCCTCACTCCCCCGGTGTTCCCCGGTCGATCCCCTCGACCAGCACCTCGGGCCCGTGGCCGAACCGATCCGCCGCCGACTCTCTCATCCTGATGCAGGGTGGCGCCGTCCGGGAAGCTCCCTCCACCCGTCCCACCTCCCTCCCGCCTTCATGACCATCACCGACCTTCTCGCCGCTGTCCCCGGCAGTGTGCTCCTCCGTGGGCAAGGCGACCGCGAGGTTGGCGCCGTCCGCGACTCCGATGCGGAAGTCGCGGGCGGCGACCTTTTTGTTGCCGTCCGCGGCGCGCGCGTCGACATGCACGACCGCTTGATGGGCCTCGCCCACGCCGGCGCCCTCGTGGTGGATCGCGAGTGTCAGCTACCAGGCGGCCCCGCCGTCATCCGGGTGGACGACACCCGCCGCGCGCTGCCCCATCTCTGCGCCCGCGCGCTCGGCAACCCCGGAGCGCAGTTGCCCGTGGTGGCCGTCACTGGCACCAACGGCAAGACATCCACGACCTTTCTCGTGGCCGCGATGGCCCGCGCCGCTGGCCTTCGCGCGGGCATCATCGGGACCACTGGGCACTTCGTCGATGACGAACGGCTCGAGTCCACCCACACCACCCCCACCGCGCCGGTCACGCAGGCCTTGCTCGCGCGGATGCGCAGCGCCGGCGTGGGCCTGGTGGCCATGGAGGCCTCAAGCATCGGCCTCGCCGCCTATCGCTGCGACGCCATTCCCTTCCGGGCGGCCGGCTTCACGAATCTCACTCGCGATCACCTCGACGTTCACGGCACGATGGCCGCCTACGCCGCCGCCAAGGGCAGGCTCTTCCACGAGCTGCTCCAGGGGACGGCCGTGCTCAACGCCCGCGATCCCGTGTCGCGACAGATGGTGCCGGAAGGCCACACCACCTGGTGGTTCCACGGCGACGATCTCTCCGCGAGCGCGGTGCAACTCACCGCCACCGGCACTCGCGCGCTCTTCCACACGCCCCACGGCGACTTCGACGGCGGCATGAAGCTCGTCGGCGCCCACAACATCGACAACGCGCTCGCCGCCCTCGGACTGGCCCTCGCGGCCGGCATCCCGCTCGACGCCTGCGCGCGGGGACTCGCCGAGCTTCCCGCCGTCCCCGGGCGGCTGGAGGCGGTGCCCAACGCGCGCGGCCTCGCGGTGCTCGTCGATTACGCCCATACCGACGACGCCCTCGCCCGGGTGCTTGCCACGCTGAGGCAGGTCACCGAGGGTCGCATCATCACGGTGTTTGGCTGCGGGGGAGACCGCGACCGCGGCAAGCGACCGCTGATGGGACGTGCCGCCGCCCTCGGGAGCGACGTCGTGGTGGTGACCACCGACAACCCGCGGGGTGAAGACCCGGCCGCCATCGTGGCTGACATCCTTCCGGGGCTCGGGACGGCGCCGCACCGAGTGGTGCTCGACCGTCGCGAGGCCATCGCCGTGGCCGTGGGCCTCGGGCAGCCGGGCGACGTGGTGCTCATCGCGGGCAAGGGCCACGAGCCCTACCAGGAAATCATGGGTGAACGCCTGCCGTTCGACGACCGGGCCGTGGCGCGGGAGGTGCTGTCGTGATCTTCGACGCCGAGCGCATCGCCCTCGCCACCGGGGGACAACTCCTCGCCCCGGGCCCCGCGGGTCCGGTGGGGACCGACTCCCGGCGGGTGGCCCCCGGGTCCTGGTTCGTGGCCTTGACCGGCGACCGCTTCGACGGCCACGACTTCTTGCCTCACGCCGCCGCGGCGGGCTGTGCCGGGGTCATCGTGTCGCGACAACCAGAGCGGTGGGAGCGGGGGCTGGTGCTCGTCCCCGACACGCTCGTGGCCCTGCAAGACCTCGCGCGGGCCGTGCGTCGCGACTTCCCAGGCCCGGTCGTGGGCATCACCGGGAGCGCCGGCAAGACGTCCACTCGAGTCATGGTGGTGGACTGTCTCCGGGCGCTCGGAAAGGTGCACCACACGCAGGGCAACCTCAACAACCACGTGGGATTGCCGCTCACGCTGCTCGCCCTGCCGGTCGACGCGGACGCGATCGTGCTCGAGATGGGCATGAACCACCGGGGCGAGATCGCGCTCCTGGCCGACATCGGCGCCCCCACGGTTCGGCTGGTCACCAACGTGGGCGCGGCCCACGTGGAGGGCTGTGGCAGCATCGAGGGGGTGGCGCTCGCCAAGCAGGAGATCTTCGATGGCGCCCGCGCGGGCGAAGTGGCCTGCGTGAACCTCGACGACCCGCGAATCGCGGCCATGCCCATACCCGACGGGGTGCGCGTGGTCACCTATGGTCGGCATCCGGACGCCACGGTTCGCCTCACCGACGTGGCGGTGGACGGTGAGCGACTGCAGACGCGGCTGCGCATCGACACCCCCGACGGCACCGTGCGCGCCACGCTCGACGTGCCCGGAGCCCATCTTGCTCAGAACGCCGCCGCCGCCGCGGCCGTGGCCTTTGCCCTCCGCGTGCCGGTGGAGGCGCTCGGCCCCGCGCTCAGTGGGTTCGTGCCCGAGGGCATGCGCAACCGGGTGGAACGCATCGGTACCGCTGCCGTGCTCGACGACGCCTACAACGCCAATCCCACCTCGATGGTGGCGGCGATCGAGGCGCTCAGCGTGCTCCCTGGCGAGACGAGCGCGGTGCTCGGCGACCTGCTGGAGCTCGGCGCCGAAGAGGCCAACGGCCACGCGACGGTGCTCGAGGCGGCGCGTGGTTTGCGTCACACGTGGGTGACCGGGCCTCGCATGAGCGCGGCCGCAGCGCAGTTCCCCGGCGTGGTGGTGTTCGCCGACGCTGAGGCGCTCGGCGAGGCGCTGGTCAACCAGGGGGTGGGCGTGTCCGGCGAGGGGGTGAGGCACGCGGTGCTCGTGAAGGGCAGTCGCGGGATGCGGATGGAACGTGTCGTGGAGCGGCTCCGCGCCGCACGGAAGAACTGATGCTCTACCACTTGTTGTTGCCGCTCGGCGGCCCGTTCAACGTGATCCGCTACATCACCTTCCGCAGCGCCTGCGCGATGGTGACAGCCCTGGTGCTCTGCTACGTCGCCTACCCCGCGTTCATCGAGTGGATGCGGAAGAAGAAGATGGAGCAAATCATCCGCGCCGAGGGGCCGAAAGAGCACCTCGAGAACAAGGTGGGCACGCCCACGATGGGCGGGGTGGTGATGCTCGGGGGCCTCGCCATCTCCACGCTCTTGTGGGCGCGGCTCGACGAGCCGCTGGCCTGGTTCGTGCTCACCGTGACCCTTGGCTACGGGGTGATCGGCTTCATCGACGACTGGAAGAAGGTGATGGAGCGCTCCAGCGACGGCCTGTCCGGTCGATACAAGATCCTGGGGCAGGTGGTCATCGGCGCCATCGTGTTCGGCGGCGCCTACGCGACCGACCGCATGGACGCGACCTTCCACATCCCCTTCTACAAGCACGCCGTCTTCGACCTCGCCCACCTCTGGGCGGGCGCGCCCACCGTGCTCGGCTGGGCCTACGTGGCCTGGGGCATCTTCGTCCTCACCGGCACCTCCAACGCGGTGAACCTGACAGACGGTCTCGACGGTCTCGCCATCGGTGCCACCATCACCTCCGCCGGCACCTTCGCGGTGCTGGCCTACGTGGCCGGTCACACCGAGTTCGCGGAGTACCTGCGCATCCCCTACGTGGCTGGCGCCGGCGAGGTGGCGATCGTCGCCATGGCGCTCCTCGGCGCGGGCCTCGGTTTTCTCTGGTTCAATTGTTACCCGGCGCAGATCTTCATGGGCGACGTGGGTGCCCTGGCCATCGGCGGCGCGCTCGGCAGCATCGCGGTGCTGGTGAAGCAGGAGATCCTGCTGGCGCTGGTGGGCGGCGTCTTCGTGATGGAAACCTTGTCGGTGATGATCCAGGTCGTGTGGTTCAAGCGCACCGGGAAGCGAGTTTTCCTCATGACGCCGATCCATCACCACTTCGAGAAGGCCGGTTGGGGCGAGCCCAAGATCATTGTTCGTTTCTGGATTATCTCCGGGCTTCTCGCGCTCGTCGCTCTCTCCACGCTGAAGCTGCGGTAGGCCATGGGCGGACACCTGCTCGTGGTGGGCATGGCGCGCAGTGGCGTGGCCGCGGCGAAGCTCGGCTTGCGCAAGGGCTTCCGCGTGGTGTGCACCGACCGTCGGCCCGACGCCCCCCAGGTGGAGGGCTGCGAGCACGTGTACGGCGAGCACCGGGCGGATGACTTCCTCGGCGCCGAGACGATCGTCGTGTCGCCCGGCGTGCCGGCGAGGATGCCACTGTTGCACGCCGCGATCAGCGCCGGCGTGCGTGCGGTGGGTGAACTTGCCTTCGCCGCCTCGTACCTTGACTGTCCGGTTCTCGCCGTGAGCGGCACCAACGGCAAGTCCACCACCACCCACCTGCTCGGCCAACTGATGAACCAGGGGGGTGTGCGCACCTTCACCGGCGGCAACATCGGGCTGCCCTTGTCGGAGGCGGTGGATGGTGGCTTCGAGTGCGCCGCCGTGGAGGTGTCGAGCTACCAGATGGAGTTGCCCGGGGCGTTCCGCCCCCGCGCGGCAGCGATCCTCAACCTCACGCCCGACCACCTCGAGCGCCATGGGACGATGGACAACTACGGTTCGCACAAGTGCCGGATGTTCGCCCGCATGGGACCCGACGATGCGGCCATCGTCCCAGCAGGCGACCCGCGACTGCGACGCCTCGCCGACGCCGAGCCCGGTCGCCGCTTGCTCCTCGGCTCCGCGCCCGGGGTGACCGTCACGGGCGAAACGCTCGAGTTGAATGGCGTGCACGATCCAGGGCCGGTGAGCATCAACGGCTTCACCCTGCCCGGGTCGCACAATCGTGACAACCTCGCCGCCGCCGTGCTCCTCGCCGTGTGTGGCGGCCTGTGGCGACACGACATCGCGGTGGCCTCGTTGCAGGGCCTGCCCCACCGGGTGGAGCTCGTCGGCGAGCGCGATGGCGTGCGCTTCATCGACGACAGCAAAGCCACCAACGTGGAGTCCGCGCTCGCCGCCTACCTCGGCTGGACGGGCCCCTTCGTGGCCTTGCTCGGCGGCCAGGGCAAGGCCGGAGCCAACTACGACGCGCTGGTGGAGCCGCTCCGGCGGGCGCGCGCGGTCATCTGTCTCGGCGCCGAGGGGCCCGCGATCTACGCGGCGCTCCGGCGGGGCGAGGTGCACGCCGTCCTCGTGCCCGGGATGGCCGCCGCCGTGGCGGAGGCCCGAGGGCTCGCTCGGCCCGGCGATGCGGTGATCCTCTCGCCCGCCTGCGCCTCCTTCGACGAGTTCACCGATTTCGAGCACCGCGGCCGCGTGTTCCGCCAGCTCGCGCTAGACTATTGACAGGTCAAGGACTGCCCATGACGAACCCTGCCGCGACCGCTCCTCGCCGCTACGACACTCCGCTGCTCGTGGCCGCCGTCCTGCTCCTCGCCTATGGCCTGGTGATGGTGTGGTCGGCCTCGGCCTTCGTGGCCGCAGAGGAAACCGAGAATCCCTACCACTTCGTGGTGCGCCAACTCATCGCCATTGGCGTGGGCCTCCCCCTCGCCGTGGGCGCGATGCTCCTGCCCTACCGGCAGCTCGATCGCTACGCGACCCATTTCTACATTTTCTCCCTGGCCTTGCTACCCGCCGTGTGGTTGCCCGGCCTCGGGCACAGCGCCAACGGTGCCACTCGCTGGTTTGGCGTGGGAGGTTTCAACTTCCAGCCGGCCGAGCTCGCCAAGTTCGCGGTGCTCGTAGCCCTGGCCTCGTTCCTGCACAAGCGCCGCGCCGAGCTCCACGACTGGAAGAACGTGCTCATCCCCTCGGTGCTGATGGTCGCGGCCCCGCTCGGCTTCATCATCGCCCAGCCCGACTTCGGGAGCACCGCGATCATCGCGCTCCTGTGCGGCGTGATGGTGTTCTTCGCGGGTCTACGCCTGCGATGGATGGTCACCGGCGGCACCGTGCTCACCTCGCTTCTGGGCCTGGTGATGGTGCTCGAGCCCTACCGCCGGGAGCGCCTCACGAGCTTTCTCGACCCGTTCGCGAACTGCGCCGGTTCGGGCTACCAGGTGTGCGAGTCCTTGTTGGCATTGCACCACGGCGGCCTCTGGGGACAGGGCCTGGGTGATGGCGTGGCCAAGCTCTTGTACCTGCCAGAGCCCTACAACGACTTCATCGCGGCGGTGCTCGGCGAGGAGCTCGGCATCCTCGGCTTCGCGGTGCTCACTGGGCTCTATGCCTTCGTGGCCTGGCGTGGCATGGAGATTGCTCGCAATGCCCGCGACATGTTCGGCTCCTTGCTCGCCTCCACCTTCACCGTGATGATCGTGGGACAGGCCTGCCTCAACCTCGGCGTCGTGCTCGGCGTGGTGCCGCCCAAGGGCCTGGTGTTGCCCTTCGTGTCGTACGGTGCCAGCGCGATGATGGTGAACATGGCGGCGATCGGCGTCTTGTTGTCGATCAGCGCCGAGGCCCGCCAGGAGGAGCCCTCCGCGGTTCCGTCTGGGCTGGCGGGGGCCTAGCGTATGTTCCGCGGCAAGTTCCGTCGCATCCACTTCGTCGGCATCGGCGGCTCCGGCATGTCCGGCATCGCCGAGGTGCTCATCACCATGGGCTTTACCGTCACCGGGAGCGACATGAAGCGCTCGGCGGTGGTGGAGCGCCTCTGCAAGCTCGGCGCGGTGGTACACCCGGGGCACGAGGCTGCGAACGTCACCGGCGCCGACGTGGTCGTCCGGTCCACCGCCATTCGGGACGACAACCCGGAGATCGTGGCGGCCCACGCGGGGAAGATCCCCGTCATTCCCCGCGCCGAGATGCTCGCAGAGCTGATGCTCCTGAATTATGGCATCGCCATCGCGGGCACGCACGGCAAGACCCCGCCGACGTCGATGGTGGCGCGGTGCTTGCACTCCGCCGGCCTCGATCCCACCGTGGTGATCGGGGGACGCCTCGACAGCTTTGGTTCCAGCGCGCGCCTCGGCCAGGGCGAGCATCTCGTGGCCGAGGCCGACGAGAGCGATGGCAGCTTCCTCTTGCTCGACCCCACCGTGGCGGTGATCACCAACATCGACCCGGAACACATGGAGCACTGGGGCGAGTTCGATCGGCTCGTCGACGGCTTCGTCAGCTTCGCCAACAAGGTGCCCTTCTACGGCTTTGCCTGCGTGTGTCTCGACCACCCGGTGGTGCAGCGGTGTTTGCCCCGGCTGCGTCGACGGGTGATCACCTACGGTTCCGGTGCGCAGGCCGACTACCGCCTCGATCGGCTGCGTGCCGATGGGCGCAGCCTCACCTTCCGGGCCTGGCGGGGCGACACCGAGCTCGGCGAGATCAACCTGCATCAGCCGGGACGTCACAATGCCTTCAATGCGCTGGCCGCCGTCGCGGTGGGCATTGAGCTCGACCTCAGCTTCGCACAGGTGTCGAAGGGCCTCGAGGGTTTCACAGGGGTGGATCGCCGCTTCTCCCAGCGGGCCGACGTGGGCGGGGTCCTGGTGATCGACGACTACGGGCACCACCCGGTGGAGATCCAGGCCACGCTCTCGGCCGCCGCGGAGGGCTACGAGGGGCGCCGCATCGTGGCGGTTTTCCAGCCGCACCGCTACTCCCGGGTGGCCTCGCTGAAAGATGACTTTTGCCGCGCGTTCAACGCGGCGGCCGTGGTGGTGGTCGTGCCGGTCTACGCGGCCGGCGAGCTGCCCATCGAGGGGGCCACTCAGGAGGCGCTGGTGCAGGGGCTGGTTGACCATGGCCACCGCGGTGTCGTGACCGCGCCCTCGGTCGATGGCGCCGTCGACGTGCTGGAGTCGCTGGTTCGCCCTGGTGACATCGTGATTACCCTCGGCGCCGGCGACGTGAACCGGGCCTGTGGCGCGCTCGCCGATCGCCTCGCCGCGCGCGGCTAGACGATGGGTTGGCCCGGTCGCGAGGAGGAGCCCATCGCCCGGCACGTGCCGCTGCGGGCCTGTCCGGGCGCCTTCGAGCGGTGGGTGGTGGTGGACAGCGAGGAGGAGCTGGTCGCCACGATCCGGGCCGCGCGGGCGGAGAAGTTGCCTGTCCGCGCCGTGTTGCCCTTCGCCGACAGCCTGCCTCCCGAGGGGGGTCTCGGGGGACTGTTCCTCCGGCTCGGTCGCGACTTCGAGGACATTCGTGAGGTCGATGACTTGCTCGATGTCGGCGCGGCCTGCCCGCTCGCCTGTGTCGGCCGTCGGCGCGGCTTCGAGGCCTTGGCTCGTGCCGGGGGCGCGGTGGGCGACGCCGTCGACGAGGGTTGGCTTCGACCCTGGGTGGCGGGCCTGCGGCGGTTCAAGGGACGAGGACTGGAAGACCTCACTGAGCTCGAGCCTGATCCGAAGGCGCTGGTGACGCGCGTTCGATTGCGGCCGGGTGGCAAGCTCCTCCCTGTGCGCGCGGGGACGATGTTTCGCGAGCCCGGCAAGCGTGGCGTGGATTTGCGGGCGCTCCTGTCTCGGGCCGGCGTGTCCGGTGTGCGCCTGCACGGGGCCTCGCTCGCCGACGACGACCCGGCGGTGCTGGTCAACCGAGGCGAGGCCTCGCCTCGGCAGATGCGTTTGCTCGTGGAGGCGGTGCGCGAACGCGTGCACGTGGCCACGGGCGTGGAACTGGAAGTCCGATTGTTGCCCCCGGGACGGGGCGGGAGGTTGTGATGGTTGACAAGTCAAACGCACGCGTGGGCGTGCTCATGGGCGGCATCTCGCCCGAGCGCCCGATCTCGATGAAGTCCGGGGCGGCGGTGTCGCGGGCCCTGCGCGCGCGAGGTTGGACCGTGGTCGATATCGACGTGGGCCGCGATCTGCCGGCACAGTTGCTCGCCAACCGGGTGACGCACGCATGGCTTGCTTTGCACGGCCCGCTCGGGGAAGACGGATGCGTGCAGGGCCTGCTCGAAGTGATGCGGATCCCCTACACGGGGAGCAACGTGCGCGGCAGCGCCATCGCGATGGACAAGATCGCCACCAAGCGATGCCTGCACGACACCGGCATCCCGATGGCGAAGGACCGGACCTGGCGGCGCGGGGAGGAGTTCCCCGAAGGCCTGACGTTTCCGGCGATGGTGAAGACCCCAGAGGGGGGTTCCACGCTCGGCATCCGCAAGGTTCACGACGCGGCCGAGCTCGAGTCCGGCCTCCTGTATTGCCTCGACTTCGCGCAGGAAGTGCTGATTGAGCAGTTCATCGAGGGCTACGAGATCACCGTTGCGGTGCTCGAGGGCACGCCGCTGCCGGTGGTGAAGATCGAGCCGCTCAACGAAATCTTCGACTTCGCGGCCAAGTACGAGAAGGGGAAGACCCGCTACCTGGTGCCGGCGCCCATCCCCGAGTCCGTGGCCGCGCGCGCGCAGGACTACGCCCGCATCGCCTACACGGTGCTCGGCCTCTCGGGCGTGGCCCGCGCCGACTTCATCGTCGACGCCGAGGGCACCCCCTGGTTCCTCGAGATCAACACGCTCCCGGGCATGACGGAAACCTCGCTGTCGCCGATGGCGGCCGGGCAGGTGGGCATGAGCTTCGAAGACCTCGTTGAGCGCCTGCTGCACGGCGCCCGTTGCCACGTGCCCGACTTCGCCAAGAACAAGTAACCGTCGCCTACAAAAAAGTTTTGCTCTTGCCTTGTCAAGAGGAGCGACATCCTGTATCTAGGAGAGGAGTCGATCTCCCTTGTCTCGCTACCTCCGCCCGATCCTGTGGTCTGTAGGTGCCGTCGCGGTGGCGGGGGCGCTGGCGTGGCTCTTGATGGTGTCGCCACACGTGCGCTACCGGCATCTCCGGGTGGTGGGTGCGGAGCGCGCCGAGGCAACGCACTTGCGTCACCTCGCCGATCTCCCACTCGGCGATCCCCTAGTGTTGCTCGACCTCGACCGGGCCGCCTCGGGCGCGGAGCGTCACCCCTGGGTGGCGAGCGTCGAGGTGCGCCGCAGCTTCCCCGACACGGTCGTGCTCCAGGTGCGAGAGCGCGAGCCCGTGGCGATATTACAGTTGGATGGGCTATACCTGGTAGACGCGAGCGGCGAGCCCTTCGTGCGCGCCGTCGCTGGCGACCTCGACCATCCCTACCTCACCGGCGTGTCGCCGAGCCTTGCGGCTGAGCAGCCGGAGGTTGCGCGCCGCGTGGTGCGCGAGGGCCTCGCGTGGCTCGGCGTGCTCCAAGACAAGGGCGGCATTGCCGAGAGCGCCATCTCCGAGCTTCACTTCTCACAGCAATCCGGTTACACCATCATACTCCGCAATGGCGGGGAAGTGCTCCTCGGCTTCGCCGACCGCGAGCGCGCTTCCCGCCTCGCGCAGTTGGCGCGCAATGGGCTCGACCTCAACCGGCCCCACCGCGTCGACCTCGCCTCCGACCGTCTCGCGGTCGTTACCCCTCTCTAGTCCCCCCGCCGTCTCCCTCCCCGCTCCCTCCTCAAACCTCCCCGGCCAAGCCGGACAGCTCCCCGCAGAGGCATCCCATGATTGACATCGTCGAGAACGAACTCGTTGGCGCGCGCATCAAGGTCGTCGGCGTCGGTGGCGGCGGCGGCAACGCCGTCAACCACATGGTCAACTCCGGCCTCACCGGCGTGGAGTTCATCGCGCTGAACACCGACGCGCAAGACCTCAAGCGCTCGCTCGCTGGGCGTCGTTTCCAGCTCGGTGCGCAGCTCACCAAGGGCCTCGGCGCGGGTGCCGACCCCGAGGTGGGTCGCGAGGCGGCCCTGGAAGATCGCGACCGGGTGGCCGAGCTCCTCGCGGGCGCCGACATGGTGTGTGTCACCGCCGGCATGGGTGGC
>SXGT01002192.1_pt1 | contig 32707 bp, 33 predicted proteins | sample 3176221 | NCBI WGS metagenome assembly SXGT01 (sample SAMN11356862, study PRJNA531348) | freshwater metagenome | isolation source: freshwater sample F1-120 | place: China: Fuxian Lake, Yuxi | collected 2017-12-25
CTCTTGCATGTCCCGGTCTTCGATGTCCTTGCTTGGGGCTCCTCGGTGTGGGACAGGCGCGGTGGTGCGGTGGTGCGTGGGTCTCCTGGTCGTGGGGAGATTCCCTCCCGCCCGCAGGGCCGAACTCTGTATTCGACGACTGCCTGTCGCAAAGCACGCCATGATGCCATACAAAGACGACGCATGTTACGATAGCATGGCCTGAGCAGATGCGTGACGATGCAGAGTCGTCGAGTCTTCTCTTTCCACGGTGTTTGATGACTCTGCGTCGCCTTTCCCGTGTCAGAGACATGCTCGACCACAGTAAGTCGCCAAGCACGACTTCCAGCTGGCGAATATACCATGAAGTTACCAAGCACAGCCATAGGCTGTCTTTTACGACTGCCAAAGAAAAAAAATAAATCATAAAAAAATAAATCTGTCCCCTTTTTCGCTCCCAGGAGACGTCGCACATGCGCTCGGTTGAGGCCCTAGTGCTCTGTCACAGCTTAATTGTCGGGTAAACCGATTTGAGTTTCGTGCGGGCATCGTCGATCTTCATTTGCCAGTCGACGCCACGTTGGGTGGTATTGACATCGTCCGACCACGCTTTCGGTTCCTCACGCAGACTGGCGATATCGCCGAAGCGGCGGCCCACGACGCATTGGCGCGTGAGCGCACTCAGCTCATTCTCAGCGATGTGCAGCCAACTGCTGTGCTTCGGCGTGTCGCAGAACTCGATGCGTCGCACCAGGGCCCGGGCCCGCTCAGGGGCCAACGCTTCATAGAACGCGCCCTTGGTGTGGGGATGGAGGTTGTCGCACACCAAGAGCACCTTGTCACAGGCCGCGGAGCGGCCCTCCAACAAGCGCGCCATTTCGAGGGCCCAATCACGCTTCGTTTTTCGTGCGCGCACGGTGACGGTACGCCAGCCGGCCAACGGCTCGGTGCACATGAAGATGACGGCCGTCCCCGCACGGGCGTATGCGTAGTCAATCCGCTTGCCGTGCTTGGCCGTGGCCGCCATGGGTGTGCGCGTCTCTTGTAGTAACTGCACAGGTTGTTCGTCCATGCAGAGGACGGGCACATGCGGATTGTACGGCTTTGCGTAGGTCTCCAGCACCTCTTCCATGTGGGCAACGAACTCAGCGTCCGCTTCCGATGGAATAACCCAGTATTCGATCTTCCGATTCGTCATGCCGTTTTTTTTAGTGTGCGTCGGACCGTTTCGTAGCTGACGGAGTCCACAAGGGCCAATTCCACGCCCTTGCGTGCCAACACGCGCAGCGTCCAGTTGTTGTAGCCCTTCGGCAGCGGACCAAGGCGCGTCGCGCTGATGCGGGCCTCCTGGTCGCCCCTCAACAGTTTCTCGACGGGCGGTTGTTGACGCACAACACGGTTGAGGGCTTCCTCGAATCCTTGCTCGACGAAGCGTTGGCGCAGCCTTGCAACGGTTCTCGTCTGACATGCGTAGGCCTCGGCGATGCGTTCGTCGATCCAATTGGGGCCACCAGCGTCGGCCTTGAGCAAGAGCTGAGCCCGTCGAACTTTTTGCCCAGTTCCCTTGAGCTTGTTGACCACGCTCTGCAACTCGAGGCGTTCTTGCTTCGTCAGTCGAACGATATACCATTGCCGCATGGCCCACCTCCTTGTGCCACACAGCATCGCTGATCCGTCAGCCATTGCCAATCCGACTTTTTAGCTGTGACAGAGCACTAGGGCCTATGTTAGTTTTTCACCGCCTCCACCGCGATCTCGATGTCAATATCATCGCTCACAATTAAACTACCATTATCCAAAGTCTTATCCCACGCCACGCCGAAATCCTTGCGTTTGATTTTCAGATAGGCGTCGAACCCGACGCGCTCTTTGCCACGCGGATCAGTGACATTCCCCGTGATATTGAACGGCACAGCCACTTCTTTGGTCACATCGCGGATAGTCAGGGGGCCGACCATGACGTACGCATCGCCACGTTTCTCTACCCGTGTGCTGTTGAACTTGATTTCCGGAAACGCTGCCGCATCAAAGAAATCGGGGCTGCGGAGATGCTCATCACGCTTGGCATTGCCGGTGTCGATACTGGCGACTTTGATCGTGCCTTGCATAGAGGATTTGGTAATGTCTTTTGCATCATACGTAATGGTGGCGGTGTAGTCTTTGAAGGAACCACGCGCCTTGGTAATGACAAAGTGACGTGCCGAGAAACCGACGGTCGTGTGCGCCGGATCCAGGGAGTAGGTATCAGCGGCCAAGGCTGTGCCCACCAGGCACAGGCCGGTGACTATCGTCATGAGGGTACGAGCAGAATATCGAGATCTCATTGCGTCTCTTCCTTACGTTGTGTGGTTGTTTTCCTCGTTGTGTCCTGGGTTCAGGGCAGGTACGTCCAGGCTGCGCCATAAATACCACGTGGCAAGGCTGCGATACGGAGCCCACTTGCGGGCGTGGCGCTGCATGGTCACGGGCGCGGGCAAGCTCTTGTAGCCATACGCCCGCTGGATGGCCTTGCGGATCCCCAGGTCAGCAACTGGAAACACATCGAGTCGCCCGAGGGCAAACATGAGAAACATCTCTGCGGTCCAGCGTCCAATGCCTTTCACTTGGGTGAGCTGCACGATCACCTCGGCATCATCGCTGCTGGAGAGGGCGTCGAGGTGCAGCGTGCCATGATGGGATTTGGTGGCGAGATCATAGAGTGAGGCGATTTTCTGGCGCGACAGGCCTACGCCACGCAGCGTCTCCTCACTGGAGTCTAAGAGGGTCTCGGGGGTAGGAGCTTCCTGGGCATAGAGCCCGAGAAAGCGTGCCATAATGGTACTGGCTGCCTTGCCGCTTAATTGTTGATAAATGACGGAACGGCACAGCATGACAAAGGGCGCCAGGCCGTGCGGTTGGAAGGTGCATGGCCCGCAGTGTGCGATGATCCGGGCCATCACCGGGTCGGCATCCTGGAGATACGCGATGGCCTCAGCGTACGCCACCGGGGAGGCTGGGGTCTCCAGCACCGCCTGCAGTCGCTGTTCGGTATAGACAAGACTCGCCGGGGTATCGACATCGCTCCAGAAGTGGGGTCCGATATCGACCGCATACAGTGCCCTGTCGGCGATCAAGCGCCGCATGCCGCCGGAGAGTGAGCTGTCCCCGTGGCTCTGAGCCTGTTCTAAGGCAGGAAACAAACGGGGGCGGCACAGGAAAAAACCGGTATCAATGGCATCAAACGTCTTAAGTTCTTTGCCAATGGCGGTAATGTGTTGACCATCCAGGCACACTTTCGTGGCATCGGGCAGATCAAAGATACGACGAATGCCGCGATCGATGGCCAAACGGCAGACATCGCTGCCATCCTCGGCCGCGAGCAGTGGGTGTAACAAGGCGGGTGTAAACACGTGGTCGCACATCATCAGCACAAACGGACGGGCCAGATACGGGGCCACGGCCAGTGCCGAGGTGCCATTGCCAGCCTCCCACACGGGGTTATGCACGACCTGCAAGTCCATCGCGTAACGTGCGGCCAGCGCGGCCACCGCTGGCCGCAGCAGCTCATGACGATACCCCACGACCACAAAGCCTTCCGTCATACCTGCTGTCCGGCACGACTGCACTGTGCGCTCGAGTAAGGACACCCCGAGCACGGGGGTCAGCGGTTTGGTTCTTCCACCGGATCGTTCCAGTAACCGGTGTCCTTGTCCAGCGGCGAGGATCACCGCTGGTGGCAATGGCTGCGGCATAAGGCCTAGATTCTCCTCTGGCAGGACGACAAAACGGCAGCCCAGATGACTCCTGTGCACCATACCGTGCTCTTGACCACTTGTCCAGTGTCTCCGCGCTCAGGCTTGGAGGATCTGCATAATAGCCGCTAGGGCCTCCTGTGGTGCGCCCTTACGCTGGGCGAGAGTCACGAGTACCTGACTCAGGCTGCGGTACACCGCCCCATACACCGGCGGCAAGACGTGCAGATGCTCGATATGCTGGGCCACGGTGGCGACATCTCCCCGACTGATGGGGCCGGCCAGGGCAACGATCTCCCCCTCGGCTTGCATGCGCTGTAACACGCCTGCACTGAGACGGATGAGCATGGCCCGGGCCTGGTCGGGCGCAATGCCGCAGTGTTCCAGGATGGCAAAGGCCACGCTCATCAGCGCGGTAATCTGATTGCCCGCCACGGCGGCGGCGGCGTGATAGAGGATTTTGTGCTCCGGCTCGATCTCGCTCACCTGCCCATGCAACGCGCCAATCAGGTGCCGCGCCACCCGCTTGGCCGCTTCGTCGCCCTCAATACACCAATGCACCCCACGCAAGACCTCGGGATCATCTATGGCCGTCCCAAAAGCGTGCAGGGGATGCATGGAGGCCAGGTGCGCGCCAGCAGGGTGCAAGAGGTGCAGCACGGTGGAGCTCAGCGCGCCGCTACAGTGCAGCACGGTGACTCCAGGCCAGACTGGACCGCGCTGCGCCAGCAGGGTGGCAGTCGCTACAATGGCCTGATCGGGCGTGGTGATGCACACCACGCTACGGCTCGGGGCCGGCAGGTGGAGGGGAGCCGCCTCGTAGGTCGTGGGCAGACCGGCGCCAATAAAGCGCACGGCCTGCTCTGCTGCCGCGTGCGTGCGGCAGGCCACCCAGGTGATCCGGTGTCCCAGGGCCGCCAGCAGACGCCCGAGGGTCTGGCCCACGCGCCCAGCGCCGACAATGGCGAGGTCATAGGAGACGGGCCCGACTGGTAGCGCCTGGGCACCCATAGAAAATCCTCGTTGGGGACTGCCAACTGCAGTCGGCAGAGGAAAACGAGGTTGCCCGGTGCGGGCCACAGCGTTTTCCTGCTGGACTGGCCGTGTTCTGCAGCTTTTTACAGACCTCGATAAACGCCTCCCTGGTTTGGGGGGCTCCACTTTGGCGGCTTCGAGTAGATCGCGACAGGCTATCCTAATACAAGCGCCATACAGAGGCAAAAACAAAATACCACCCGCCTGAGAGTCGCCCCGACGGCGCGCACGCGTGCATCGGTCGAACGGCCAGGGCGTGGAAGGGCCTCCGGGGAGAGCCTCTTAGGCCTGCGCCCGGCGTAGGAGCCCCACGAGAGGCAGACTGAGGAGACACAGGAGCGTCACCACCAGGAAGCAATCCTGATAGGCGGCTACGGTGGCGTGCTGTTCCATATGCTGCTGCACCAGCCCTAGCACCTGGGCCTCCGCCAGTGCCCCAATGGCGCCGCCCTGGCGCACCACCTCCTGCACCGGTGCCAGCACCTCCCGCCACGGGAGAGCCGTCAGGGCTTGCTCCTCACCAAGGAGACCGCTGTGATACGTCAGACGGCGCTGCAACACCGTAGTGACCATGGCCAGCCCGAGGGTATTGCCTAAGCCGTTCTGCATGAGATTCACCAACCCGGAGCCCATCCGCACTTGCGCCTGGGGGAGCTGCGACAAGGCAATCGCCGTCAGCGGCGCATAAATAAAGCCGCCACAACTAAAGCGCAGCACGACCAACCCGACGATCCAGCGCAGCGACCAGTCCAGGCTCAGGAAGGTAAAGAGGTACGACGCCAGGGCAAAGACGCTGAAGGCGCTGAAGATGATGAGACGTCGATCCCACGTGTCGGCGATCCGTCCGGCGAGCGGAAAGCCCAGCGATAGCGCCAGCGAGCCAGGCATCAGCACCAGGCCCGCCTGCACTGGGGTATAGTCCAACAGTCGCTGCATGAGAATCACCTGCATGAAGGTGCTCGCAGTAAAAGCCATGAAAAACAGGAGGATGAGCAGCGAGGCCACCGTAAAGGTCCCATTGATGTAGAGACGCAGATCGACCAGAGGCCGCTCGGTGAGCAACTCGCGGGTGATGAACGTCACGAGGGCCACACAAGCCACGACGAGCAGCCGCTGGATGAGCGGGGCATCCCAGCCCTCACGCTGCCCCAGGCTCAGGGCCACCAGCAGGCTGACCAGGAAAGTGCCCATGCTGAGCAATCCCAGCAGGTCGAGCCGCTGCTGCCCCTCCTCACGTACGTTGGGGACGATGAACAGGATCAGCACAATACACAGCACTCCCGGCACGACACTCATGAAAAACACCATACGCCAGCTGAGATACTCGGTGAGATAGCCACCAACCACCGTACCAATAATCGGCCCAGCCGTCTGCCCCATGCCGAACAACCCCATGGCCATACCGCGCTGCGCCGGGGGGAAGGTATTGCTCAGGAACATCATGGTCATAGGTGGAATCGGGCCGCCACCCAGACCTTGGAGAATGCGGAAGGTGATCAGGGATGGCCCACTCCACGCCATGGCACACAACGCCGAGTTGAGCACAAATACGGAGAGCCCGATGACGTAAAACGTGCGATTGCCCAACCAATTGCCGAGCCAGCCGACCGCGGGGACGAGCACCGCGCCGGCAATGATGTACGCGGTGACAATCCATTGCACCTGCGAGACATTGAGGCCAAAGACCGTCATAATCTGTGGCAGCGACACTTGTACCGCAGTCTGGCTCATGGTGACGAGGAAGCCGCTCATGATGACCGTGGCGGCCACCACCCAGCGATACGCCGAGCCAGTAGGATCGAGCAGCCCGGAGGGCCGAGTGCCTGGGTGCGACAGCGCTGCCGCGTCTGAGCGTGCCATGGTCACCATGTCTCCTGATGCGGCAGCGTGCCCACCATGTCCGTCGGCAAAAGCCCCGCACATATTGTATAATATCTCTGTAGCATCGTAGCTCTTAATCGACGTACTCCCACGACTGAAGTCGGGGGACTCTTCGGAGTCAGTGTCGAGCAGACTCAGTGCCGTCAGGCGCTCCGTTGCATGGGTCATGATACCCCCGGATGCGTGTCAGTCTTGGGCGCTATCGTCTGTCGTTACATGGCCGTGCTGAGTCGCACGCTGTGCGGCAGACTCAACAAGCCTTTGCAACATTGTCGAGGCAAACGTCACCCGCGTCAGCGGTGTCCCGGGTAACCGGCGCAAACTTCCCTGGTCCCAGGCTGGGCTGTTGCCAGGCTGTATCCACTGGGACCAGACGTTTGAGCAGACACCCTGCCTGCGACAGCAGGTACCGCTGTGTCCTCCCCCCGCTGAAGCGAGGGGTCTCCACGGCGGAACTTTTAGGAGAAGACATTTTGGCAGAGAGACCAAACATTTTCCCGTCACAATGGATTACAGTGGGTACGAAGAAGGCCGTGGTGAGTGATGTCCACGATGGGGAGGAGACCGCAGGGACTGTCGTGTATCTTGACGGGCGCAACCGGCCTGTCTGTGCAGAGGTCCACTGGACAGAGCATGGCTGGGAGTTCGTCAAGACTGCCGGCACACGTAAAACGGCTCCGACCGACGCCAAGGGGCGTGAAGCGGTGGCCATCTTGCGCACTGGTCTGCACGCCTCCCCGCCTCAGGCCAAGAACACCTATGGACCGGGGAAGATGACAGCGATCAAACCGTCACCACACCGGTAAGACATACTCGCAGACTGCTCTACACTGCTGCCTACACGTCCCCAGTGGCGGACGCCAGGTGCCTGCGTTGCCGGGTTAGCCCTTACGATCCGGGCCAGCCCGCTCAAGGCTGATACGTATAAGCACCCGCTGGTCCTGCACCATCGCCTGGCGGTACTCGTCCCAGTCAGGATGCTCACCAGCCAGACGGCGATAATAATCGACCAGCGGCTCCATCGCTTCGGGTAAGGCCAGCACCTCTGCCGTGCCGTCAATCTGGATCCACGGACCGTAGAACTGCTCCGTAAACACACAGAGTGAGGCACGTGGGTCACGGCGTAAGTGGCGCGTCTTGTAGGCCGTGCCGCGACTGCTAATGATGGCACGGCCTGCGCCATCGACGCCTACCGTCACCGGGGACATCTGCAACGAGCCATCACGACGCCATGTGGTCAACACCGCACATTCATGCGTGGCGAGGAATTGTCGGGCTTCAGCGAGATCCATAGGACAAGGCTCCTTCACGGACGATAAGGGGGCCGCAACCGTACGTCTGCCTGCAGTATGCCACAGAATGCCCACGCGTGTGTGGTGCGCATGCCCTTGACCTGGCTTGCGCCGTCCGCCCTCTTGATGCTATAAGCTCGGCAGCGTGACAGCGAGACGGACTTTTTATGCGGGAGGTATTATGCGTCAGCCCCAGGCGTGGTTTCTGTGGCTTCTGCTCATCTTGTGCGTAGGCAGCGTGGAGAGGGGAGCCGCCCAATCCACACCAGACAAAACGTTGACGAACAGTGTCCACATGGAATTTGTGCTGATCCCCGCTGGCACCTTCAAGATGGGGGCGGACATGGGGGAGCCGGATGAACGTCCACTCCATCAGGTGACCATCAGCAAGGCGTTTTATCTGGGCAAATATGAAGTGACGCAGGGGCAATGGCAGGCCGTCATGGGGAACAACCCCAGTTCGACGACTGGTGATCCAAACTTTCCGGTCGACCAGGTGTCGTGGGATGACGTGCAAGCCTTTACGCGCAAGTTAAATGCCCTGGAAGGCATCACGGCGTATCGGTTACCTACCGAAGCCGAATGGGAATATGCCGCACGGGCAGGCACCAGCACCATCTTCAGCTTCGGGAATGACCCCAAGAACTTGGGGGACTACGCCTGGTATCGTGCCAACTCCGAGCACCGCTCCCACCCTGTTGGACAGAAAAAGCCTAACGCCTGGGGGCTCCACGATATGCTGGGGAACGTGTGGGAATGGGTGCAAGACTGGAATGGCAAGTATCCTGCTGGACCCGTGACGGATCCGACGGGAGAAACCACCGGCACGTATCATATGCGACGTGGGTGTGCCTGGAATAACGAACCGAATGTCTGTCGGGTGGCAAATCGCTACTCCGTGGTGGGTTTTCGTGACGACTTCCTCGGCTTCCGTCTGGTACGCACCTTGCCCTAAGAGCGCCCATGCACACTTGTGGGCCTGTGTCTGGTCCGCGTGAGCAGCCGACCAGACACAGGTCACACGTCGCGTGAGCGGACAGCCCTCACCAACTTGACAGCTGCGGCATCGGCTGGTACAACCCTTCATATCTTGTTAGCCCACTCGCCTCTGGAGGAGAGCATACAATGGCCAACGCGCAGAATGCCGTGGAATTCTATTGGGATCCCGTCTGTCCGTGGTGCTGGATTACCGCCCGGTGGATGGAAGACGTGAGTCGCCAAAAAACCATTGAGGTGGACTGGCGGTTTTTTAGTTTGCGCAAGATTAATGAGGGGCGTGACCTCCCAGAACGCTTTCGGATTTCGCATCTGATGGGCTTGCGTGCCTTGCGCGTCGCGGCAGCGGTGCGGGAGCAGCATGGCGGTGAGGCGGTGCGCACGCTCTACACCGTGATGGGCACGCGCAAGCATCACGATCAAGCGGACATCGGGACGGTAGAGGAATTAGAGTCGATCCTGCGTACATGTGGCCTGCCGGCCGCGTTGGCGGCGGCAGCCGATGATGAGGCGTGGGACAAGGTCATCGACGCAGACATGGCTCGGGCCGTGGAGAAAGCGGGTAAGGATGTCGGCGTGCCGCTGATTGTGCTGGATGGCGGGCAGGGTCCGGGATTTTTTGGTCCCGTGTTGAGCCCGGCACCAACGGGCGAGGCCGCAGTGGCCCTGTGGGATGCCATGGTGGCCGCGGGCCGGACTGACGGGTTTTACGAGTTCAAACGGACGCGTACCACCGGGCCAGTGTTTGGGGAACGCCCAACCGTCTAAGCGCGGCTGTGTGACAGCCGTGGAGGCCACCGTATGTACACGCGCATTCTTGTTGCTACTGGCGGGAGTCCCTGGTCTGATGCCGCTGTAGCGTACGCCACGGCATTAGCCGCGCACGTACATGCTGACTTGTGTGTGCTCACGGTGCTGAACATCACGGGAGTCTATGCCATGCCCGATGTCATGGCTTCCTCGGAGATGTTGATGGAAAGCGTCGAGCAGCAGGGTCAGGATATCCTGGTCCACTCCACCGCACGGGCGACGGAGGCCGGGGTCGCACCTGTGGCAATTTTGAAATGGGGCAATATACCGGAGACGATTCTCCAGACCGCTGCCGAGGAACAGTGTGACCTCATCGTCCTGGGGTCACGGGGCTTGTCAGGTTTCAAGCGCCTCATGCTCGGCAGTATCTCCAATGCGGTCGCCGCGAAAGCCCATTGCCCCGTCCTGCTGATTAAAGCGCCGCCGGCCGTACCGCTCCACTGGCAGCGCGTGCTCGTGGCCACCGGCGGCTCTCCCTGGTCCGAAGCGGCAGTGGAGCATGCCCTCAAGCTGGCGCAGGCGCAGCACCTGGCGGTGTGTGTCCTGCACGTCGAAGTACGCCGCGGGCGGCGTGCAGAACACCCGCCGGAGATCACCGCCGATGGTCAGAACATCCTGGCCCTGGCGGAAGCGCGGACAGTAGCGGCGCATATCCCCTATACGATGCAGTTCGCCTATGGTGAGGTCGTCAACACCATCCTCGCGACCGCCACGTCACAGCAATGTGACCTCATCGTGTTAGGCTCCCGCGGCCTCACCGGCTTCAAGCGCCTCATGCTGGGGAGTACCTCGAATGCCGTGGCGGCCACCGCCGCGGTCCCCGTCCTCATTGTGAAGCGTTTTTTACTGCCTTAGCATGCCTACGACGTGCGCAGCGGGTGCCACGATCTGTCACGTACGTGTGACCTGGCTCAATAGCTTCCACAGTGCTGTATCTCCTCATGTCAACCCCTTCACACGAAAGGACAGGGGGACACGGCTGCCCTGCTGACACAGGACACGCCTTGCGCTGTCGCTTCCAGGCGACAGTCCCCTGCGCGGATTTCTATGGACAATTGGCATAGCGAGCTGGCCCTGACGTACCACGAAGAAACCAAGCATTCCTACCAGAGTCTGCGCGACGACCGGCATTTCCTCGATTGGGGGAACCAGCCGCAGCCGTTGAAGAGCTACCGTGGACTCCAGGCCATCCCCCTCCCAGCGGAGCTCCCGACCACCCAGATGCCGGCACTGCGGGCACTTGCCCCGCTGGACCCCATGGCAGCGCGCACCCTGCCAGTGACGCTGCCGGATCTCGCCTACATCCTCTTTGCCGCGGCTGGGATTACCAGACGTCGTACCTATCCAGGGTATGGCGAGATGCTGTTTCGCGCCGCGGCCTGTACTGGTGCGCTGTATCATATTGATCTGTATATCGTCACAGCAGAGATGCCCGGTCTCAGTGCCGGGGTGTACCACTTTGACCCGCGTGATTTCGCCGTGCGGCAGCTACGGGCTGGAGATTACCGCCAGGTGCTCGTCGAGGCCAGCGGCGACAACCCGGCGTTGCGCGGGGCCCCGGTCCTCATCGTCGGCAGTGACACCTTTTGGCGCAACACCTGGAAATACCGCGCGCGGGCCTACCGCCACAGTTTTTGGGATACCGGGACCATCCTGGCCAACCTCCTGGCGGCGGCCACGGCGCGCGGTCTGCCGGCGCATCTGGCGTTGGGGTTCGTGGATGCGTCGGTCAATGCCCTGCTGGATATCGAGACGCCGCGTGAAGTGGCGCTTGTGCTGGTGGGACTGGGTGCCGGGGCGCCACCTGCCACCATGGTCCCGGCCATGCCAGCCCTGCATCTCGATGTCGCGCCGCTTTCGGCGGAGGAGCACCACTATCACGCGCTGGAGATCATCCACGCCGCGTCTGCCCTCGAGGCCCCTGACGAGGCACTGGAATGGCGTGAGGTGGTCGCCACCCATGGGCTCCCGGAGGCAACCGGGGCCATCGTACCCTTGGCGCCGACATCGGTGGAGAACCTGCCACCGGCGGTGCTGGAAGCGGTTATCCGGCGCCGTGGCTCCGCGCGCGGTTTTACGTCACAAGCGCTGTCGCTCGCGCAATTGTCCAACGTGCTGGTCGCGGCAACGCAACCCATCCCGGCGGATTACCTGGCGACCCCCCGGAGTCGGCTCAACGACCTCTATTGCCTGATCCATGCTGTGGAAGGGGTGGCGTTTGGGTCGTATGTGTGGCATCCCCCCTTGCAGTCTCTGGAGTTACTGGCGGCTGGCGCGTCTCGGCAGGAGGCCGGCACCTTGGCGTTGGGGCAAGATCTCGCGGAGGAGGCCAGTGTACTGGTCTTTGCGCTCTGTGATCTGCTACCCATTGTGGAGCGCCTGGGCAATCGGGGCTATCGGGCCGCGCAACTGGAAGCGGGCCTCATGGGGGGACGCATGTATCTCGCGGCGTATGCGCAGGGCTTGGGGGCAACGGGTCTGACGTTCCTGGATGATGACGTGACCGCGTATTTTGCGCCACATGCCGCGGCCAAAAGCGTGATGTTTCTTCTGGCTATGGGCTATACGGCGCGCCGCTGAGGTCAGCCGGGTCGCGTCGTCCCCCCCCGGCTTCTGCGCCTGGCCCGACGAGGCGCAGCTCGTCCCCAACAGCTCAACCGCTGGTGTGTCTGCTGCGGCAAGACCAGGCCCTGCTGCAGCAGGCTATGCAGGGCCTGGTAATCCGCCCCATGGTGGCGCTCCGGAAACGGCATGCCAAGCATGACTTCGAGGCCTAGAATGCCCAACTTGAAGTGGAGCAGGCGCAGGGTGCTGACCCTGAGAACCCGGACGAGTATCGCGCCCTCAACATCTTCTTGGTGCCACCCGAGGCGCGCTGGACGCACCTGAAGGCCCAGGCCAGGCAGTCCGGCATCGGCCAGCTCGTAGACGACGCGATGACTGGTATCGAGCGCGACAACGCTGTTTCTCGCGGCAAGCAAAAAGGCCAGACGGTCAAACATGTCCTGCGCAGCAATGCCCTGCTGACCATCCTGTGTCTGCGTGACACCTCTGAGGGCCGCGTCCACGCTACGATGATTGACCTCGCCATGGCGCGCTCGATCCTGGGCACCTTTCTGCCTGGGCGGCGCAGGGGCCGCACGTGCACCCTGATGCCACCCCGACGGCACGCCGTGTCACCACGCCGGTGCCCCCTGCTCCTGGCCCTCCGGCAGCGCCGCGGCGAGGCGTGGATCCGCGTGTAGTTGATCCCAAATAACATCCTGCAGACGCTCAATGAGTCGTGGCAAGGTATGCCGGTCGCGGGCTGAGATGGCGACGGCGTGGTGCAGGCGTTCGAGATTGGTCACCACTTTATGATCTACCTGGTCTATCTTGTTAAGCACCATGAGACGCGGCAGATCGTCCATGTTGAGGTCCGCCAGGATGGTCTCCACGGCACGAATGTGCGCGTCCATGGCCGGGCTACTCACATCCACCACATGCAGGAGCAAATCGGCGTCACGTAGCTCATCCAGCGTGGCGCGGAAGGCCGTCGTGAGATCAGGCGGCAGGTCACGGATAAACCCGACCGTGTCGGTGATAATCACTTCCAGATCACGTGGGAAGCGCAAGCGCCGACTCGAAGGGTCGAGCGTGGCAAAAAGACTGTCTTGTACCAAGACGTCGCTCTTCGTGAGTGTATTCAACAACGTCGATTTGCCAGCATTGGTATAACCCACAATGGAAATCACGGGCATATGGCGCCTTTGGCGTTGCTGGCGCCGCAGATGACGGCCCTGCGCCACGCTACGCAGTTGTTTTTCCAAATGATGTATGCGCTCCTGCACCCGCCGCCGGTCGATCTCCAACTTGGTCTCACCTGGTCCACGGCCACCAATCCCCCCGGCCAGCCGTGACAGGGCTGTGCTCTGACTTAAAAGATAGGGCATAAAATACTTCAATTGGGCCATCTCGACTTGCAGCTTACCCTCACGGCTATGGGCATGTTGCGCAAAAATGTCCAGAATGAGCATGGTGCGGTCAATAACTTTCAGCTCGGTGCGCTCGGCAATGGCCCGGCTCTGACTCGGGGTCAGGCTCTGATCAAAGATGAGCAGATCCGCCCCGACTTGCAGACTGCGCACAATGACTTCGTCGAGCTTGCCACGCCCCAAGACGTAATGCGGGTCACTCTGCGGGCGCTGCTGGATAATGCGGTCCACCGCTGCCACCCCGCACGTGGTCGCCAGTTCGGCCAGTTCCTCCAGGGAGTCTTCTGCCAGGCTCTTGCTCCCGGACGTGACGTGGATGAGGATCGCGCGTTCGCGCTTACTGCCGACGTCATAGGCCCGTTGCGTGCGCTCAAACTCATCTTCCAGCGCCTGGATGAAGCTGAGGAAATCGCTTTCCAGTTGGTTGATCGGCACGTCATTCTGCACATCCCACTGTTTGCCGTCAGGATTGTCCGGTAGGAGGGAGGCCACACGCGCCGCGTCGGGTAAGCCATCCGCCCCGACGTCAATCGCCACCATCACATCAAAACGCAGGTGTGCCAAATCAGCCATATCGTCAGCGGTAAACGGCTCACCCCGGAGGTGTGTGTGCACATAGCGCAGGCCGCGCAAGCGATTCGCCGCCACGCGGGCCCGCCGCAAATCAGGGAGAAAGATGCTTTTATGATCACCCACGACAACGTGCTCAATGATCCCTTTCCGATCAATCAGCACCCCAATCTGGCGGTTGATTTCTAGAGACATCTCGCAGAGATAGCGGGCGAGTTCCTGGGTGACAATCTGTTGTGCGGGGACTTTACGGCGATAAATATGCTCAAGGCGGTGAATCTGGTTGGCTTTCAGGCCCGTCATGTTGCCGTCTATGCGCTTAATAGACATTCTCCTCTTGGAAAGATGGTCACACGACCTGTCATGTCATTATACCGTATTCCTTGGGTCACTCTGCGCGGTAGCGCTCTAGGGCCTGCTGGAGTGCATGGATCATGTGCTGCGTGGCGGCGCGGGCGGCGGCCCCATACGGCAGCGCCGCATAGGCCGGCGTGCGAAAAGCCAAGAGAATGCTGCGTGAGGCATTGATGAGGGCGCCAAAGCCTTGCGCATCACAACAGCCCACCACGTCGGTAGCGGTGGCGCCCTGCGCCCCATAGCCCGGCACGAGAAAGAGCGTGTGGGGCATGAGGGCACGCAGGGTGCGTGCTTGCGCCGGATAGGTGGCACCTACGACGGCACCGACGGCACTATAGCCACACTGCCCGCGGCTCGTGGCTCCCCAGGTTTCTACCAACTGGCCGAGATGGGCATAGAGCGGCTGCCCGGCCACCGGCACATCCTGCAAGTCGCCAGACGAGGCGTTCGAGGTTTTGACCAGGACGAAGAGCCCGCGCCCATGCTGCTGTGCCTGGTCGATAAACGGCTGGATACCGTCACGCCCCAGAAAGGCATTGACCGTCAGCGCATCGGCCTCAAAATCGCCCGGGACTGTCTGCCCAAAGACCTCGGTGGGACCGAGAAAAGCCGCCGCATACGCCTCTGCAGTGGGGCCAATGTCATTGCGTTTGGCATCAGCGATGACCAGCAGCCCCGCCTCACGCGCGTAGCGCACCGTCTGCACATAGGCGTGTAAGCCCTCCAGACCGTAGCGCTCATAAAAGGCGATCTGGGGCTTCACCGCCGGCACGAGATCGTGTACGGCGTCGATAATACCACGATTGAACTGCCACAGGGCTTCCCCCACGGCGCGCGTGGTGTCCCCATACGTGGCCCGGCATGCCGCGATGAGCTCCGCGGGCAGGTGGTCGAGGCGTGGGTCCAAGCCCACGACTACCACATTCCCCTTCCGGGCTACCGCGGCCCGCAGGCGATCAGCAAAATGCTCTGTGTGCATTGTCATCGGTTGGCTCTCCCTCCAGAGCTTTCCCCTTGCCTTTTAGCAGATTCTTGCTATAGTGTCAGTCGTTTTCCGCATATCTCACAGAAAATAAAGCTGTTAGAGTTTCTGAGAGACTACGCATACGTCTCTCTTATTGCACGAGATCGCCCTATGACCACAGACGCTGCGGGCCAACGGACTCCGCTGTATGCCATCCACTGCCAGCTTGGGGCACGGATGACCGCGTTTGGCGGTTGGGAGATGCCGCTATCCTACCGCAGCATCCTGACCGAGCATCAGTGCGTCCGCACGCATGCCGGGCTCTTCGATGTCAGCCACATGGGCGAAATCGAGATCTCAGGTGCTGGCGCTGCAGCCGCCCTCCAGTATCTCACGCTCAACGATGTCCGTCTATTGCAGCCTTACCAATTGCACTACAGTGCCCTGTGTAACTCCACGGGAGGGCTCCTCGACGACCTGACCGTGTGTCGCCTCGCTGAGGACCGTTTCCTGCTGATCGTCAATGCGGCGAACATCGCCAAGGACTTTGCCTGGATCACGGCGCACCTGGGGTCGGGGGCGCAGGCGCACAATGTGAGTGACGCGCACGCGCTCCTGGCCATCCAAGGGCCTGCGGCAGAGACGATCTTACAACATCTAAGCCCGACGCCGCTGGCACCCTTGCCCTACTATCACGCCCTGAGCACCCGGCTGGGGGACGTTCCTGCCCTGGTGTCACGCACGGGCTATACTGGCGAAGATGGCTTTGAAGTCCTCCTCGAGGCCTCCCACGCGGTTGCCGTCTGGCAGGCCATCATGACCGCAGGTACTCCACATGGGCTGCTCCCTGTCGGCTTGGCCGCCCGGGATACTTTGCGTCTGGAGGCACGCTATCTGCTGTATGGACAGGATATGGACGAGACGACGAATCCCTTTGAAGTGGGCTTGGGGTGGATGATCAAGTTCGACAAGGGCGCGTTCATCGGGCGAGAGGCCTTGCAACACCTCAAGGCCACGGGTGTGCAACGCCGTTTGCTAGGGTTTGTGATGCAAGAGCGTGGGATTCCCCGCGCGCATTATCCCGTGCTCCACGAGGGGCAGGTGATTGGCACGGTGACCAGCGGCACCATGTCGCCGACGCTCGGGCAGGCGATTGGTACGGCGCTGGTCCAGAGCCGTACGATGCATCCTGGGAGCCTCATCGCCATTGACATTCGTCACAAGGCTATCCCTGCCGAGGTGGTGCCAGCCCCCTTTGTCCCGCGCCGTGTCAGACGCTAAACAGTGATGCCTCAAGAGGAGATCGGCATGGAATGTCCGGCGAATTTGCGCTACACCAAGGAGCATGAGTGGGCCCGGCAAGAGGGACACCGTATCGTCGTCGGTATCACGGACTACGCCCAGAAGGAACTGGGCGATGTCGTGTTTGTGGAGCTGCCTGACGTCGGTGCGACCTTCGCCAGCAGCGATATTCTTGGTGTGGTGGAATCGGTGAAAGCGGTCTCAGATCTCTATGCGCCAGTCAGTGGTACTGTGGTCGAAACCAATCTCGTATTGGAAGATCAACCGGAGTTAATCAATGCTTCGCCCTATGGCCAGGGCTGGGTAGCCGTCATTGAAGCGTCGGACAGTAGCCAGTGGCAGGATCTGCTCACCGCAGCAGAATATCAAGCCTACGTGGCGCAAGAACAATCCTCGCACTAGCACGGTGCGTCGCACGAGCATTGTGACCCTGGAGGCCATCCCATGTTGCCCCCATGGCGTTTCCTCTCCACTGGCCCAGGGGGGGCGGCCTACAATATGGCGCTCGACGAAGCACTCTTGGCAGTGCAGGAGTCCGGCGCGACCCCTCCCACGCTCCGTGTATACGCCTGGTCTCAACCCACGCTCTCACTCGGCTATGCCCAAAATGCTCGTCAAGATCTTGATCTGTCTGCGTGTGAGTCGCAGGGAGTGACTGTGGTGCGCCGCCCCACGGGAGGCCGTGCGGTCCTTCACGATCAAGAAGTCACCTACAGCGTGGTGATGCCTCTCGCCGTGCTCGATGGTGCCGACACCATCACCGCACATTACCACCGTATCGGCTTGGCGCTCGCCGCGGCCTTCCAGCTCCTGGGTCTTCCAGTCCAGCTGGCGCGTCCACAGGTCCGCGCGGCGTCAGCGCACACGCTGACATCCCCCGCCTGCTTTGCGGCGCTGTCACGCTACGAGCTCAGTATCGCGGGCAGGAAACTGGTGGGCAGCGCCCAGAAACGTGGGCAACGGGCCTTGTTACAACACGGCTCTATCCCGTTATGGCTGAATCGGCAGCAGCTCTTTCAGTGCCTGCGGGTGCCTGCGACACAGCGCGCCGCTCTCGTGCACAACGCCTACGCCACCATGGGTGCGATCAATGAATACACGACGACTCTGGTGACGGCAGCCGCAGTACAGGCGGCCTTGCGGCAGGGGTTTAGCGCCACGTTTGGTCATGCGCTGGTCGATATGCCCGTCACGCCCGATGAGGAGTGTCTCAGGCAATATCTCCAAGATACGAAATACGCCTCAGATCTGTGGAATCTTGCAGGCGCTGCGGCCTGGCGCCGCAGCGTGGTCTAGACAGGTGAGATGCTGGGCTCAGCGCCGCCGTATGCGGCGGGCCCGATACGCTGCCAGCCATACCTCCCAACGCTGATGGAGTGGAATCACCCAGCGTTGCCAGATGCGCTCTGCCATGGGAATATCTTGCCGGAGGACGGCGAGGGCCGCCACAATAATGACGACGCCCTGCAAGATAGGCAGGAAGAGCCCGATAATACCCAAGAGTAACAACGCCAGCCCGACGATGATCCGTACGGGTCGTCGCGCCGACAGCATGGCCCAGAAGCTCTTGAGGAGCTGGCCGCCTTGTCGCACTAAGTGAGGAATCACAGCCATCCTTTATGTGTAGGGGCACGCACACTGTGCCGCGGGGACGTCTGGACGGTAGAGGGGGTGAGTGCTTGCGGTACTAGCGCGCCAGCATCTTGCGGATTTCCTCACGCGCCGCATCCTGCGTAGCCTGATCCTCTGAGCCCAGATCCTCCATGAGTGGTGTCAGCAACTCCATGAGTTCACGTTGCTTGCTATCCTCACGCACGATCCGTACCAAGCCTTCCATAGCGCGTTCTCGTACTTGATCATTCGGATGCATCATTTGACTGAGCAAACGTCGTGCTGCGGCATTCGATTTGACCTCGTCAAACACCGTGGCGTTGGCCTGCCCAGCCGCCGCGGTGGGCTCTTCCTGTGGCAGGGGCGTCGGGGGCGGGACGGCTGCCGATTGCGGCGGAATATTCGGAGGACGAAATACGGGTGCCGCCGCCGCACGTGCCGCGACGCGTCCTCCCCCCGTACCAGCGGTCCCTTCCTCTGGGAGAAAGACAATACGTTGCACACGTGCCCCGTCCTGCTTGTCAGTCATGAACAAGTAGCCTGGCACGTCGGCAGCGCGGAGCAGGCGCCTCAGTCCCTCGACAACCGGCAGGGCGGTAAAACGGATGGAGACACGACGATTCGGTAAGTTATCGAGATGTTTGACTTCGATCCGCGCCAACTCCGCAATACGATCCATCACTACCGCAAAATCCTGCTCCAACACCTCGACGGACAGACCACGCTCATCGACGCTAATTTTCGCGCTGGCAGACAAGGGTTGTGGGGGCTGCGAGGCCGCTGTCCCTGGTCCACCGCCAGGGGGGATGATCGCCCCTCCGAGCGCCCCGCCACCCCGCGGCCGTCCCGGAGCCGGACCTTGGGCGAGCGCCGGGGCCGCCAGGATCAACCAAAGCCCCACACAGAGGAGCGGACCCCAGGACTGCGCGGTGTGGTGTGACCAACCTTTCATAGGCTTCGTCCCCATGCTCAAAGAGAGACAGATACCTTGCTGGGCGTGTGCGCATAACAGTGGCATACGGCATCGTGCGCTGTCAAGACGTCCCTCCTCCTGCCCAGCAATGCTCATTGTGGCCCTCGCGATGGCTGGTGCGTCAGCGGAGACCGCGAGGGCAGGGCTCGCGCGGAGGTGCTTGTGCAACATGAGCCTTGCTGTCTCCTGCCTCCCAGCGGTAGGGAAATCGACGCCAGGCATGGGGGCAACATTTCAGGCTACCATAGGCGTCCATCCCAACGCTATAATAGCGTGCTATCCTCACAATATATCCTGACGTGTTCATAGGTAAGGAAAAAAGATGCCGAAAGATAAAGCTACCTATTCCGTAGAACTGGAAAAAGACATGATGTGGTTCTTGGAACAAATGGTGACGGAATATAGTCTGCCGGATGTCTCCAAAGCGGTGCGTTGTCTGGTGAACTATGCACGCTATGTCGACACGGCGCGTGCAGACATCTTTGAGGAGATTCGTTGTAACACCTGCGACTGATGCCTCGCGTGTGCACGACACATGCCCGGATAAGACACAGAGAGCCGCGAGGAGGGCGATGCGTATCGTCCACGCCCTGCCCCGCGGCTCTCCGTCCCTCTGAGGAGGAAAGCGTTGGTATGTCCAAATCGCTGATTGAAATGGCCTGGGGAATCATCGCGGCGCAGGCACGGAACACCCTGCTGTCGCCTGAGGACCTTGCCGTAGGTATGCGGAAGGTCTTTGCACTGCTCCAACAGCTCCAGAGGCTCGAAACAGAGATGTCAAGCCTGAGCGACGGCACAGTATCCGGCACTCTCGCACCGCAGGACTCTATTCAACACCATCGGGTGATCTGCTTGGAGTGCTACCAAGAGTTCAAACTCCTGTCCAATCGCCATCTGGCCCTGCATGGGATGAACGCCCGGGAGTACAAGCTCAAATATGGCTTCCCTCTCCGGCAAGCCCTGAGTGCTGGATCGCTCACCCTCTCCCGACGCCAAATTGCCAAGGACAAGGGGGTAGGCGCCAAGCTGGTGGCCTACCGTCGTCCACAGGCCTAGCCACGACGCGGCGAGCGCCCGGCATGACGAGGAGCGTTACGGACGGCCTGTGATGGACGGTGGAGCGCGCCGTGGGAAGGCGGACGATGTGGGAACACGCGTCCCGTTTGCCGGCACCAGGGCAGGCCCCTGCCCTCCCAGAAGGGCATTGATCATCCGACCTTGTGACCCAACCGTGGCGGTGGGCTGCCGCCGTTCCACGGCACGTTGCGTCCCACCTTTCACATGCGCCGCGGGTAATGCTGCTCCCTCCTCGCGTCCAGTCTGTGCGGAGGTACGTCCAGACAGGGGGGCAGCAATGAAGTTCACGTGGAGGAGGGCGCCCAGGAACACGAGAACCGTGAGACCCAACCCTAGAGCTACCCACGGTCCCGCTGTCGAAGGTTGCTTGAGCACAAAATCACGATCAGACTGCTCATCAAGATCCGTGATATAGGTTTCCCGGGCGGTCACGCGCTGCTCCCTTTCCTATACGATCAGTGTTTTTTTCCGTGCCACGTCAGTAGGAACGCGGCAGGCCCAACACATGCTCACCGATATAATTCAAGGCCATTTGCTGGGAGATCGGGGCAATTTTATACAGGCGAATCTCACGGTAGAGACGCTCGACATCAAACTCACGGGCGTAGCCAAAGCCCCCAAACGTTTGGACGGCATGATCCACCGCCTCGCAACCAGCCTCGCCAGCGAGGAATTTGGCCATGTTGGCTTCTTTCCCACACGGTAAGCCGTGGTCATAGAGCCAGGCGGCTTTGTAAGTCATGAGTTCGGCGGCTTCCAACTGGGCATAGGCTGCAGCCAGTGGAAACTGTACGCCCTGGTTTTTGCCAATAGGGCGACCAAAGACGACACGCTCTTTGGCATACTGGACGGCCTTGTCGAGGGCTGCCTTGCCAATGCCCACCGCTTCGGCAGCAATGACAATCCGCTCCGGGTTGAGACCGTCGAGAATATGATAAAACCCCTGGCCCTCTTGTCCCACGAGATCGGCGTGCGATACCCGTAGATTGTCAATGAACAGCTCATTGGAATCGACGGCGTGGCGTCCCATCTTCTCAATCACTTTGAGCGTAATAGCCCTGCGGTCCAGCGGGGCAAAGAACAACGACATCCCTTGCGCTTTTTTCGCACTACGCTCCCGTGGCGTGGTCCGCGTCAAGATGAGCACGCGGTCGGCGTTCTGGGCGTTGCTACACCAGACTTTGCGCCCCTGAATGACCCAGTCATCGCCATCACGCACCGCCGTGGTCTGCAGCTGGGTGGTATCGCTTCCCGCGTTGGGTTCCGTGACCGAGAACGCCAGCTTCATCTCGCCGCTAGCGATACGCGGCAGATAGTGCTGTTTCATGGCCTCGCTGCCATATTTAATAATGGGCATCGGTGGAAACATGGAGAAATGGATGGGGGAGGCGCCCGACGTCCCAGCCCCAGAGGCGGCAATTTCGCCGAGCACAATGCAGGCTTCCGTGACGCCCAATCCACTGCCACCGTAGGCGGTAGGAATCACCGTCCCGAGCCAACCCGCCGCGGCGAAGGCCTGAAAAAACGCATGGGGATAGGTTCCCGTGCGGTCCAACTCCCGCCAGTAGGCCCAGTCAAACTGCCTGGCCAGGTTACGTACTTCCGTACGCATAAGCTGCTGTTGCTCAGACAACGCGAAATCCATATCTCTCCACCCTGGCCTACGGTCTCGTAGTACCCGCCTCGCTGCCCGCTGCTCCGGTCGTCTGCCCGCTTTGCCAGTGCCAATGCTGCAGACGGTGTGGCACAATTTTGATCACCAAACTGGTTCCCTGCGTTAAGTGGCGTTCGCGGTACTGGGGGTATTTGTCTTCGAGCGCTTCTAAGGCCCGCTGCCACTCTGGGCCTACTTCCAGAACGGTCGCTGTGCCACGGATCAGGACATGCGCCAGGTGCTGCCACTCTTCCTCATAGTGATGGACGAGGAAGGCCACATGGGGATTCTCGATAATGTTCTGGATCCGCTTCATCTGGTAGCCCGTACGACGTTTCGGCTTATGGTCGATGGCAGAGTAAATCGCCTGGCCGTCGTAGACAAAGCAGAGAGGAATGAGATGGGGCACCCCACTGGCATCCGCCGTGGCCAGTTGGCCAATGCGGTGTGCCTGGACCCACGCAGTCAAGTCATCCGGAATTGCGGCCATACGTGTCCTCGTCTCCCTCGCCTCCGACCGTCACGCGCTTGGTGTTGTAGGGCAAGCCTGGGAAGGTGTCAAGCTGAAAAGCCGCGGGGCTGGACGGCGTCCCGCTGTCCTGTTATAACAGTCACTCACTCGTACAAAGGAGGTGTGTATGGCGGAGAAAGCCAAGATGTGCATGCTGTGTGGGATGCGCGAAGTCGAAACCAGCTCCATCTGCCCCATGTGTGCGGAAGGCGTCAAACGCGAAGCCATGGGGCAGCAGAGCGCCGTCAAACGGCAAGCCGAGCAAGAAACCCGGCGTCAGGGCGTCAATCCTGAGCGCGCTGCCGGCCCGCCGCATCCGTAAGGCATGGGGCGCACAGCCGTGTGCCCCGTGTCTCAGACAAATTGCACGCTGACCGCCCCCAGCCCCCCCCCAAAAGTGGCCGTGAGGATGTCACCAGCCGTCATCGTGACTGCCCCAGTGAGCGCCCCCGCCAGCACCAGATCGCCCTCTTCCAGCGCCAGCTCGACCTCGGCCAGCTTATTCACCAGCCAGGCCACAGACTGCGCCGGATTGCCGAGCACGGCGCCTGTCGCGCCGGTGGCAATGATGGCGCCGTTCTTTTCCACCATCATGCCCGTATAGCGCAAGTCAAAATGTTGCAGCGTGTGCAACTCGCCGCCCACAATGATGCCGGCATTGCCACAACTATCGGCCAGGATGTCTTGCACTTGGGCGCGGCCAATCCAGTTGCGCATGCGCGCATCGCCAAGTTCGAGGGACGCCATGATGCCCTCCGTGGCCCGGATGACCTCCGGCACGGTCACGCCAGGGCCGACCACACGGCGGCGCATGACAAAGGTGAGTTCACACTCAATAATCGGTTGGATGAGCTGGGCGGTTTCGACGGGCGTATGCTCCATGTGGGCGCCACTCGCCAAGAGTTGCCCATAGACCGGCTCGCGTACGCCAAACACATCCTGGTTCGCCTTGCTGGTCAGGCCGACTTTTTTGCCAATCACCCGGTCCCCGCCTGCCACTTTCTTGGCAATGATGGTGCGTTGCACGGCATAGCCATCCGCCACCGTCATCCCCGCATATTCCAGACTCGGCACCTCAATGGGCAGGCGCTGCGCCTCTGCCGCTATCAAGCGATCCGCGAGTTCGACTATCGTCTGTGCTGTGAAGGCCATGCACACCTCCTTAATTGACGCGCTCAATGCCATAGGGGCTGATTGCTAGACGTTTAGCGCCATCTTCTGGCTCTACAAGATCAACAATCAGCGTATAGTCTTCACGGCTAGATTTGTAATCCACGAAGGCAAAGCGGGCTTCCGCTTCGGTGGCGGGGAGGTCGGTCTTGCCGTATTGATTGACCACACGCCGCAGACTTTTCCAGTCGTAGATTGACGCGATATCCGGCACCGTATTGTTGGCGACCGTGTAACGCGCCAGGGCATCGCGGATATTTTTGAAGGTACTGTTCATCGAAGGCGGCGCGTTGCGCTCCACCTTATTCCCACTGCTGCCGAAAACGCTTTGGACGATTTTCCCCAAAAAACCTGGCTCGCCCTCGCTCTTGGCGGTCTGGGGTGCTGCACTGGCAGCTGGACCTTGATAGGAGCGATTGAAACCCTGGAGGGTCGCGTTGAATTGGGCGTCAGCCAGTTGCCGCCCGGCATCACCAGAGGTGGTTGTCGGACCAGACGGGCCTGCCGCACTGGGCGCGGCACCGGGGGCATTGAGACCTGACTGTCCGTGTAATTGCTGCTGGAGTTGGGTAAACTTGTCGTCGACGACCGTGCTGATATACCAAGAATCAACCTCCCGCACGAGGAGAAACTGCAGACGCGATTCTTCCAGGGGGAAGTTCACCTTGGTCAGATAAGTGTCCACGGCCTCGATCAATTCATAGGGGGCACTGCCGCGCTTAGGTGCCAGAGCCCAGGTATACAAGTGGGCGAGATTCGGGGACGAACGCGTCGCCGCCACGGCCACCTGATTATCACCTGTGGGGGTCGTACCCGTGATGGCATAGCGAAACGTTTGCGCGAATTTGCGGCTGAGGAAGAGGTCGGCAGTGGGAGCCTCACTCCCTGGCCCACCCGCGCCGAAAAACCAGTTACCAAAGAGGGAGGCCTGGAGATTGGCGCGTTCCAAGGTGAAACCGCGCGCCGCGGCGAACTGGCCCTGCAGGTGGGCCTCGATAAATTGTTCGACGACTTTCGCCGGCGGAGGCCCGGCAAGCGCCAATCCCGTCGTCTGTAGCCACATCCCAAGCGTCAATAACAGCACAATGCGTTGCATACTCTCCCTCCGAAACCGGGGTGATCGCCACAGCGAGTGCATCTAGATACCACAGAAGCGGTGCAGACGCCAACGATAGTATGGCGTCGTTGCACCCCCACAGCCTGGCATCCCATCGCTGGGCGCCTGTGACCCGCCAGGGTGTTCATGACGGCCCGGCGCGGGGCGCCACACTCAGGGCTGGCGCAGGGCCAGGGCCACTTGCCGAATCCCACGGGCAATGTCGGCAAAGGCTTCGTCGTGATTTGGCCAGGTCGTCACGGGTTTGGCATCCCTGGGCAAGGCTTGCAGCGTGGCGAAGGGGGCCATGGACCAATCCATCGGGCGCAACACCACGGGAATCACCTGCGCCGTGCCTGCCCGCTGGCGCGCCATGGCGTGGGCCACTTCCTTGTCCCAGCAATACTCCGAGGCCAGAAAATCGGCGCTGACCAGCAGCAAGATGATGTCGGCGCGCTCCAGATGGCCGAGAATCTCCGCCTCCCACACTCCACCGGGCGGGATCGCGCGGTCGTGCCAGGCGCTGATCACTCCTTGGCGTTGCAGCAAGGTCAGATGCTGGGCCAGTTGGTCGCGCAGGGTTTCATCGCTATGGGCATACGAGTAAAACAGCGTCCCCGGCGCTGGGGGCGCTGGCGTGGCTGAGCCTGGCGTTACGGGAGTGCGGTGTGCGCTGTCCCTGGTCGCTGTCCTGCCCCAGTGTATAGCCCTGGCCCCGTAGGGACAACCGGCTGATCGCCCGCGCTGTGGCGGATGGCCAGCTCGTGCTCGATGGCCTGCAGCTGCGCCTCGACCTGTTGCCGTTCGGCCTCACGCTGCGCCAGCACGGCATCCAGGCGCAGGCGTTCTTCGGCGCGGCTTTCCAGGTCGTACTGCTGCTGCACCGCCTGCAGCAGTGCACTGAGGCGCTGCCAACGCGCCTGGAGTTCATTCCTGCGGCTGTGGAGCCGGGCTTGTTGCGTCATCGTAGAGCCTTTCGAGATTGAGAATGGTCCATTCGACGCGGGTGTGCACTTCGGCAGTATCCTGCACTTTTAGCAGCCAGGCCCGCAAGGCGCTGAGATCGTCCTGACTGCCAAAGGCTTTCAGGCGTCGCAGGCTGTGGTCAATGGCGCGGTACAGGGCCTGGCGCAGCAGGGGCTCCTTGTACGCGGCCATACGTCGGGTATGCAGGCGTTGTACCAGTGACACCGTGCCAACGTCGCCGATGCCGCTCCAGGCTCCAGCCCGCACGTCGGCAATATCGTGCGACAGCAGCGCCAGGCCGGTGGTGTCAGGGTCAATGCGCGCCATGGCATAGGCCAGGTCAAAGAACCAGTAGGTCGCCGGGCGAGCCGCATGAACGCGGGCCTTCCACTCTTCCGCTTCCTTCTCGCTGAAATCCTCGCGGGCTTGATCGCGGATGCGGCGCCATTGCCTGTGCTCGGCCGTCAGGTGGTCGAGTTGCTCGCGCAGCAGCGGCAGAGCCTGGGAGAAGCGTCGTTCCCCGAGGAGCTTGTAGGCGCCTAAGCGCAAGTAGGATTCGTCGGAGGCCGCCGCCTTGAGGAGGATGTCACTAGCGCTATCGGTCTGGCTCCACCCCAGGGCCGCAAGCGCTGCCAGGCGCGCCGGGATGGCCAGTGTGGGGTTGTCAACCGCCAGGCGCAATACACGCAGGCTCTCGTCGGTGGCGATCTGGCCCAGCGCCTCCACCGCAGCCTTCTGCATGGCCACAGTGGTCTCGGCAACTGCGGTGCTTAGCAGGGTGGACAATGTCGGCAGCGCTTCCCTGGCCTTGGCGCGTCCGAGGGCGGTGATAGCCGCGATCTTTACCTGGATGTAGTCATCCTGCAGCAGAGGCATCAGAAGGGCTGTGCCCGAAACCGTGGGGAATGCCCCAAGAGCTTCGGCGGCTTGGCGTCGCTCTGCAACGATCTCGCTGTGAGTCAGATCGCGTAGGAAAGTCAGGCCTGCCTGATGATTAGAGTCCAATAGGAGGGCAGCGGCTAGGGTTTTCACTGAGTGTGAGGCTTCTTGTCCCGTAAAGATAGTGGCCGCAGCCTCGCGTGCACGGGGAGTATCCAGATGCCCTAATACGATAAGAGCACTATATTGTACAGTATCATCGCTGTCTGCTAGACGGTCAAGCAAGGGGGCGACGGCCTGCGGGCTCCCCAGGCGCCCTAAGGCCTCCACCGCGCTCTGGCGCGCGTCGTCATACCCCGTTATCCCCGCTATTCCCCTGAAGGACTGGTACCGACCTGCATTGGTAAGATGGTTGAGCAAGGGGGCAACAGCCTGCGGGCTCCCCAGGCGCCCTAAGGCCTCCACCGCATTTTTGCGGACAGCGCTATCAGAATCGGCGAGGCGCTCGAGCAAGAGAGTGACAGGCTGCAGGCTCCCCAGCTGTCCTAACGCTGCGGCCACGCTTCCGCGGATAGCGCTATCGGAATCAGTGAGATGCTCGATCAAAGGAACAACAGCCTGCGGGCTCCCCAGGCGTCCTAATATCTCGACCGCGCTCTCTCGCACATCAGAGTAGTCATCCTCGAGAGCATGCTTGAGTATGGTCACATTGTACGGCACACGCATAGTGCCGAGCGCACGCACTATCGTTTTGCGCAGATATGGTGTCTGCAAGCGTCCCAAGCGCTCATGGAGCAGAGCGAGTACCCGTTGCGAGTCAAAGCCCTCCAGGCGCTCAATCACCTCTCTCGCCCGTGGGACGTTATCATCAGAGATGGCTTTGCGTGCCAGAACAAGCGCTTCCGTATGCTGCCCACTGTGCCAGTAGGCGGCAATCCTCTCGGTCAGTGGTAACACCCCAATCAGCTCAACATTGAGCCGCTCAAACGTCTCCACCGGTTTGTGCACCAACAGCTTGTCCGGCTCCACCTGGGCGCGGCGATAGCCCGTTTCAGCGAGATAGTGCTGCAAGCCAAACAGATCGCGGCTGCCGGCCTGACCGCGGTACAGTTCCAGCGCGTCGGAGACTTCACGCACGCTCAAGCGCAGGTGATGGCTGGTGAGATTCACCGCCACATCGTAGGCAGCATACAGCCCGGCGAGGCAGACCAGCACGAGCCCGGCCCCGATAAAGGCGCGGAGGGTGCGTTGCTGGCTCTTGTAGCGCTCGTTCCACGTTTCGATGATGTCCGAAAACAGGTCGTGATACAGTTCATACCATAAGACGTTCTGGCGCGCCTGGCTGCGCAGGATGCGGGCGGTGGCCAGACGCTGTAGCACCTGGCCCAGGGGCCCAGCGTCTTCGCCGAGTAGCGAGCTGAGATTGGTGGCAGTGTAGGCCATCTTGGTGCCGCGCCGGGTCACCAGATGGTTAAAGGCCAGGGAGGCGAAGCGCTTTTCGGCGGCGCTGAAGTCGCGCAGGACGTTGGTGATGTAGGTGCGCAGCAGCCCCTGGGCGCCACCGTGTTGCTGATAGGTGGCCAGGCGCACGGTTTTCTCCGGGTTGTGCTGCTCTAACTTCCACAACTCGGAGCAGGTGATCTGCAGGTACGGTGGTTCCACCTCATCAATCAAATCGGCCACCGGGGTCACTGCCCGGCTGGCCTGTTCACGGCTGATCAAATCGGTGAGTAGGGCGTCTACCAACTACTCTTCGTACTGAAAGCCGAGCTGGGCTACCGGCTTGACAATGGCGTCGGCGGCACTGGCGTGCTCCAGCTTTTCCAGGCGATAAAAATTTTCAAACAGCAAGGTCGGCACATACGGCTTCAAGGCGTTAAGCTCAAGCGCAAAGTCCTCACGCATGGCAATGACTACGGCCACGGGCAGGGTGCGGTCCAGCAATACTGCGGCGAGCTGCTGCAGAAAGGTGTGCAGGGTGCTGCGGGCGCGTTGGTATTGAAAAAACTCCTCGAACTGGTCCAGCACCAGCACCAGGGGCGGGCGGGTGAACAGGGTGCAGAACTGCAGAAAATCGCGCAGCGTCTCACCACCCACGTCTTGCAGCTGCAGCGCGGCGTCGAGCCGGCCACGCGCCTGCAAGACGTGCAGCACGGTGTGTTGACAGGTGCTGAGGGGATCGGCCACCCAGTCGCGGCAATACACCACGTCGAGATGTTCGCGTGTTGGGTCTTTGAGGCGTGGCAAGATGGCGGCTTGCAGCAGGGAGCTTTTACCCACGCCGGTGGCGGCGAACAGTAGGGTGAGGCGGTTGGCGAGGATTTTATCGACCAGAATGTTGGCGTCCGTGTCACGCCCAAAGAAGGCGTGCTGATCCTGCTCCTCGTACGGGCGCAGGCCCTTGTACGGCTCAGGGCTCGGTAGGGTGTCCTGGGGTGCCAGGCTGGCCTCGGTCACGCGCTGTACTCCTTCAGACGCCGGACAAACTCCTGTAAGGCCAGGTCGTGGCGGCGCACGCCACGGTGATGCCAGTACATCTCTTCAAACTCCTCCGGGGCCTGGCGCACCACGTTGGCCGGTTCCCCCTGCTGCTGCCGGCGGGCCAGCAGGGCATTGGTCAGCAGGCGGTCTTCCCAATAGCGCGGCGTATAGCCCAGGAACCACAGGCCTCGGCCAGTGAATTGCCGCACGATATAGCTCGGGATGATCTTGTCGATGTGGCGCGCCAGGGTAAAGTACTGCTCTTCCGAGAGGGTCAGGGCGTGCTGCGGCGGCAGGCTGTCCAGGGGCGGCACCCCTAGAGCGCCGCGGATTTTGTAGAGCACGGAGTAGCCTTGGCCGAGCACATCACGGTCCGACAACGTTTGCTCCAGGCACGGGGCCTCCGGTGTGGCGCGGTCGGAGTAGTGCAGCACCACCTTGCCGACATCGGCCTCGGCGTCGAGTCCCAGGAGGGAGGTCATCAGTACATAGCGCTTGCCGGCACGTTGCAAGGCTTGTTCGAGCAGGGTGTCGTAGGCGGCGGAAATCAGCAGCAAGGGTGGCGCAAGGCTGGCGAGCAGGTCGTACAGGGGCACCTGCAGCGGTGCGTTGGGGAGTACCTGCCATAGATGACGCACGAACGACGACAGACCGAAATCCGGCTTCATGTGGTAATACTGCGCCACCATGGACAGCGCGCCATGGGCGTCCGCACCCTGCACCTGGGCGGCGAGTGTCGCCACCATGGTTTTGGTATCAGGGACCGTGGTATCAAACAGGGCGGGGATGTCCGAGCCGAGGCAGTAGACGATCTCGCCTCGCCGCATGCGGTCGGCGAGGGCCTGGAAATTCATTGGCGGGGCTGCCGCCGGTGGGCGTGGGCCTTCCAGGGCACGCACCGTGTTGGTCAGATCCTCGGCAGTCAAGGTGCGGTCGAGAAAAAGCTCAATGAGGCCAAGTAACGTCGTATCTTCTTCACCCCCTTCAAGCATCTGTTTGACCTTGAGGGTGAGTGGCACGAAAATAGTTTTTATTTCGACCATGCGCCGGGCCAGCTCATGCAGATAGCCCTGCAAACGCTCGGCGCGTTGCTGCCGCGCTTGCACACGCTGGCGTTCCTGGGCACTGGCCACATCGTCAGGGTCTAGCGCGCAAACCGCTTCCCAGACCCGCACGGCCTCGGCATAGGCCTGGTTGCGTTCCAGTTGGCGCGCCTCGGTGAGGCGCTCCGCTTTATCGCGTGCCGCCTCCAAACGCTGCAGCCGCATCTCAAGCGCGTCGTGCTCCGCTTGGCGCTGGTCGATGATGCGTTGCAGGCGGAGACGCTCCTCCTGGCGTGTCTCGTCAATATACTCTTGCTGCAAGACGGCGAGGAGCGCGTGGCTCTGCTGCTATTGCTGCTGGAGATCCTCGATGTCGCGCTGCCGGCGTTGCGGTTCTGACATGCCCGTGGTGTCGGCTGAGGGTTAGGCGTTACGCAGTACAAGAAGTGACGCAGCATTATGCCACAGCGCGTGTAGAAATCCAGCTTGGAGGGATGTGCATCGCGTGGACTTGTGCAACATGAGCATGGCTGGATGTGCTCCCATGGCCCCTGGCGTCCGCGTCCGTCTGGCACAGCCAGCACAGTTATGGCGGTTCGGGGGGCCTTCAGAACACCAACGAGCGCCTGTGGGACTCCAGCCATGATGCGTGTGGCGACGCGGTGGCACTTAGAAGCGCGCGCGGAAACGGGCTTCCCCTACCAACGCGAGGTCACCGCCACTGCACGAGGTGCTCCCACAGGTGGCCAGGCGCCCGATGTCCTTGTAGCCTTCTCCCGGAATAGCGATGTTCCCCGAAATCCGGATGTCAAAATGAGGGTTCAGCGTCCACTGATACACGCCGCCCACTTCGTAGTATTGGGAACGGTGGATGCTCCGGCGCCCCTGGGCCACGAGCTGCGGCGCAAAGGCACTGTCCAGTAAGTCGGTCTTCGCCAGGCCGCGATACACGAACCAACCGGTGAGCTCGTGGCCTTTGGAGGGCGAGACGCGCACGCCTACCGGGATGAGTACCGTGCCAGGGTTGGAGTACGTGGTCGCTAGGCCCAGATGGGACGTGTTGCCAATACGCTCATTGAAGGGATTCCCCGTCGAATGGGCGCACTCCGCCCCCGATATCCCGCCCCCAGAGCCGAGGACTGCGGCCCCCTGGTGCGCAAGAGTGCTGTTTCCCGTCACGCCTTGGAGGCGCGCTGGACAGGCGTAGTCGCGGGTCGCGAAGGCATTGCTGGTCTCAAGATGGGCAAAGAAGGGTGTCCCGGTAATCAGCGTAATTTCGCGCTGCGGTAGGGTGGCAAAGCCATGGAGTTGGTTATCCGTGGGATCGCCGTCGCCCGAGCCGTAGACCACACCCACAAAGGGCCGCACAAGGCCGAAGTCGGCTTCGGCATAGGCCACCACCCCGCCGGCGAAAATATCGTACTTCCGCGCTGCTGCTACCCCCAGGGGACGTCCTGCGGTCCCACCGTGGCTTGTCCCCGTCAGGAGGTTCCCTTGGAGCAGAGCCCGTACTGGTCCCAACGTGCCGCTCCAACTGGCCATGATCAACACGCTGTCGTTTTTCTGGCCGGTGAAGCCTAGGCCGGCACGTACACCAACAGCCTGCGTGTCCGCGCCACTGAAGCGATCGCGAAAGTAGGTCACGTCGAGTTGCACCTTGTGCGGCTTGAAGTCATACCAGCCACTGAAGGTGTAGTAGATGAAATCGTTATCGTTGGCCAACCCGAGGCGCTGCGATTCATTCTGTATCACTGCGGCGGCCATGGCCCCAAACGGTCCCTGCTCGACAAAGAGCGCCAAGCGGGGATCATCATCACCCACCAGCCCTGCCTGATCTTGGATCCACAGGTCGGCCCCGAGGCGCAGACGGAGAGGCGTGCCGGCAAATTGATAATCAATCCAGTATCGTTCAATGTGGAAAGCGGGATTTTCCGTAGCGGCGGCCCGACCAAACACGTCTGTCCCGCCAGGATTCGAGGTGTTGGCACGATCATCAATCAGGCTCCCGTCAAACACTGCTTGATGTTCGAACAAGAGGTGCATCGACAGGTTCTTCTGATAGCGGAACTCGGCGCCAAAACGTAGCTCAGCGTACGATCCGTCGAAATCACCTTCGTGGGTTGCGGTGCTCCCTGGATCTCGCGCGCTGGTGCGGTCACGGACCTTGCCATCAAAGTCATTATTATGCACCGTGCGGTAACGGACATCCGCTGCCCCCAGGATGTGCATAAACACCTCATTCCCGACTTCCAGCCAATTCCCGAGCCGTACTACCGACTGCGGCGTTGACTGGGCGGCGACTACGGACACTGCCACGAGTATCAACACACCAACGAGGGCGACCAGGACAGCACA
>SXGT01672629.1_pt1 | contig 32706 bp, 19 predicted proteins | sample 3176221 | NCBI WGS metagenome assembly SXGT01 (sample SAMN11356862, study PRJNA531348) | freshwater metagenome | isolation source: freshwater sample F1-120 | place: China: Fuxian Lake, Yuxi | collected 2017-12-25
AGGCTGCGTTGTGCATGGGCGTCGGATACCTGGGATGAAAGTTTCCGCCAGGCGGTCGATGCGCCGCCAAGGCCGCTAGCCAATGGCTTGAAATTACAAACCTAAAAAAGAATGGGCGCTCGGGTTTGGATTTGCGCCCATGTAGATCGCGGCTTCGGTGTAAGGCACGACCGGGCCCCAGTAAGTCTTGGCCGACCCGTCCTGTGCGGACCGAAGTTCTTGATTTCGCGAAAGCAAAGTGGACGACGGGCTACCGCACGACATGGAGACCTCCAAAAGGTGTCGCCGGCAGTTGGTGTCGCCGGCAGAATGTGCGCCCGCGCGGGGCTCAAGAAGGATGGACGTTACGCAAGCACTGCGGGCCCGTCAAATCCTTGCCATTACCACGAAAATCTTACGCACAAAGGTTTGAGCGCCCCAGTCATCTCGATCCACCAAGCATGAACCTCCAGCTGCCTGCACCCCCAACGCGCTACCATCGAAGCCCTCACCTCGCCCACCAAGCGCCCTGCCCGGATGCTTGCCTGCCGTCCGCGACCACGGCGACGGCAGTGCCACTCAGGCTACGGCTTGCCGGAGCTCGGCCTTGGTCCCAACTACCCTCGCCTCGACGCCTGCAGCGCACCAAGCACACCCATTTCAGCTCTGTGAGTGCCCCATTCGTGCACATCTGCCGGTCCCAGCCTGTCCTACCATCAACAACCCCGACCCCACCCCGGCGTCCGCCCGAAAACCGCCCCGAAACCACCGGCACGGTGCCGGTCCCAGCCTCAAAGCCAGGCCCACAGGCCGCCCCTATGCCGGTCGTCCGCCACTGCGCTACTGGTCACTACCGACTCATCGCCGGTCAGCCGCAGCCGTCATCAACTCGCCAGCCACCCTTGACGCCTCCTCGGCCTGCCGATACCGTGCGCTTGGGCACGTGGCCCGCGGTATTGCCGATGCTCGCCGCCAAGAAGCCAGTCTTGTCTGAAGCCGATTACCTGCTTGGTGAGCGCCTGGCCGCCACCCGCCACGAGTACCTCGACGGCGCCGCCCGCGCCATGGACGGCGAGTCCAAGCTGCACAACAAAATCGCCTTCCAGTCGCGGTTGCTGGTCCACACTGCGCTGCAGGGTCGTCCTTGCGACGCCTACATGGAGAACGTCAAGACCCGCGTCGCTGCGACCAAGGCGTACTACTACCCCGATGTCGTCGTGACCTGCGATCCGCGCGACACGGGTCCCGAAGGCGACGACTACTTCATCGAACATCCCAGCCTGATCATCGAAGTGTTGTCGCCGACCACCGAATCCATCGACCGGGGCGAGAAGTTGGCTGCGTACAAGATGCTGCCATCGCTGCACGCTTATCTGCTCGTGAGCCAGCAAAGCTGTCACGTCGAGCTCTATCGCCGCGGCGAGGGCAAGCTTTGGCTGTATCAAGACTTTGGCGAAGGCGAGACAGTCGAGATTCCCGGGCTCAATTTGGTTTTTTCGGTGGACGGCTTCTACGCCGGCACTGGTGTGACCTCGGCGAGCGCGGCGCTCGAACTTGGGCGTGGCTGAGCGGCATGCATTGCACCTGTCCGCCATCTGTGCCCGCTGTCTGATTTAGCCATCTCACATTCGGTTGTCCGCTGGCGCCGCTCGCATGCGCCACCGGGTGCGGTTCCTAAAATGGGGGCAACCGGCGCGATGGTGTTCAGGCACACCTCGCAAAAACGGCCGGCGGCTGAAGCCGCGGCCTAGGCGTGCAAAGCCTTGCCTGCGCAAGGCTAAGTAATCAAAAACAAAATCGCAGCCCGGCGTGGGCCGGGCTTGGCATCCTGAGCCTGCGGCTTCAGCCGCCGGGTTCAAGACGAACGTCATGTAGTGACGCGAGTTGTGCGCTCCGGGCGGTGGACCCCAATCCGTGAACCACACCCTGCGCCACCCCACCCAATTGGCAAACCCCCGCCACCCGGGGCACCATGCACCCCGGCGCCGGGCGACGCTTCGCCCACGGAGGCGCATGCCAGCGACAGCGGGCAACCTGAGAATCCGGGCATGGCAGAGTGCAGTCGCGCTCGCGCTGCCGGTGCTGTTCGCAGCCTGCATCGACGAGCGGTCGGCGCTGGTGCTTTTCGACCGCCCCGACGACCACGGGTCGGCTGGCGAAGTCGCAGACGTCAGTCAGGCCGCCGACGCCCCTGGTCCAGAAATCGCCCTACCCGACACCCAGCGTGTCCCAGAAGCCGACGACGACCTCGTCGACACAGCGTCTGCGGACGCCAATCCCGACGCCACCGAAACCGCGATCCCCACCGATGCGGACTCCGAGACTTTGGACCTCGCCGACACGCCAGCCCTCGACGTTGCTACCGACGCCACCGCTTCGGAGCTACCCCCGGCAGACGTCGAACCAGCCACCGACGCCACGGCCGTCGACGTTGGACCAACTCTGGACACCGCCGCTGACGTCACCGCCATCGACCTGTGCGCCGCCATCACCAGCTGCGACGACGGCAATCCCTGCACGTTCGGCGAGGCGTGCGCGGGCGGCGTATGCTTGCCCGGTGCACCGACCAACTGTGACGACGCCAACGACTGCACGATCGACGCCTGCGAACTGCCCGGCGGCTGTACCGCAACCGCGCTGCCCGATGGCGCGATGTGTACTGTCGGTGTTTGCGCCAAGGGCGTCTGCAAAGCCCCGCCGGCCGGCATGGCGTGGATCGGCGCCGGCTCGTTCGTGCTCGGCTGCGCGGCGGGAGACAAGGCCTGCCAGCTCTCCGAGTCACCGACCGCAACGGTGACGCTTGCGGGCCATTACCTGGACCTACACGAGGCCACGGCTGCCGAATACACCGTGTGCGTGTCCGGCGGGGGCTGCAGTGCTCCGGCAGCCTGCGGTGCCGCGGTCACCGTCGTCAACCCCGCCAAAGCCAGCCATCCAGTCAACTGCGTCACCTGGGACCAGGCGGCGGCTTATTGCGCCTGGCAGGGCGGCCGGCTGCCGACTGAGGCGGAATGGGAGCGCGCCGCGCGCGGCGGCAAGACTGGGCAGATCTTTGGCTGGGGCAACCAGCCGCCCGGGTGCGACCCCGGTTTGCCTTCGTTTGCCGTGTGGGCGGCAGGAGGCCTCGGTTGCGGGCTCGACGGCACCTGGCCGGCGCAGAGCGGGCTGCCGCTCGGCTTTGGCATGCAAGGCATGGCCGGCAACGTCCGCGAGTGGGTGGCCGACTGGTTCGCCGCCGATGCCTATGCCAGCGTCGCCCTGTTCAATCCCAGCGGGCCAGCACTCGGTTCGCATCGCGTGGTGCGCGGCGGCAGCTTCGAGTCCGGTTCGCCGATCGCCTTGCGCAGTTCGGCGCGCGCCGCCGAGAAGCCGACGACGGCCTCAGTATCGCTCGGGTTTCGCTGTGCCAAAGATGGGCCGTAGGCGCCCAATTTGATGGCCATCGCTTGCGGCGGTGCTGCCGACCGGCCCGCAGCCGCAGCCCCTTGCCTCTTACCAACGTCAGGCGAGGCGTGGCAATTTCACCAAACCCCAGCCCGGCGCAGACCGGGCTTCGTACGTGCAGCCGGCTTTAGCCGCCGGTTCCAACTCATCGCCCTGCGCAACGCAGCCCGCGCTATCAGTTGCCTTTCGCCCCGCCGACGCACCCCACCCAATCCACCGCCATCTCCAGCCACGGATCGGGCTTGCGCCGCGGCGCCACCTCGGCCGCCAAGCGCTTGGGTGCAGTCCCTTTTTCACTAACGCACTTCGATGCTTGCCGCCACTGTTCGGGCGCGGACGCAAACACCAGCGTCGCATCGGCCGGCAATGACACGTCGGGCAGGGTGCCGACGTGGTCGAGATCGCGGTGGTTGGGCGTCAGGTACCGGCCGATCGTGGTCTTGACGTAGAACTCGGCCATCAGGTTGGGCCGCTTGACCTCCTGCATCGACGCCTTGCCGTAGGTTTTGGCGCCGAGCACCGGGCCGCGCTTGTGGTCCTGCAGCGCCCCCGTCAGCACTTCACACGCCGAGGCGCAGCGCTTGTCGACCAGCACCACCAAGGGACCCAGCAAGTCGTCCATCGTCGCCGTCGCTTGCCGGTCGACCGTACGCGTGCGCCACTTGGTACGCACGATGACGCCCTGGCCGAGCAGACTGTCGGCCACCGCCACCGCTTCGTCGAGAATGCCACCCGGGTGGCCGCGCATGTCGAGCACGATGCCGCGCAGCGCTGTCGGCTTCTTTTGCTTCTTGGGCTTGAGCGCCAGCAGCACGGCCTCGCGCAAACGGCCACTGGTGCCTTTGACGAAATCCTTGAGCCGCACATGCAGCACGCCGCCGCCCAGGTCGCGGGCCGTCACGTCGTAGTCCACGGCCTGGTCGCGCACGAGCTTGACGTCGCGCAATTTGCCGCCCAAAGCTGGTTGCAGCGTCACCGTGATCTTGGATTTGGGCGGCCCGCCCAGCGCCTTGTTCACGGCATCCTTGTCCAGCCCCTGGGTGTCCTTGCCGTCGATCTTGACGAGCTGATCGTGGACGCGAACATCGGCATTGTAGCCCGGGCCGTCCAGGCGGACATCGGAGACGCACCACGCGCCCTCGACCTTGGAACACGGCGCGACCGCAAGACCCGGGTCCGCCGTCTCCGCCACGTGCTCGGATTCGCTCGCGCGCTCCCAGAACTTGCGGGCGATGACATCGCCGTTCTTGTCCAACGCCTTGATCCACCCCGAGTAGGCATTGATCCACGCCAGGTCCAGCTGCGCCTGGCGCTCACCAAGCTTGGGCGCTGGCAGTTGCTTGGACAACCAATCGAGCGCGCACTTGAGCTCGGTCGCTTTGAAGGGCAGGGTGGCGGCGCGCGCCGTCCATGCAACGTCAAGGATCTCTTGGCGCTTCTTGTCGCGCGCCACCCGCACCTGCTGCGAGTCCTCGCCTTCCAGCTGCTCCGCCGTCGCGGCAATCCGGTAGATCTTCAAGCCTGCCAGCGGCTTGCCGTCACAGGGCAACGGCACGGCTTCGCCGGTGTAGTGGCCGTGACGATCGTCGGGGCCGCGCAGCGCGCCTATCGCTGCGTCTGGAACCAACTCGGCCGTCGGCTCCAGGCTCCACAGCGCCTGCTCCGCCGCGCGTCGCCACGCCAGTTGCTCTTGCGCCGATCCTTCAGACGGCGGCTCCAGCGTGCGGTCCAGCATGGCCGTGCGCGCCAACTCGAACTGCGGCCAGCGGAACTCGACACTCGCCCAGTCGTCCGCGGTGCCGAGCACGGCCACCACGGTGGCCACCACGATGGGCAGCATGTTCGCTAGGCTGCTGCGTTCGGATCGTCGACGATGTTGACCAGGGTCTCTTCGAGCAGCTGGTCCACCACCGCTTCCAAGCTGCCAGTGCGCTCGAAACAGGCAATCTGCCGGTCGGCCGACGTGCCCTCGCGGACGATGCGCATGGCGTCTTCGACTTCTTTGCGCGAGCCCAAATCGCCGGCCAGATCCCAAACGAACTCGACCAGTTCTTCGGCAAGCTGGGCAAACGGCGCCTCTTTTTTCTTGCCCCAGTCGATGAGCTTGCCGTGCACGCCGTAGCGCGCAGCCCGCCACTTGTTCTCGTCGACCATGGCCGAACGGTAGATGTTGAACGACAGGTTGCGACGCCGCAGCCACACCAGCTTGGCCACCAGCGCCTGCACCAGCGCCGCAATGGCGATGGTGTCGTTGACGAGCGGCGGCAGGTCGCAGATGCGAAACTCCAGCGTCGAGTAGGTCGGATGCGGCCGCAGATCCCACCAAACGCGCCGACCGTTGTCGATGCAGCCGGTGGCGACCAGCGTGTTCAGGAACGACTCGAACTCGCCGTAGGAAAAGAAGCGCTCCGGGATGCCGGTCCGCGGCAGCCGCTTGAAGATGAGCGTGCGCGCCGAGTGCAGGCCAGTCTTGCGGCCGTTGAAGAACGGCGAGCTGCACGACAGCGCCAGCAGGTGCGGAAGAAAGTAGCGCGCCTGGTTGTACACATCGATCGCCAACTCGCGGTCTTCGATGCCGACGTGCACATGCAGGCCGAAAATCAGGTTGCCGCGCGCGGCGTCTTGCATCTCTTCGACCGACTGCACGTAGCGCTCTTTCTTGCTGATCTCCTGCTCTTCCCAGTGCGAGAATGGATGCGTGCTTGCAGCTGCGATGCGCACGCCCACGCGCTGGGCGATCTTATGGGCTGCGCGCCGGTTTTTGATGACGTCGCGCCGGACGGCCTCGATGTCGTCGCAGATGCCGGTCGCGACCTCGACCACGCTTTGATGCAACTCGGGCATCAAGTTGACTTCGTCCATCGGCGTGTGCGCTTCGATGAGCTGCGAAATCAGGCTCTTGAGTTCGCGGGTTTTGGGGTCGATGATCTGAAACTCTTCTTCGACACCCAGCGTGAACTCTTTGGACATGCGCGCCTCCAACCCGAACGGGAGGCGCGAGGGTAGCGCGTGTCGGCGCAGGCGGCAAGAATCCTAGTTTTCAGCGGGTTGGGGCGACGGCAAGCGTTGCGACCGTCAAAACCACGGGTCCACGATTTCGTCGGTTTCGGGCGGCGGCGCCTCCAGGCCCAACTCGCGCTCAAGTAGGAACTCAAGCAATTGACCTTCCGGCCAGCGGATGGCCTTGCGTTTGCCGGTGCGTAGGGGCCGGGGTCGCCGGTGCGGGCGCTCGATGCGCGGCTCCTCGATGCCAATCGGGCGAATTTCGGGCATAGATCCTCACAGGCCTGGGTGGAAGATTCCCAGCGGACTTGCGAGGTTGGTTGGCACCACCGTCAAAAAGGTTTTTCGGCGCTCACGGCCCTTCGCGGGCAGCCGTCAGCCAGCGTGCGCACCAGGCCGTCAGATCCTCGCCAAACGAATACGGGGCCTCGATATGCGGCAATCCAAGCAGCACCAGCAGCCCGCGTTTGTGCGCCGCAACCTTTAAATTGTGCACCGGATCCTGATTGCGACCGACCGCATACTCGACCTCGTCGCGGTACGGCAGAAAGACCAGCAAGTCGTAGCGCTTGGCGCCCTCCTTGCACTGCTCCAAGAAGGCGTCGTTGACGTGGCGTTGCTCCAGTTCACTCTGGTTCTGCAGCCAGTAGGCCAGGTAGTCGACCGCGCATTTGTCGGAGACGAACGCGTCTGCTTCCGCCTCCAGCCGCAGCTTGCGCTGCAGCGCCTCCTCACGGATCTTGCGGCGGTCGCCTGCTTCCACACCACGCCACGAGTCGCGACCGCGCTCGCGCAGCACCTGCTGAACCGTGTCGGGGATAAAGGGGCACGCCAGATGTCCGGCCAGCGCCTTGGCCAGCGTTGTTTTGCCGGTTCCGGCCGATCCGACGACAGCGATGCGCATCACCCGCCTCCCGCCGACTGGCGACTGGCGATCCAGTTGCCCATCGCGGACATGTCCTTGGCGATCGCCGATTTGAACATGCCGATGAACACGCCACCAAGCAGCCGCGCCACCAGGCCCGGAACGTCGACGGTGCCGCGCAGGGTCAGCTGCGACCCGGTGCCCTGCGCCTCGATCAGGTGCTCGAACGTGAAAAGTCCCTTTCCGGTCGTGCCTTTGCTGCCATCGACCCGCAGCACCAGCCGCACCGGCGCCTCGACCTCCACGACGTCGAAGTGTTCCGTGGAGTCGGCGCCAAACATGCGCCGAGTCTCACGGAATGACTCGCCAACTTGCAGCGGGCCTGAGCCGGTGCGCTCAATGCGGACAAAGTTCGGCATCCATTGGCCGTACGCATCGGCGTTCACCAGCGCCGCGAAAACCGCCTCGGGCGGCGCTGCGATCGCCGTCTTGCACTCAAATGTTCGCGCCATTGTCGGGTCCTCCTACCCGCCGCGGATTGTCCGCGCGGCGCGGCCGGGGCGTCAACCACCGCCCCCATGCGGCGCGTCCGCGATTGAAAACCGCCGCTCGTTCGCCGCGTTGACACAGCCGTGACAAAACTCTGCGCTTGCACGGGCCGGTCACCTGGTGTACGCTCGCAGCCCCTGCGCCCGCGCGCATCGCGCTGCCCGAGGAAGGCGAACCATGAACACGCTCCGGTTTTTTGTGCCCTTTTTGCGTCCAGTCGCGCTGTTGTCGGCGCTCGCGCTGGCTGTCAGCGCCTGCGAGCAGACCCCGCCGACCGAGGCTGGCGACGACCAGAACCTCATCGCCGGTACCTGCAAGGTCAAAAGCGAGCTGACCAAAAAGGACCTGACCGCGACGCAGCTCAAGGCGCTCAAGGATCCGGTGGCAGAACTGGTGCTCAAGGCGGCCGGTGGCTGCCCGGTCGGCTTGGATGAAATCACCACCAAGCTCCGTACCACCGACGCCGTCAACTGCAAGGACGATCCCAAGCTGCCACCGGCGGGCGTCGCCACCCGGTTCGTCAGCGAGCGCTCGCAGGCACTTAAGAAAGCGGATTCGTTTCGGCTGGTGATCTCGCGCACGTGCAACAACCGCAGCAATCACGAGTTAATGTCGAGCGTGTTCGGCGTCGGTGGCGCTGCGACCAAGCTGCCGCAAGACTTGGAGATGATTGGCTTTGACAAGACTGCCGGCGTGTTTAACTACTACGCGCGCGAAAACAATGCGTGGCACTTCTTTGGTTCCTCCAAGGACCTCATCGCCGACGGCTACAACTGCAACAGCGTCGGTGCTTGCGTGCCAAAGGCCGCCAGCAAGACCCGCTGCGCCGGCTGCCACTTGGGCGGCGGTCTCATCATCAAAGAGTTCGACTCGCCATGGGTGCACTGGGAGCACTTCACCGACACCCCTGGCGCCAAAGAGCTGATGGAGCGCTTCAAGATGACGCTCGGCAGCCAGAAAGACGACGGTGCCGGTTTGGAGAGCACCGTCCGCAATGGCAACCGCCTATGGAACGAAAAGCGCGTCGACTTCCTCAAGACCAAGGGCACGCAGGAACTGCTGCGGCCGCTATTCTGCACCGTCGACCTGAACTTGCAGTCGATGACCAGCTCGACCAACAGCGTGCCATCGTCGGTTCGCAACGACTTCTTCTTTGAGCCGCGGCTCGGTGGCTTCGACTCGGTGTCGATCGATGCGGCGGACTACACGGCCCAGACCACTGCCAACGGCCAGGCCGTCAAGGACAGCAGCGGCAGCCCGCTCAAGGACAAGGATGGCAAGGTTGTCACCGATACCATCTTTGCTTGGACCTACCCCGAGCGCGGCCAAGCCGATCGCGACTATGTCGACCAGCTGGTCAACAAGAAGCTCGTGGACGACGACTTCGTCGGCGACGTCCTGCGCATCGACATGGGTCGGCCGATCTTTTCGGGTCAGCGCTGCAACCTGCTCAAGTTTGCCCCGGTGTTGACCGCCGCGCAGATGACGCCACAGGCCATTCGCGACGGCTTCAAGAAGAACCTCGCGGGCAAGACGGACGCCGGTGCTGCGCAGTTGCTGGCCGCGCTCGGCGACACTGCCGACCTGAGCAAGCACAAAGAAGTTGCGACCAAGTTCCTGGCGGCGTGCAAGGCGCGGCCCAAGAAGGAATTCCTGGCCGATGCGCTGGCCTGGTCGGGCACGCTGCGCAACACTATCCGGTCCAGCGTCGGCCTCATCGAGTTTGCCGAGGCGATGGCCAGCGACAAATTCGACGGCAAGACCGACAATCGCAACTGGGACCTGGCGACCTGCACGCTCAAGTAGCGATTGCGCCAAGCTCAGTTGTCTATGGCATTGGTCAAGTCTTGCGCCGCGTTGGCGCTGGTTCTGGCATGCGCTTGCAAGCGCGGCCCAGCCCCAGTTCCAACACCGCCGCCCGCCGCCACGCCGCCGGCAGGTGCCGCTGCTGCGCTTGCCGGCCCGGCCGACGCCTCGCCCACTGCCGGCCTGGTTGGCGTTGCTGAGCGCCTGCAAGCCGCAATTACCAAGCTCGAAACCACCAAAGACGTCACCTGCTGGACCACGTTCCGGCAGCTCGACAGCTACATCAGCTCCAAGGAGTATTCGGCGTTCGCGACCCATGCACGCGTGCTGGCCAGCAAGGCATTGGCGCGTGCGGCTTGGCAAAAGGCCTCGCTGGCTGCCCGCGGCTCGGTATTGACCGCCCCTGAAATTGCGGCGGCTGCGCCGATCCCAGCGAGTGGCTGGGACGACGACCAGCGCAGCAAGTTGGCTGCGTTTGGCAAGGACCACGGTCTCAAGGCCTTCGCCGACTATCGCACAACCAGCGAGCATTACCGCGTGCTGCTGAGCGTCGTGTTTGACGAGCTGCGGCTGCATGGAAATTCGCCGCTGATGCCGCCGGCGGACGACGCGGCCTACGACGCGCTGGCCGACGTGACGACCCGCTTGGGTCTGGCGCTGCTGCAGCGCTCCGGCACGCTCGCGCAGCAAGAGCGTACGCCGCTCATTGAAGCGACGGCGGTGCAGCGCGCCCATGCCGAGTTGGCCGAGCGCTGGAGTCTGCGCAACCAACCGCGCACCGACTCGCCGCGACCGGATGCCGAAGTCATCGCCGCATTGGCGCCGCTGACCGAGGCAATGATTGTGGGCAAAATCAAAGCGCTGAACGCCTACAACCGCAACAGTCAGGACCTGGTGGCGGACCTCAATCGGCTCGCGCAGGTGCCTGTCACTGCCGAAGCGCTGGGGGTGTGGCTGGCAGACCTGCAGTCGTTCGCGCACTTTCTGTCCGCGGGTTTTGACCCGATGCAGGCGGACAACTTCCTAAGCGACGGGCAGTTTGAAGAGACGGCGCTCAAGCGCCTCGCCGTCGTCGACTATGCGCACGCCGAGTCTGCGTCGTTGCAGCTTTTTCCGCACGTGCTCATGCCCAATGGCGACCTCAAGCTGCGCTTTGAGCCGGCTCCGGGGTTTCCGGGCGCAGTGCCGCCCAAGGGCTTTGACGCCTCGATCCTGGACCACGAGCAGAACGGTGTGCGCGACACCGCCATCCACTGGCTGGCGCTGGCCTCGGTATGGCGCGAAAAATCGTACGCCATGGACCCGTTTGCGGCGGAGTACGTGAGCGAGCTGCTGTCGATGATGGCGACCTGGTATCTGCGCCGCGGTGAGGCCCTGGCCCGCGAAAAAGGCCTTGCGACCATTGACGCCGACCTGGCGCGGCAGGTGCGCGACCGCCGCTACGTGATGGTGATGCCCCAGGTGCGCGAGGCGGCGCAAGCGTGGCCCCAGGCCCGCTGGGACCACAAAGCGCAGGTGCTGGCCGACCACGCGACGCGCACGACGGCTGGAGCGCTGTTTGCCGACGCGACCGCGCCTTCTGGTCTGCCGGTGACGCTGCCGGCCGCGGCGACCAATCCGAGCTTTGACATCCACAAGGTCATGGGCGCTGGCGTGGCGGTCGGCGACCTCGATGGGGATGGCTTCTCGGACTTGTTCGTGGCAGGCGAGGGCTTGGGTCGCTTGTATTTGAACGGCGGCAAGCCCGCTCCCGGCGTGTTTCGCGATGCGACGCAAGCCTGGGGGTTGCCGCAGCCGCTCGACGACGCGCGCCACCCGTTGTTCTTTGACGCCGATGGCGATGGCGACCTCGACCTTTTGATCGTCCGCAGCGAAAACCCGATGCTTTTGCTCGACAACCAGGGAGGCCGTTTCGTCGACGTCGCACCCGGACTGGGCCTGACTACCTGGCGCGGCGCCCACGTCGCCACCGCATTCGATGTCGAGGGCGATGGCGACCTCGACTTGTACGTCGGCTACTACGGCAGCGATGCCGCCAACCGGAGCCGCACCGCCACCCGCAACCTGCCGGCACTGGACGGCAAGAACGGCACACCCCACCAGCTATTTCGTCGCGGAGCGGACGGCAAGTACCAAGACGTGGCTGCGCAGGCGGGCGTCGCCAACACCGCTTGGACGCTGGCGATGGGCGCTTGGGACTACGACGGCGATGGCGACCAGGATCTGCTGTTGGCCAACGACTTTGGCAGCGACTACCTCTACCGCAACCGCGGCGATGGCACCTTTGACGACGTGGCCGCCCGCACCCGCACCGACGACCGCGGCAGCGGCATGAACGTGAGCTTTACCGACGCCGACGGCGACGGCCGCCTTGACGCCTACGTCTCGAACATCGACATGTTCAGCAAGAACATCAAGGTCATCTACCCCAAGGACGCCAGCACCATCCACAACCTCGACGCCACGCTGGCGAGCGTCTTTCAGTACCTGTCCGGCAACAAGCTCTACCTCAATCCGGGCGACCCCAAGGGCGAAACCCCGTTCATCCATGCCGAGATCGCGCGGTTTGAGCCCGGCGACCGCGGCTGGGGCTGGGCGAGCGTGTTTTTCGACGCCGACCTCGATGGCGATGAAGACCTGTACCTGGCCAACGGCTGGATCGCCGGGTCGTTCGCGGCCGACCAGAAAAACCAGTTTTTCGTGGCGCAGTCCGGCTACTACTACCTGGCACCCGACGGGCCAGAAGCCTTCCCGAGCAATAGCCGCAGCGTCGTCGTCCTAGACGCGGACGGCGACGGCGATCTAGACCTGTTTGCCAACCAGTTTCGCCAGCCACCGCGCCTGTTGCGCAACGTGCAGGCGACTTCGCACCACTGGCTGCGCCTGGGCCTGCGCCAACCCGGCCGCAACCCGCGCGCAGTGGGGGCGGTCGTCACGGTGCGCGACAACGCCGGGCGAAAACAAGTGCGCACGCTCGGCGCCGGTAGTCTCTACCTTGGCCAGGACGATGGTCACGCGCATTTTGGCCTCGGCAGTGCTGCACAGGTGCAGGTCCAAGTGCGCTGGCCGGACGGCAAGATCCAGGACGCCGGTGCTCAGGCGGCGGACCGCACCGTCGAGATCGTCCGGCGCTGACCGCAGCCAATCGCCTGACAGTGTTGCACAATCGACGCTGGCCACTCGCTTCGCAGGGCGTCGCTCGGCTTGACGAAACAGCAACCAAACGGCATCCTTGCCCGCTGGCCGTCCACCCTGTGCCGTCGGGGCTGCGGCGGCGCTTGGGCCGCCCTGGCGTGCCGAAAAAGGCGAACATGCACACGCGTTTCTGGCTTGGTGTCCTTGGTCGCTGCTGCCTCGCGATGGGCGCCATTGGCGCGGTGGCTTGCGGCGCGGAGCAAGGGCAGACCACGGGGCTGCAGAACCCTACCGATACCGGCGGCGGAGGGCTCGACGCCGCTGGCGCACAGACGTGCAAGCCGGCAGTGGACGAGCAGCGTTGCGTGTTTACAGCGCTATCCAGCCAGCGCGAGCGCTGCGACGCCGCCACCCAGAGTTGGGAACTGCTGGAGACCTGTGGCGCCGAATTCAAGTGCGTGGAGTTGCCGGCGGCGGCGGGCGGCGGGGCGCTGACCACTTCTTGCGAGGCCAAGGCCGTCAAACCGGCCCCCGACACCGGCACGGCCGACAGCCTTGCGGACGCTGGGGGATCGACCGACGCGGCCGGCGACACGGGCACCGCGGACGTAGCAGACGCCGCCGGCGCCGACACCAAGGACAACTGCGGCGACGGCAAGTGCCTCGCCCCCGAAAACAGCGTGACGTGCCCCATCGACTGTCCGGCCCCGCAAGATTGCGGCAATGACCTGTGCGAACCGGGCGAAGACGACAGCAATTGCCCGGAAGATTGCGGCTATACCAGCGAGTTCATGCTGTGCTTGCCGGCCAAATGCAACGGCCCTTACGCTGCCTGCAACCTCGACCCGGGCTGCGCCAGCTTTGCGGAGTGTGCGATTGACTGCGGCGGCACGGTCAAGTGCATCGAACTGTGCGCGGTCGGCCTGTCAGGCAACACCCTGTCCAAGGCCAAGGCGCTGATTGGCTGCGCTTTTGACTACAAGTGCTACCCCATTGACTGCGGCGATGGCGCCTGCCAGAACCCGCCCGAGAACGGCGTCAACTGCAAAGCGGACTGCAAAGCCGGTGGCCCTACCTGCGGCGACAACGCCTGCACCGCGCCCGAGGACCACAAGAACTGCCCCGGCGACTGCAAGACCGGCGCCGCCGAGTGCGGCAACGGCCAGTGCGAACCCGGCGAGTCGCCGAGCAACTGCGCCAAAGATTGCCAGACTGCGCTCAAAAGCGGCTGCAAAGACCTGTGCGGCAAACAGAGTCAGGAAGACGGCAAGACCTGCTTCTGCGACGACCTGTGCGTCAAGCAGGACCCGCCGGATTGCTGCAGCGACAAGGAAGCCCTGTGCCCCGCCGCCGCCTGCACGCCCAAGTGCACGGGCAAGAAGTGCGGCCCGGACGGCTGCGAGGGCGAGTGCGGCACATGCGCAGAAGGTCAGTCGTGCAGTGCCGATGGCACGGCCTGCGTCAGCGCTTCGCAGTGTGGCAACAAGACCTGCGACCCCGGTGAGACCACCGCCAGTTGCCCCGGTGACTGCCCCTGCGTCAAGAAGTGCGAGGGCAAGGTCTGCGGCAGCGACGGCTGCGGTGGCCTGTGCGCCAAGTGCGCGACCGGCAGCAACTGCAACTCGACCGGCACTTTGTGCGTGCCCAAGACCTGCGGCGACGGTAAGTGCGACACCGGCGAGACCGCCACCAACTGCAGCAAAGACTGCCAGTCGGGCTGCACGCCCAACTGCACCAACAAGAAGTGCGGATCGGACGGCTGCGGCGGTGTGTGCGGCACCTGTCAGTCTGGCCAGACCTGCAAGACCGACCAGACCGGCTGCACCTGCACCAAGCAATGCACTGGCAAGGTCTGCGGCGCGGATGGCTGCGGCGGCTCGTGCGGTCCCTGTCCCAGCGGCGAAACCTGCAAGGCCGACGGCAGCGCGTGCTCGGGTGGCACCTGCACCAAGCAGTGCACTGGCAAGGTTTGCGGTCCTGATGGCTGCGGCGGCGTGTGCGGGTCTTGCCCCAGCGGCCAGACCTGCAAGAGCGACGGCAGCGGCTGTGCGACGTCGTGCACCAAGAACTGCTCTGGCAAGGTCTGCGGCTCCGACGGTTGCGGTGGTGTGTGCGGCTCGTGCCCGACGGGCCAGTCGTGCAAGACCGACGGCAGCGGCTGCTCCACCGCGTGCACCAAGAACTGCACCGGCAAGGTCTGCGGTCCCGACGGCTGCGGCGGCACCTGTGGCGGCTGCCTGGCCGGCCAGACCTGCAAGACCGACGGCACGGCCTGCACCGGCACCTGCACCAAGCAGTGCACCGGCAAGCTCTGCGGTTCCGACGGCTGCGGCGGCACCTGCGGCACCTGCGCGTCGCCCAAGGAGTGCAAACCCGACACCGGTAGTTGCCTCAACCCGACCTGCGGCAACGGTGTCTGCGGCGCTGGCGAGACCGTGACCACCTGCAAGCCCGACTGCACGCCCGCCACCGTCGGCTGCAAGAATCTCTGCGACAAGCAGAGCAAAGACGCTGCCGGCAAAGCCTGCTGGTGCGACGCCCTGTGCGTTAAGAACGGCGACTGCTGCCCGGACAAGACCACGTGGTGCCTGTGAGACGAGCGCTGCTCGGTCTTGGTGCGCTGACTGCCCTGGTGACGGCCAGCGATGGCGCGGCGTTCTGCCGGTCGTCGACGTGCAAGGGCGAGGCGTGCACGACCGATAGCGACGGCTGCCCAGCGAGCGGCGCCAAGCTGTTCTGGAAAGGGCACTGCATCGGCTACAGCATGCAAATGCACGGCACCCAGAACCTGCCGATGGACAAGGTGCGCGACGCGGTTCGCAAGGCGTTCGCAGCGTGGAGCGACGTCGACTGCGGCGACGACAAGACCGCCAGCCTGACATTTGGCGAGCTCAAGGACACCAACTGCATCGAAGTGGCCTACGACCCCAAGGGTCCCAACGTCAATGTGGTGCTGTTTCGCGATAACGACTGGAAATACAAGAACACCGACAACACGTTGGCCAAGGCTATCGCTCATTTTGACACCAAAACCGGCGAAATCGTCGATGCCGACATCGAGGTCAATTCGGCGTCGAACAACTTCACCATCAGCGCCAAGAATGCGCAGTTCGATTTGCAGACGGTGCTGACGCACGAAGTCGGTCACTTTATTGGCCTGGGCCACAGTTCCGACCCAGACTCCGTGATGTATGCGTCCTACGAGCGCGGCTCGACCAAGGGCCGGACGCTGACGCCCGACGACATCGCGGCCGTGTGTACGGTGTATCCGCCGGGCCGCGCCGGCACCTGTGACCTCGTGCCCAAGAATGGCTTTGACAATTGCCAGCCGGCCCCGGCCGATGGTATGTGCGGCGCCAGCCGGCGCCCGCCTGCCACGACGACCGGCTGGGTGGCGCTGCTGTGGGCCGCGGGCCTGCCACTGCTGGTGCGCATGGCACGCAAGGAAAGGACATGAACCGGATCCCTCAGCCCGTGGCCCGCGCCCTGACTTTGGCGCTGTTGCTCAGTGTGGTCCTCCTCGCGGCGATCGCCAACGGCTGCGAATCGTCCAATCCCGGCCACGCCGGCGCGGCGCGGCTGTGTACGCCCGGCGCAAACGTGTTCTGTAAGTGCGTCGGCGGTCAGGAAGACGGCACGAAGGTTTGCTTGGACAGCGGCCAGGCCTTCGGACCGTGCGAGCCGTGTCTGGGCGTGGGGCAGCAGGACACCGAGCCGCGCGTGGAACCGGACACTTCCACCGGTCAGCCAGATGCCGCGGTAACGCCGGAAATGAGCGACAAGTGCCCCGGTGCCACCGCGCCGCTCAGCGCCGCCCAGCCGCTGGTGCTTTATGGCGACACCGGGCCGCTGAAGTCCAACTACAACGGCACAGGCGCTTGCGGCGCGGCGGGGCAGGGCAAAGATGCCGTGCACGCGTTCACCGCCGACACCCGTGGGCGCGCTACGCTCGAACTCAAGCCCGGCAGTGGGCTGGATGCGAGCCTGTACGTCCGTCGCGGCAACTGCGAAGGCACCGACCAGGGCGGCTGCAGCGAGAGCGCTGGCGCTGGGGGCAGCGAGTCCATCAAGGTGGCGGTCAACGCGGGTGAGACCGTCTTCGTCTTCGTCGACGGCAAGGATGGCAGCTCGGGCACCTACACGCTGACTGCGACCTTCGAAGAAGGCTCCGCTTGCGGCGATGGTCTGGCCGACCCCGACGAGATTTGCGACGACGGCAACGAGGCCGCAGGCGATGGCTGCGATGCCAAGTGCGAGCCAGAGCTCAAGTCGCCCAAAGCCAAGACCTGCCCCGGCCAGCAGGTCCACGTGTGGACCGAGCCCATCGAATTCGCCGGTTCGACCGCTACCTTTGCCAACGGCAGTAAGTCCACCTGCGGCGGCACCAGTGCGCGCGACGCCGTCTATGCCGTAGTGGCGCATCGCGGCGGTACGCTGCACGTCGAAACGCTAAACGCGACCTTCGATATCGTGATGTACGCGCGCGCGACGCCCTGTGCCACCGGCAAGGAACTGGCGTGCTCCAGCATCTACAAGGGCCAGGGCGGCGAAAAGCTCGATATCCCGGTCGCCAACGGCGACACGGTGTACGTCATCGTGGACGGTTTCAAGACCGAGGCGGGTGACTTTGCGCTGTCGATGGCGATTGACTGACGGCCTGCTGCCAAATCCGAATCGTGGGGCCGGCGAGGCCGCGAGCCACCCGGCCAGCAAACGGTGTGGTTTGACACGGGCACAGACGCGCTCGCACCGCTCCGCCACCCAAAAATGGAGCGGTGAGTCGGCCGTCGAGGCCGCGAACGCGCGACCCACTAGGCAAGCAACCGGCGCGCGCCGACGCGCGGCAACCAGCGCGCCGCCACCCGTCCGGAACCCAAAAATGAAGCGGTGAGTCGGCCGTCGAGGCCGCGAACGCGCGACCCACTAGGCAAGCAAACGGCGCGCGCCGACGCGCAGCAACCAGCGCGCCGCCACCCGTCCGGAACCCAAAAATGAAGCGGTGAGTCGGCCGTCGAGGCCGCGAACTCGCGACCCACTAGGCAAGCAAACGGCGCGCGCCGACGCGCGGCAACCAGCGCGCCGCCACCCGTCCGGAACCCAAAAATGAAGCGGTGAGTCGGCCGTCGAGGCCGCGAACTCGCGACCCACTAGGCAAGCAAACGGCGCGCGCTCGCGCGCGCCTACATCAGCGGAAGGGGCGATGCAGCCTTGGGGAACATCTTGCGCGCCGAGTCCTTGCGCGCATTGACCTGCTTGGTCAGCGCGGCCCGACCACTGGCGGTGCTGAGCTTGGTCTTGGCGGTCTCGTAGCGCGTCTGCAGCTCATCTAGGTACGGCTGCAGCAGTTCGTCGGCCTGTTCCTCGGTCTTCTTGGTGTCCACCAGCGCAGCGAGGTAGGCGGCACGCGCGGGGCTGAGCGTGCCGAAGGCCTTGGCTTTGAGCTTGGCCGCGACAATGCCGAGTACGCGCGCGTTGACGTCCGCCGGCTTGGCCGGCAGCGCGGTCTTGATGGCCTCGGCGTACATGCCGCAGCGCGCCGCCGAGAAAATGTCGCGCTCATCATCGACCAGTCGCAGCGCGCGCACGGTACGTGCCTGCAGGTAGCCGCGCTTCTGCAAAAACAACTCCATGGTTCGGTCGTGCTCGGCGCGCACCGGCATCTGGAACACCGTAAGCTCTCCCGTTGCATCGGCCGGGACGAGTTCGGTGCCAGCGGCCGCGTCAGGATCCGCGAACAGCTCGATCGGAATGGTGTCGAGCGCGGTGGTGTAGTTCAACTCCGTCTCGCAAAACGACGACTTGAGCAGAAGCGCTACGCCGCCGGGCGCTGAGCCTTCGATGGTCATCTGGCCGAATCCGACTTTGTTGCTGATGGCACCTGAGCTGGTCATCTTGAGGTCGCCTTCGATCCACACCCGAATGGCCGCCCGCATGATTTGCTCCAGGTCATTGGCAAACGACGAGCGGTTGTGCTTGAACGACACGTCGTGCGCTTCGCTGACAATGGCCGCCGTCTCGCCGCTGAGCTTGGCGCCTTTGGGGAACTCGTTGACGACGCTGACCCAGTTGGTCCACGGCTTGGTCAGTTCGTTCATCAGCGGGCCGCCGTTGGCGTGGCAGGTGAAGCACTCGCCGGTCTTCTTGGTGCTGGTGACCGACTTGCCTGCGCTGGTCAACTCGAAACGCGTAATCGTGTTGTCGACCTTGCGCAAGATGCGCACAAGGCTGCCCGGCTTGCCTGCGCCGTTGCTGAAGAACACGTAGAAGTTGTAGGTGCCGGTCCGGCGGTCCAAGGCCATCACTTCCAGGGGCGTAAAAAGCATCGGATCGCCCTTGGCAGCGTTGGGTGCGTCCGGCGCGCTGATGAGCGCGGCCATCAAGCTGAAGCTCTTGACCACTGCGTCCGGGTTGCCGGAGTCGGTGTTGCAGCCGGTGATGACCGCGCGCGGTAACATCTGCACGCCCAGCTTCTGCTCGCCGGTGGCGCGGGTGCTCTCTTCCTCGACAATGAAGATCTCTTTGCTGTCCGTGCGCGCGCACGACCGGCCGACCTTGAACAGCTTCTCGAACTCTTGAAACGTGCCGGGCACCAGATTGGGCTTGCCCTTCAAGACGTCTGAGACGCGGTCCTCACCAAAGACCGCCATCGTCTCCTTGAATTCCTGGTCGTCGCCCGCTGTGATCGAGCCCTCGCAGCCGGCGAAAGCACCGACAGCTGCGACTACACCCAGCCACCTCAGCGCGTTGTAGATCAGACCCGGAAAAGACGGCTTCATGTTGGCCCTGCTTGGGTTGGTTCTGCGGTGCCGGTTTGGATCAGCAAGCCAGCCGCCGCGGATGCGGCGCCGGTCGTAGCAGCAGCAACGCTGCTGGCTACTTGCTCCAACCGCTGTTGTAGATCGAACAGAAGTTGCCCGACTGGCTGCCTGCGGTCTGCAGCGCGCGAATCGGCGCCTGCATCACGATGTCCTGGGCGAAGCGGTCACGGCAGAACTGGGTCAGGTCGTTCTTCCACTGCGCCTTGAAGGCCAGGTTCGAGACTTCCGACGTGCTGGCTTCGCAGATGACCAGGTGCTTGTATTCCTTGCCGTCGACCTGCGCGAACCGGCAGGCGCTCGGCAGCGCCTTGTTGGTCCAGCCCGTGAAAGTAAAGCCCTCGACCGCATCAGGAATGCCAACGTATTGGGTGCCGCACTCGGCAACCGCGCGGGTCACGCGCGCGCAAATCATCGGGTCGCTGTTGCGCCAGGTGACGCTGCCCGACGCCTTGCTGCGCAGGCAGCCGGCGATGTCGCGCTGCAGCTCGAAGTCCTGCTCACCTGCGACGGCGACTTTCGCCCCCAGCTTTTCAGCGGCCGACCAGTTGGCGGCGACGCTCAAATCCTTGGCGCGGCACGCCGTCTTGAGCTGGGCCGCCTTGGCAGGGGTGCGCACGCCGGCCAGGTAGCAAGCGGCCTGACGCGCCTCATCCAGCACCGCCGCCGCCTTCTTTTCTTTGGTCAGCGTTTGACCATTGGCGCCGCCATCGAAGTTGCGGGCGCAGTCGACGACCAGCGCCGTGGCCGCTCCGCGGGTGTTGAAGCCGACCGACATCACCGAAATCTTGGACAACGCGTCGGTCTCAGACTCCGTCAGCGTCGTGACGTTGAGGTTCTTGGCTTCTTTGAGCTTAGTCGCCAGCGTGCGGCCATAGGCCAGCGTCTCCGGGGACAGGTACTGGCCCTTGGTGTCGGCGTACACCGATGTGAACAAGCACGAGACCTTGCCATTCTTGACGTCGGTCGCCTTGAGCACCTGCTTGCCGGCGGAAACGGCCTTGTACTCGCAGTACTCCTGGCCGAGATCCTTGCCCGTGACGCCAGGCACGTCGCCGCAAGCCCAGCGAACCACGCCCTCTTTCATGTCACTGTCGCGAATCGCCGCGTGACGCTTGAAGATCTTGTCGCAGACTAGCGCCTGGTCAAAGTGATTGGCTGCGGCCGCCGGCACCAGATTCTGGTCGTCGCCCGTCTCGACCGCGCCCGCAGGGTCAGTGCCTTCACAGCCCGCAGCTAGGCCAGCGGCGCCAACTAGCGCGCACGAAATCACCCACTGCACGGCGCGCCCTGCGCCGAACAACCCGTTGCTCGTCTTCATGGTTTCCCCATATGGCGCAGCAAGATGCACAGCGCAATGATGCGCGCCAGCCGCCCCGTCGCGAGCGTATCACGATGGCATGTTTCCGGCAAGGCCAGTTTTCGAAGCGCTTTGCCCAATAGTACTTTTGCGCTCCCATCGTTGCATGTTTCCGGGCGTCGCAAACTTGACTGCGTGCGCCGGCTTGGCTGACCATGCGGCGGTAAGACGGAGGATGGCGCATGGCAAAGAATTCACGGTTTTGGATCGCGTCTGCCACGCTGTGCGCCGTCGCGGCCTGTGGCAGCGTGACCGTAGCGGCGCCGTGGTCGCCTCCGGCTGCCCACACGCGCGGCTGGCTGCAGCATCAGGCTGTCCACGCCAACCCCAGCTATGTGTACAAGTGGCTCGACCTGGTGCTCGAGGCCACGGCGCGCGACGTCGATCGCGGCATGGCGCGCCCGACTATCATTTCGCGGCAGGTCGCGATCGCCGCAACCGCGATGTACGATGCGTGGGCGGCCTATGACAGCACCGCCGTCGGTTCCCGCCTGGGCGACAAGCTGCGCCGCCCGCAGGCGGAGCACACCGCCGCCAACAAGACCATTGCAGTTGGCCAGGCTGCCTACGTGGCGCTGGCCGACCAGTTCCCCGCCGACATTGCGTGGCTGCAGCAGCAGGCCAAAGCGCAGGGTCTCGACCCCGCCCACGTCTCGACCGACCCGACCACACCGCAAGGCGTGGGCAACCTGGCCGCGCGCGCGCTGCTGCAGTGGCGGCGCAACGATGGTGCGAACCAGCATGGCGACGAGGCCGGCGGCAGTGGCAAGCCGTACTCGGATTGGACCTATTACGCGCCGACCAGCACGCCGCAGAAGGGCATCGACCCCGACCGCTGGATGCCGATTCCGTTCGACGACGGCAAGGGCGGTACGGTCCGCATCGGCCATCTGACGCCGCACTGGTACCGCGTGGTGCCGTTTGCGCTGCAGCGCGGCGACCAGTTTCGGCCAGGCCCACCGCCCAAAGGGGACAGCGATCAGCTGCGCCGCGAGACCGAAGAGTGCGTGCAGATGAACGGCAACTTGACCCTGGAACAGAAGGCCATCGTCGAGTTCATGCGCGATGGGCCGCGGTCGACTGGCCAGTCCGGGCACTGGCTGCGCTTCGCACAGGACGTCGCGCGCCGTGACAAGCTCAGCCCCGATCAGGAGATCAAGCTGTTTTTCGTCATCGCCAACGTCTGCTTCGACGCCTTCATCGCGTCCTGGGACGCCAAGCGCTTCTACGACAGCTCGCGACCGTACTGGTATGTGCGGCACTTCTACAAAGGCAAGAAAATCATGGGATACGCAGGGCCTGGCAAAGGGTTTGCCAAATTGCCGGCCGAAGAGTGGATGCCCTACTCGCCCGCCACGTTCGTGACGCCGCCGTTTCCCGGCTACACCAGCGGACACAGCACCGTCAGCGGCGCCGCGGCCAAGATGCTTGAGCTGTTTACGGGCAGCGACCGCTACGAGGCGGTCGAGCGGCGCAAAGCGGGCGGCTTGACGGAACCTGGGCTGCCGCCGCCGCAGATCCAAGCGCGGAACGGCCAGCCTGCCACTGGGCTTGCCGTGACCACGGACGTCGACCTTGCGATGCCCACGTTTACCTCTGCAGCGGAGATGGCCGGTATCTCGCGCGTGCTGGGTGGCTATCACATTCAGGCCGACAACGTCGCCGGCCTCGCGCTCGGGCGGACGGTGGCCAAAGAGACCTGGGCGACCTACCAGGCCTACTTTGCGGGCAAAGCGACGGTGCGCCCATGACCGCGCTGCCGGCGTGGGTTGCGCCAGACGACCTGCAGCCGCTCGATCTGGCATCGGCGCAACTGCAAGCCTGGTCCATGGGCCTGGGCGACGAACTGCGCGCAGCCTTTGACGGCATGGTCGCGACGACCGGTGCGAACGCCTCCGCCGGGGCACGGCCCTACTTGCTGCCGATCTCTCAGCCCGTTGTGCTGCTGCCGCTGTGGCTGTCGCGCGCGCTGCCGCAGCAGACCCGCGTCGATCTGGTCGGCTCGGCGCTGGCAGGCTACCTCGCGGTGCGGGTGCAGGACGATTGGGTTGACCGCCGTTGTGGCGACGCCGAAGTTGCCATGGTGCTGAGTGCGGCGCTCGCTGGCCGACATGCCGCTCTTGTTGGCCGTCATGCGGTCGGCGAAGCGTACTGGCACTTGCACGCCGAGCGGTGGTCGAAGTATGCGACCGCCATGGCGCTGGAGCGGCAACTTGCTGCCGGCGTCGGGCCCTACACCGAAGCGGAGTTTCAGCGTGTGCTCGATCGCTCGCGGCCCGTGATCCTGCCTGGCGCGGCGGCGTTGGCGCTGAGCGGTCGTTGGTCCGTTCTGCCGCGGCTGTCGGCGATGGTGGATTGCATCGTCGCCGCGCACCAACGCTTTGACGACCTGCGCGACGGGCTGGACGACTTGCGCGCGGGCTTGCGCACGCCGGTGCTGGCGCGCTCGGGCGCGCGATCTGCGGGCGCGTGGCTCGGCTGGCTTGCGGCCGACGGGGCGCGGGATGAACTCGCGCTGGCCGCGGCGGAGCTCGAAACCGCGTCACAGTGCGCGCAGCAACTGAGCCTGCCAGACGCCGAGCCGTGGCTACTGGCCCGCAGCGACGCGATGCAAGCGTGGACGGCCAATTGGCGCAAGGGTCCGCTGGCGGCCTTGATGGCGACCGCGGAAATGGACTGAAAGTATAAGTGTTTCTTGCTTCGCCGCGCGCGCAGCGCCGCGGTGGCCATCGCGCCAGCGCTTGCGTACACTGCGTTCCACTCTGCCCGCGGACTTTGCCATGCTGCGCCATTCCGTCCTCTCCACCATGGTCGCGCTGAGTGTGTGGTGCGCCGCATTGCCGGTTTGGGCGGCGGATGCCCCGCCTGCGCCGTCGACCAACGGCCTGCAACGCCAGTGGCGATTTGGACACCTGCGTTTTGTGGCGACCGACGCGGGCACATTGCAGACCTGGAACGACCAGGGCGCCGCGCCGAGGCTGACCGACGAACGCAATCTTGGCGGTCCTGTCGTCGATGTGCGCATGGAGGCCGGCGTGTTGGTGGCGGTGGTGCTGGCGCCGCGACCGGTGCTGCTGCAGGTCGACGCCGAGGGTGCGGTCAGCGACTACCGCGTGGCTGGCCTCGCCGGTGCCGCAACGGCGATTGACTGGGCCCCCAGGCCCGCGCACGGCAACGACAGCGATGGTCAAGTTGTGGGCGAGGTCGTCGCGGTCGTCAACGGCGAGGCGGAAGTCGTCGTGCAGCGTCCGCGTAGCCTCATCGTCGGCCAGGCGGCCCTGCTGCGGCCCGCGGCGGCCAAGGGGCCCGACGGCGAGAACGCGCTGGTGCGCTACCCGGTCGTCGGTCAGGTCGCTCGCGCGTACGGCAACCGCGTGTGGGTCGAATTGCCGCGCGGCTCCGCAATCGAAGTCGGCGACGCCGCAGAGCGAACCGTGATGCCGCCGCAGACCTATCGCTTCCAGGTGCCGCGGCCGAACTACGACACCTGGGTCAGCGCCTGGGTGCGGCCGGTGCTGCCGCTGCGCGATGTGGGAACGCAGCTGGGCTTCGAGCTTGGCATCGGCTCCGGCGGCCTGGCGATCGTCGCCCGGGGACAGCCGATCACGCTCTCCAACACCAATGGTGTCAGCGCCAGTCTGCTCGACCTGTCGCTGATGTACGACGCGGACTACTTTGCGATTGGCGCCGGCGGCGGCCTCGGCCAGTCTAAGCGGCGCGACTGCTTTTTCTCTTTCAACGGCGGTCAGGCGCCGGATTGCCTGGCCCAGAGTCCCTGGCGCTGGGCAGGATCGGCCGAGCTCCGCCTGGGTTCGCGCGATGGCGGCCACCTGCAAGTGCGCGCGGCGTTGGGTGAAACGGTTGGTTTTGACACCTTCGCGCAGTTTGACGGCGAGGTGGTGGCGCCAGTGTCGCGGGTATTCGACTTGCGGGCGGCGTGGACGGCTCGCAACGACATGGGCTTTTTCGAGGTCGGCGGGCGCACTTACCTGCGCGGTCTCGGCGAGGCCGGGACGCTACTGCTGACGTTTGGCTTGGGCGGCATCGAGGTCGACCAGACCGGCAGCGACTTGGAAGGGCCGTGCATGACGTTCGGCGTCGAGTGGCGCAAATAGCCCAAGCGGCCTGCCCACCTGCCGTCACCGGACCCGATCGTGTACGATTCGCCGCGCCGCGCACTGCGGCCTGGACGTCCGCTGATGATTCGTCTGCGCTTGTCGGTCTTGTTGGCGCTGTCGGCGTGCACCGCCGCAGCCTCGCCAGGCGTTGCTCCCACAGCTGACGACGGTGCTTCTGCGAGCGATGCGGCCGCAGATGCGAGCGGCGGTGGCGTCGACACAACGATGGATGCGGTCCTAGACGCCACGGACGCCACAGCTGCCGCCGATGCTGCCAGTGCCGACAGTGGCGACGGCACATCGGCCGATGCCGCCGCAGAGACTGCCAGTGGCCCCATTTGCGGCGACGGCAAGTGCCTCGCAGGCGAATCGATGGCGACCTGCCCCAAAGACTGCGGCAGCGCTACGCTTTGCCCCAACGCCAGCTGCGAAGCAGGCGAAAACGCCAGCAATTGCCCGCAAGACTGCGCGGCCGCGGCGACCTGTGGCGACAGCAAGTGTGCCCACCCTGAAAACGCCAAGTTCTGCCCCGCCGACTGCACCGGCAAAGCGCCTTGCGGCGACAACAGCTGCGACAACCAGCTCGAAAGCTACTTTACTTGCCTCAAGGACTGTCCGACCAAGCCGCCGTGCGGCGACGACGTGTGCGCGCCCGGCGAGGACGAAATCTGCCCCGGCGACTGCGGCCCGACGCCCGGCAGCTGCAAGGGCTTGTGTGGCAGCAGCTCAGAGGGGTGCTACTGCGACGATTTCTGCGTAGAGGCCGGCGATTGCTGCCCGGACAAACAGCAGTGGTGCCCGTAAAATCCTGCTAGAACAAGGGTCTGAACAAAGCCCCCCTCATTCAGGGGCCCTGCAGCTCGACCTTGCCACCCACAAATTGCAGCGCTAGCGACACCGCGTCTTTCTTGCCGTCGCCGTCGGTGTCGATGTCGACCGGCAGGGCCTTCTCCAGCGCCAGTTGCACTTGCGCTGCCGTCGTGCCTCCGGCCTCGAACACCAGCGCATTGACCTTGCCGACCGCGGCCAGCAGCTCTGCCTTGGGCATCGCGCCGCACAGCCGACCCTTGTGCAGCCCGGTCCAGCCAGGGCCTGCCGTAGGCTCGCCTTGCACGCGCGCCAGCTTGAGCGGCAGCCACGCTAGCATCGGCACCGGTGCCACCGGCAACTGCGCCGTTGCGGTTGCGCCGCCCGCCGAAAACTGCGCGCCCTTCACGCTGCCATCGGCAAGCTGCGTCCGAGCCGGGCACACGCCTGATTTTGCCGACAGATCGTAGCTCTCGGCAGCGATCGCCATCTTGCACGAGGCCTTGAGGTCCGTGGAACTGCAGGTCTGGCCTGCGGCCGGCACGCCCACCAGCAACTGTACCGCAAACGAAGAGCCGTCGGTCTTCCAGTCGCTGGTGCCCAGCACGATGTGCGTTGGCTGCCAGCCCGGCTGTGGAAACTGACCGGCGACCGCCAGCGCAAACTTGCCGGCCTGGTTGTCGGGCTTGCCGTTGCCGTCGAGGTCACAGCCCTGGTCGCTTTCCAGCGGCGACCATAGCATGGTGCGAATGGCGTGGACCGGCGGCGCGGCGGGCAGCGTACACCCGGGCTTGCTGCACTTGCCGCCGTCACACTGCTCGCCTGCCGCGCAACTGGTCAGGGTCCAATTGGCGCCGTTGGCAGCGCAGCTTGCGACTTGGGCGCCCTGGCAACCGCTGACGCCCGAAGGGCACGCCTTGGACGTGCAGAATCCCTCGGCGCAGGTCTTGACCGCCTTGGCGCAGTTGTCGCTGTCCTCCCAGCCGCTGCCGTCCGCGCTGCAAGCCTGTGCGACGTTGCCGCTGCACTTGCCAAAGCCCGGCGCGCACACCGCCGACATGCAGGCTGCGTTGGCGCAAGTGCCGCCGGCATCGCCGCACGCCTCAATCACGCTGAACGCCTTGCCCGCCGCGTCGCATTGCACGACGTCGGTGCCGCTGCAACCCTTGCCGCCGGCCGCACAGGGCATGGTCACGCAGTTGCCATCGACGCAGGCCTCGCCAAACAGGGCGCAGTCGTCGATGACCTGCATCTGCGTGCCGTTCTTGTTGCACATCATGATCTTGGTGCCGTCGCAAGCGAGTAGATTGGGCGTGCAGATCGGGTTGATGCAGGCGCCGCCACTGCATACCTGCCCCACCGATGCACAGTCTTGCAGCGGTGTGGGCTTGGCGCCATTGCATTGCACGACCACGTCGCCCTCGCAGCCGAGGTCGCCCGGCTTGCAAGGTGTCTTTTGGCACTGGCCATCAAAGCAGGTCATGCCCATGACGCCGCACGGCATCCCGGGATCCCAGCCGGTACCGTTGCCGTTGCACAGCTCCAGGTCGTCGCCATTGCACTGGGTCTGCCCCGGATTGCAGACTTTGGCGGCGCACGCGCCGTTAGCGCACAGCTGGCCTTTGGCGGGACAGTCTTCGATCAGCTTGACCTGCTTGCCGTTGCACTGAACGACCTGGTCGTTCTCGCAGCCCAATCCGCCGTTCGGGCATGGCATCGACTTGCAGTCGCCGTTTTCGCAGTAGCCGTTCTTCATACCGCAGTTGACTGTGGCGTCCCAGGCCGTGCCGACGTCATTGCAGAACTGGACGGTGGTGTCGTCCAGACACTTTCCGTCGCCGGGGCTGCAGACTTTGGGCTTGCATTGCCCCTCGTCGCACGCCTCGTTCGCCGCGCACGACTTGATGACCTTGATGTCGGGGCCATTGCACTGCACGACTTCGTTGCCGACGCAGCCGGTGTTGCCGCCCTGGCACGGCGAGTCTTCGCAGGTGTCGACCACGCAAACCATGCCAAGTTGGGCGCAATCGATGGCCTCTTCTGCGCCGGTGCCCTGGTCGTTGCACAGGCTTTCCAAGTTGCCGTCGCAGTAGTAGTCGCCTGGGTTGCACACCTGGGCTTTGCAGGCGCCACCGACGCAGAACTTGCCGCTGGCCTTGCAATCGGTGCCGTTGATGACGCCAGTACCGGTGGCGTTGCAGGTGCCGGCCGTGTGGTCTTTGCACGCAGGGGTCCCGGGACTGCAAAACGGCTTGACGCACGCACCCGCGTCACAGACCGTGCCCGCCGTGCAGGCGATGACCTGCCAGCCCTTGGCGTCGGGGCAGACCAGCAGCACGCTCGGGCTCTGGCACTGGCTGGCGCCCATTGGGCAGCCGGCCTTGGGCGTGCACTGGTTGGCGACGCAACCGTAGCCCTGACCACAGTGGCTGTCGGCAAGGCAATCGACGCACTTGCCGGTGGCCGCCTGGCAGTATCCCGAACAGCTCGCCGGACCGCAGCCCGCGTTCGCGCTATCCGCGACTGTCGCGTCCGTGACGCTGGAATCGCCGCCGGCGAGGTCCGAGCTTGGTGCGTCCGCGCTTGCGGCATCGCCCGCCACGCTGTCTGTCCCCGTGCCGTCTGCCGCGGCCACCGTATCGGCTGTGCTGCCGCCGCCCGTGCCGCCGCCGACCGAACCTTCATCCGCGCAGTGCGCCAGACTTATCGCGCTCAGTGCGACGAGCAGTGTCCAGCGGGGCAGGGGCAACAGCGAGCGTGCGGGCATGGCGGCCTCTCCAAAAGGCGCGCCAGTGTACCACAAGGTCCGCCGCTGCGGACGGGCTTGCCGCCTACTTGGCAGCCGGCGCCGGCGTCGTCTCGATCTTTTGCGGATTGTCGTCCTCCGGCACCGGCTTGCCGTTCATTTCCAACAGCTTGAACTGCACGCGCCGGTTCTGTTCGCGGCAAGCGTCCAGTTGCTTCTTGGCCTTCTTGCCCTTGGTCAGCAGATCCGCAGTTTCCACGCACAGCGCCTTGGTCTCGCCAAAGCCTTTGGCCACCAGCCGCTCGGGCGCAATGCCCTTGTCGACCAAGTACTTGACCACCGACTCGGCGCGCTCTTGCGACAACTTGAGGTTGGCGTCGTCGTTGCCCACGTCGTCGGTGTGGCCCTCGACGCGCACCTTGCCCACCCGCGGCACGGCCTTGAGCACCGCAGCCACCGCATCCAGGATTGAAAAGCTCACGGGCTTGATGGTCGCCTTGGCCGTCTCAAAGTAGATCTTGTCCAGGATCTTGATCTCCTTTTCGGTGACCTCGACTTTGCTGGCCTTGTCCGGGCAGCCGTCTTCATCGTCGATGCCGTTGAAAGTCTCGGGCTGGTCCGGGCACTTGTCGACGTTGTCCGCGAGGCCGTCCTTGTCCTTGTCGCGCACTGGGCAGCCGGCCTCCTCCTTGACGCCGTGCTCGTTGGGGCACTTGTCGGCAGTGTCCAAAATGCCGTCCTTGTCGTTGTCGGGATCGACGCAGCCATCCGCATCCTCAAAGCCGTCTTTGTCTTCGGGCTGCAGGGGGCACTTGTCCGCCACGTCGAGCAGGCCGTCTTTGTCGTTGTCCGGGTCCGGGCAACCGTCTTCGTCTTCGAACTTGTCAGCGTCTTCGGGCTCGTCGCGGCACTTGTCACCAGTGTCGAGGATGCCGTCTTTGTCGTTGTCCGGGTCGACGCAGCCGTCTTTGTCCTCGTAGTCGTCCTTGTCCTCCGGTTCCTTCGGGCAGCGATCGACCTTGTCGACAATGCCGTCGCCGTCGCTGTCGCGCCCTGGATCCGGCGCCCACACCAGGCCTAATACTACCCGCATCGCTGGCGTACCCAAGCCCTGTCCGAGCCCCGGACCGGCCGCCGCGGTGCCTTTGAGCTCGCCGGGCAAGTGCACGCGAACGCCAGCCAGGATTTCCCCTGAGCGCTCCTCAATGTCCTGCTCTTGCAAGTTGACCGACCACCGCGAGTCGATGAGCGCGTCCAGGAAGTCGGCGCTCAGGTTGTACCAGCCGCCAAGCGTCAGTTGCCCTTCCGACCCGATTTTCGGCGTGTTCTTCAAGCCACTAAGCGCTGGATTAAAGTCGGACCGCAAGCGCGCCCCCAGCGTGCCTGCAACGCCCATGGTCTTGGTGTCATAGCCCACGTTGATGCGCGGTTCGATGCCGATGCCCTTGTCGCCCGAGTACGCCGCGCTCGCCGTCGGCAAGTCCATGGCGCCCGACAGCGCGAGGCTGAGCGACCCACTGCTCAACGCCCGCAGCTTGGCGTGCAGACGCACGTCGCCGATGCCTGCCGACAACGACGGGGCGGTGCCCATCCCGGCCGGTCGCGCGTCGCCGGCTTGGTTCAACACCAGCGGGATGGCCACTCCAATCTCGCCAAAGCCAAACACGCCCATGGCGGCTGTCAGTTGCATCGCCACCTGGCGGCCGACCTCGTCGTAGACCCGCTCACCGGTGCCCACGCGCGTCACCGTCAGCGGCCGATGGTCGTAGTGCAGCCACAAGCCAACATTGGGGTTCCACGCGGGCAGCAACCGTGCACCGTCGGTGTGCAGCAGGCCCGTCGAGGTAGGCGCCGCGCGAAAGCGCTGCAGGCTGTAATCGCCGTCGGCTGCCAGCGCCGGTGCCGCTACGGCTGTCGTTGACGCCAGCGCCAGGACTGCGACCGTTGCGCCCCGCCGAAGTCGCACCATAAGCAACATCGTCACCAGCAGCGCAGCCAACCAGCCGCCGCCGCTCGGCTTGGACCCTGCTGTGCATCCACCGCCAGACAGTTGCACCGGACCCACGCCCGGCTGGGCCGGATCGGTCTCGCCGTTGTCGACGATACCATTGCCGTTCTTGTCTTCCGCGCCGTCCGCGAGGCCATCGTTGTCGGTGTCCTTGTTGGTCGGGTCGGTCTCGCCAGGATCGGTCTTGCCGTTGCCGTTCTTGTCTTCACCACCGTCCTTGATGCCATCGCCGTCGCTGTCCGGCTTGGTCGCGTCGGTCTCGCCAGGGTCGGTCTTGCCGTTGCCGTTCTTGTCTTCCTGGGCGTCCGACAGCCCGTCGCCGTCGGTGTCCTTGTTGGTCGGGTCGGTGGTGGTCTCATCGCCGTCCTTCAAACCATCGCCATCGGTGTCGGGCTTGGTCGGGTCGGTCTCGCCGGCGTCTACCTTGCCGTTGCCGTTCTTGTCTTCGGCGCCGTCGGCGAGGCCATCGCCGTCGCTGTCTTTCTTGGTCGGGTCGGTCTCGCCCGGATCGACTTCGCCGTCTTTGTCCTTGTCTTCCACGCCATCCTTGATCCCGTCGCCATCGGTGTCTGGCAGCGTCGGATCGGTTTCGTCGGCATCTACTTTGCCGTTGGCGTTGAAGTCCTCCTGGCTGTCGTCCAGCCCGTCGCCGTCGGTGTCCTTGACGAGCGCGTCGGTCTCACCCGGATCGAGCTTGCCGTTGCCGTTCTTGTCTTCGGTTGCGTCGGGCAGGCCGTCGCCATCGTCGTCGTTGTCACAAAGGTCGCCCTGCTTGTCGCCGTCGGTGTCCTTCTGGTCGGCATTGGCGAGCAGCGGGCAGTTGTCCTCGCCGTCCTTCTTGCCGTCGTTGTCATCGTCGTCGTCGCACAGGTCGCCCATGCCGTCCTTGTCGGCATCGCCCTGGGTCGCGTCCTTGACCAGCGGACACAGGTCCTTGCCGTCGTCCACGCCATCGCCGTCGTCATCGCTGTCGCAGGCGTCGCCCTGCTTGTCGCCGTCGGTGTCGGTCTGGGTGGCGTTGGCCGCCAGTGGACAGTTGTCCGCATCGTCGGTTTTGCCGTCCTTGTCGGTGTCTTTTTGGGTCGGATCGGTCTCGCCAGCATCGAGCTTGCCATTCTTGTTGGCGTCCTCGACACCATCGTTCAAGGTGTCGCCGTCGCTGTCGGCCTTGCGCGGGTCGGTCTCGCCCGCGTCGACCTTGCCGTCTTTGTTGGCGTCCTCGACACCATCGTCCAAGCCATCGACATCGCTGTCTTTCTTGGTGGGGTCGGTCTCGCCGGCATCAAGCTTGCCATTCTTGTCGGCGTCTTCGACGCCGTCGTCGATGCCGTCCTTGTCGGTGTCCTTGACCAGCGGATCGGTCTCGCCCGCATCGACCTTGCCATTGTGGTTCTTGTCTTCGAGGCCGTCAGCGACGCCGTCTCCGTCGCTGTCGGCCTTGGTGGCGTCGGTCTCGCCGGCGTCGAGCTTGCCATTCTTGTTGGCGTCTTCGGTGGCGTCGTCAAGACCGTCCTTGTCGGTGTCGACAACTAGCGGATCGGTCTCGCCCGCATCGACGCTGCCGTTCTTGTTGGCATCCTCGGTGCCATCGGCGATGCCATCCTTGTCGGTGTCCGCTGCCAGCGGGTCGGTCTCGCCGCTGCTGACTTTGCCATCTTTGTTAGTGTCCTCGACGCCATCTTCCAGCCCGTCTTTGTCGGTGTCCTTCTGTGTTGGGTCGGTCTCGCCCGCGCCTTGCTTTCCGTCCTTGTTGGCATCCTCGACGCCGTCGTCGAGCTTGTCGCCATCGCTATCGGCCTTGGTCGGGTCGGTCTCGCCGGTGTCCACTTTGCCGTTCTTGTTTTTGTCCTCTAGCCCGTCGGTCAGGCCATCGCCGTCGGTGTCCTTGACCAGCGGCTTGGTTTCGCCCGCGTCGAACTTGCCGTTCTTGTTGGTGTCCTCCGTGCCGTCGAGCAAGCCGTCAACGTCGCTATCGGCCTTGGTCGGGTCGGTCTCGCCGGTGTCCACTTTGCCGTTCTTGTTTTTGTCCTCTAGCCCGTCGGTCAGGCCATCGCCGTCGGTGTCCTTGACC
>SXGT01679304.1_pt1 | contig 32694 bp, 22 predicted proteins | sample 3176221 | NCBI WGS metagenome assembly SXGT01 (sample SAMN11356862, study PRJNA531348) | freshwater metagenome | isolation source: freshwater sample F1-120 | place: China: Fuxian Lake, Yuxi | collected 2017-12-25
GAGCCAAGAACGCTCACCGACCAAACACAAAACCATCGGACCGGTCCGCCGAACGCAACTTCCTCAAGCTAATCGAGTCTCCATCGGCAAAAAACTCCCATAGTGTGGCGTTGCCCACTACTGGTGAGAATTGCGGGCTAAACACGGGAAGCTATTCCTCCCCATGATCCAAAGCCTGGCGTAGCTTTCCGAAAACTGCCTTTGTCTATTTTTTGCCCATCGGTTAGGATGAACCTGCGCGCCGTGGACGATTGTCAGTCCGCGGCGGCGGCACTCGTCAGCGAAAGGGAATATTCTTTGTCGGAAAGGACTGCGATGATGCTGAAGCGAATTACAATCTCGGTTGTCGTCGGTTTGGTCGCCTGGGCCGTCCCCACACTTCGGGCTGACGAACAAACCGGCCGCCCGCTCGTTGTGTTGGTGGGTATCGACAAGTACCAAGACCCGCAGATCAAATCACGCAAACATGCCGAGACCGACGCCAAGGCCCTGTATGACCTTCTACTTTCCAAGGACAACCTCGGCGTCGAGAAAGACCGCGTCAAGCTGTTGCTCGGCTCGGGCGCGTCCGCGCGCTATCCGGCCGAGTCGGCTACCAAGGACAACATCGTCAAAGCGCTCAACTGGCTCGAAAAGTCGGCCAAGAAGGACGATCTGGTCCTCTTCGCCATCTTCGGCAATGGGGCCCCGCTTGGCGAACGGTCTTGCTATTTCGCGGTCGATTCCACGTTCAAGAATCGCACCAAGGATGCGGTCGCTTCGGGCGAGATCGAGCACATCATTGACAAGCTGCAAAGCCAGCGCTTCGTCGCCCTGGTCGATGTGCACTTCTTGGGCTTCGAGACTCCCGTCAAGGAGAAAGCTCCTGAACCCAACGTGCAGAACTTCTTCCGCGAGTTCCTGAGCCAGGGGGACGAAGAGAAAGATCCGGCGCCGAGCCGGGTCATCTTCCTCGCCAACTCCGGCACCAAGCCGTCGCTCGACCTCGCCAAGCATGGCATCTTCGCCCAGGCATTGCTCGATGGCCTGAATGGCAAAGCAGACACCGAAGGCTACGAACCCGACGGCAACATCTCGGTCAGCGAGCTGGCCAAGTACGTCCGCAAGGCTGTACCCGATCTCGCCCGCGCCAACGGCACGACCAAGCAAGAGAAAGAGCAAAAGGCCGGTGTCCTTGAAAGCCAAACGCACGATTTCATCATCGCCTACAATTCCAAAGCCCACGCGCAGGCGGTCGAGAGACTCGAGAAGTTCGACGCGCTCGCCAAGAAGCAAAAGCTCGACGCCAAGTTCGCGGAGGAGGGGCACAACCTCCTCGTCCGCATGCCCAAGCTGGAAGCCAAGCAAAGTCTGCGCAAGGTGTATCAGAAGCTGGCCGACGGCAAGATCGACGCGAAGGCATTCACAGCCGAGCGCGAGACCATCATGGAAGGCACCCTGCTCGCCGCCGCCGACGCGAGCAAATACGCCAACACCGTCATGAACGCGGTGAGTCTGGTACGCCGAAGCTACTACAAGGACGTCACCAAGGGCCCGCTCGTCGAGCATGCTGTCCTCGGTTTATTCAAGGGAATTGACGAGAAGGTCCCGAGCCACGTCAAGGATCGCCTCGACAAGGTCAAGGAGATGACCGACGCCGACCTCTATCGCCTGCTGATCGATTCACGAACCCTGCTCGGCAAGCGTGAAGATCTCGACAAGGGGCTCGACATCACCTACGGCCTGAACGGCCTTCTGGGCAAACTCGACAAGCACACCGGCTACATCCCCCCCGAAGTCGTCGGCCGATTCCGCGACGATACCGCCGGCTCGTTCCGCGGCATCGGCGTGCAGATCCGCAAAAACGAATCGCGCGACGAACTCCAGGTCGTAACGCCCATCTTCAACAGCCCGGCACACAAGGCTGGCATGAAAGCGGACGACATCATCACCACCATCATCTCCGAGGTGGATCCGAAGACCGGCAGACCCTTTGACGAACCGAAATCCATTTCCACCAAGGGCATGACGACCGAGGATGCCGTCAAGATCATCAAGGGCAAGCCCGGCACCAAGGTCAAGCTCCTCGTCGAACGCGAAGGCTCGGGCAAGCCGATCGAGTTCACGCTGGTCCGCAAGGAAATCGAGGTCGAAAGCGTCCTCGGCTTCAAACGCGGAGCCAAAGACGCCTGGAACTACGTCATCGATCAGGACAACAAGATTTGCTATGTCCGACTCACCCAGTTCTCCGAAAACACCTTCGCCGAGCTGGAAAAGGTCATGAAAGACCTCTACAAGTCAGGCATCAAAGGCTTCATCCTCGATCTGCGTTTCAACCCCGGCGGCGTACTCGACGGCTCCATCAAGATCTCCGATTTGTACATCGACGATGGGTTGGTGGTCACGGTCCGCCACCGCGATGGCAAGGAAACGTCCTACGTCGGCCGCTCCGACGGCAGCTTCACCACCTTCCCGATGGTCTGCCTCATCAACGGCGGCTCGGCCAGCGCCTCCGAGATCGTTTCCGCCTGCCTTCAGGATCACGGTCGGGCCATCATCATGGGTTCGCGCAGCTTCGGCAAAGGGAGCGTCCAGACGATCCATGGCTTCGATCACAAGAGCATCATCAAGGTCACCACGGCAACGTTCTGGCGACCCAGCAATCGCAACCTCAACCGTGCCAGCACCACCGGCAAGGACACCGACGAATGGGGCGTGACGCCCGACAAGGGATTTGAAATCAAGCTCTCCAAGAAGGAGGAAAACGATCTCTTTGACCACTTGAGAGAGGCCGAGATCATACGCGCCGGACCCCTGGCGACCAAAAGCGATTTCCGCGATCGCCAGCTTGATATGGCGGTCGAGTATCTGCGTGGCCAAATCCGCACGGCGGCGCGCAAGGATACGAAGCGGGATATCGAGAACCGTTAGTCCATTTCCTTGTTTAGCGTTCGCCCCGCTGCGCCAGTTACTTGGCGCTAGGGCGCGAGCGCTAAGAAGCTGTTTCAGAGCCGCGTCTTCGTAGCATAGGCGTCTCGCCTGTGCTGCGTTTCTCGGCGTCGTAGCACAGGCGAGACGCCTATGCTACAGGTTTTGAAACAGCTTCTAAGCCGCAAGCGGTCAACACGGCGGCATACTGCTCCCACGTCAACCCATCGACGGTCGCATTCGGCTGCCCTGTCACGCCATCAACGAGCGGGCCGGCTTTCACCATGATTTCAAGGATCTCACGCTCACGCGCCGAATCGAACAAGGCCGCATCGAGTGCCTTGCCGCGCAGGTGCGCGACGCCGGCGGCGAGCGCATAGGCGCCCCAGTTGCTGACGCCGCAGACGATCAGGTGCTGGGTTGGGATTTGGCACGCGACGAGGTCGCCGTTGTTGATGTTGTGAGCGATGACCTCCCTGGGGATCTTGCCCATGCCGATCTCGTTGCCGCCGTCGCCGATGCCGAGGGTTGTGATCGAAGCCAGCTTATCTTCTCTCTGCGTGTGAAGAAACAGGCGATGTGCCGGGCTCATCGAATCGGTAATATCACGTCCGCGCATCGTGTGGCATCGGCCGTTGGAATGGCTCGGCCCCACGCGCTCGATCGCCAGTAAATGCGTCAAAGCCGAGAGGCCCTTGCGCTCCTCGCAATAGCGCCAATACTCGGTATCTCTCATGTCGTTCGCGTGCGCCGGGGTCGGCAGCGTGACGAGCGGGACCTGTTTCCGCATCCCGCATTCCGCCAGCCCCGCTTCGAGCGCGCGTACGCAGAAATCGTCGGTGACGAGCACGACCGGAATGCCGAGCGGAACCAGAGCGCGCGCAAGGAACAACGCGCCGAGCGGGCCATCGGTTTCGCCCGCCGGCGGGGTTGCTGTTGGAATGAAAAAACCGGTGACGACCGCCAAACCGGGGTGCGGATGTTCCGCCAGACTTCGGCACGCCGCCGCGAAATCATCGGGACAGGCGTTGACGAGATTCCGCGCTGGGTCGGTCCGCAAGCCGCGCTTACCGATGTCGTTTTGAATGACATCGCGCAGTGAATCAAGCACCGAGTTATTCATCGCTTCGCCTCCTGCAGGAGCGATTGAAATCGCTCGTGCCAGTCACCTGGCAACTGGGCTGTCAGCGTGATAGGCTCGTAGCGCACCGGATGCAAGAAGGTGAGCGACCGGGCATGCAATGCAATCGCATGGCCAAAGGTGCGTACGGAGCCATAGCGGGAGTCGCCGTAAATCGGATGGCCATGGTGAGCGAGCTGGACGCGCAGTTGGTGGGTGCGCCCGGTCTGGGGCCGAATCTCCAGCCAGGTCAAATCGCCAAGCATGCCGCGGCGCTGATAGTGAAGGAGCGACTGACGTGCGCCGGGCGTATTCGGCTCGAGGACGTCCACCCGATGGGTTTCCTGATTCTTGCGCAGCCAATCCTCGAGCGTGCCGGCGTCCTTTTGCACCGGTCCCTCGACGACCGCCCAGTAGACTTTTTCGATGGTCCCTTCGCGAAACTGCTCGCACAGCCGGGCGGCTGCCTTGCTGGTGCGGGCGAAGAGCAGTACGCCCGAGACCGGTTTGTCAATGCGATGGACGACGCCGAGGAAGACGTTGCCGGGCTTCTTGTATTTGTCCTTGAGGTATTCCTTGATGGTGCGGTCAAGCGTTTCTTCGGTTCCCTGGAAATGAGCGCAGGGCACACCGCTCGGCTTGGCGATGGCGATGCAATGGTTGTCTTCGTAGAGAATGTCCAGCGGTTCGGTTAGCATGAAAGAGAACCCGCGTCTACCAGCCCGGAGTGCAAGCGACGGGATTGCTCACATCCGTCGCCTGCGCTCCGGGCCAGTTGGTTGTGCCCGCCGTGCTTGTTCGTCATATTGTAATCGATAAGGCCCGTACTACCCAACCGTCCGGCGCACACAGTTCGTCGGCGGGAGATCCCACGGACTCCGACCATGCCGCTTTTTCGCTTGCTGCCACTCCTCGGCGTTCTGGTCTTTATCCCCCTGGTGCGCGCCCATCAGGAGGACGACCCGAAAAAGAAAAAGGGGAGCACGGTCCCCGACGGGCTCAAGGCGCTGCAACATCCCGATCCGAAGGTGCGCTACCGCGCGGCCGAGACGCTTGCGCAGCTTGGAGCGCTGGCCAAGTTCGCGGTGCCTGAGTTGAAAGACGCGCTCAAGGACAAGCATCCCATGGTGCGCGTCAAGGCAGCGGAGGCGCTCTGGAAGATCGACCAGACGCCCGTCGCGACCCTCCTGCCAGTGTTGCTGCAAGCCATGAAGGACAAGGACGCCAACGTGCGCGCCGCCGCCCCGCCGGTGATTGCCTTGCTCGGCGCGAAGGCCAAGGCAGCGGTCCCAGCCTTGGTGAACGCGCTCGCAGACAAGGAGTTTGGCGTCAAGCTGTCCGCCATCACGGCACTCGGCGACATGGGTCCCATCGCGAAGGAATCGGCCGGCGATCTTTTGGATCTCACGAAGGACAAGGAATTCTTCTTACTGGAGCCCTTTGTCGGCGCTTGCCTCGGAAATATGGGACCTGGCGCACTTCCGGCGTTGACGAGAGCCTTGACCGACGCTTCTTTCGACAAGCGCCGCCTGTCAGCCTACGCCCTGGGCAGCATGGGCGTTGGTGCGGCGCCTGCTGCCGGGCAGCTTGCAATCGCCATGAAGTCCGATGACCCCAGCACACGGCGGGCGGCTGCCAACGCGCTCGGTAAGATCGGCATGGCCGCCAAGAGGACGTTGCCTCAACTGGAAATCGCCGTCACCGACAAGGACCCAGCCGTGCGTATCGAGGCGGCCCTGGCGACGTGGTTTGTCTCGAACGATGCCAGGCACGTCACGGTGCTGATCAAGGCTCTCGACGACCAATCGGTCGGCGTGCGTGACACGGCGTGCCAGGCGCTAGGCCTGATGAAGGTCGGGGCCAAGGACGCGGTTGATCCGGTCGCCAGGCTGCTCACCGACAAGGAATTGCGCAATCGAGCCATCCAGACGCTTGGCGAGATTGGTGTCCCGGCGGCGAAGAAGTTGCCGGCGCTCAAGAAGTTCCTCGACGACAAGGACGGCGGAACCCAGCTCGCCGCCGCCTTCGCCGTGTGGCAGGTTTCGGGCGACGCCAAGGAGCCGCTGGCGGTGATGAATCAGACGCTGGCGACCGAAGCGCACTACACGCAGACGATTGTCTTGCTGGGCGAAATGCGCGGCGCCGCCGGGCCGATGCTGCAAACGCTCGTGAACCTCTATCGCGCCGAGGACGTGCCGGCCGACCGGCGGGCCCTTGCGGAGGCGATCAAGAAGATCGATGCGAAGGTGGCGATGGGGCTGGGGATCAAATAACATGGAATTCCTCCACGAAGGCTCCCCATCCACGGTGATCGACGAAGCGCGTGGCCGATACCATGTGCAGGCGCTCATCACGCAGCTCAGTCAGCGGCGTCAAATGCGGCGTGTCCTCCTGCTGCCGCCGGACATGACTCGCCTTCACTCCTGGGCCGGGTTCCTCACCTGCGAGCTTTACGCACAACTCCATCAACACGCCAGCGTGGCGATCCTGCCCGCGGTCGGCACGCACCTGCCGATGTCTGCGACCGAGCTTACGCACATGTTCCCGCGTGTGCCACAGTCCATTTTCCACGCCCATGACTGGCGCAACGGCGTCGCCAGAATCGGCGAAGTGCCGGCGGCGCTCGTCCATCAGCTTTCCGAGGGCAAGCTCGACTTCTCGATCCAGGTCGAGCTCGACCGCTTGTTGGTGGAAGGGAACTGGGACGCCATCATTTCGATCGGCCAGCTGGTGCCGCACGAGGTCATCGGCATTGCCAATCACGCCAAGAACGTCTTCATCGGCGTCGGCGGCAGCGACCTGATCAACAAGTCGCACTGGCTCGGGGCCGTGCATGGCATCGAGCGCATCATGGGCCGGGCGAACACGCCGGTCCGGGCCGTGCTCGACTATGCAAGTGAGCGCCTCGCCAGGCATTTGCCAATCGTTTACCTGTTGACCGTGCGGGCGCGCGCTGAACAGGGGGATCTGGTAACTCGAGGAGTGTACGCTGGCGATGATCGCGCTTGTTTCGAGCGCGGCGCCGAGTTGTGCCGACAGGTCAACCTCGATCGCCTCGACCGGGCTCCGAAAAAGGTCGTCGTCTACCTCGATCCGCTCGAATACAAATCGACCTGGCTGGGCAACAAGGCGGTCTATCGTACGCGCATGGCGATCGCCGATGGCGGCGAGCTGATCGTGCTGGCGCCGGGCGTTCGTACTTTTGGCGAGGATGCGACCATCGATCGACTGATCCGCCGCTTCGGCTATCGCGGCACGCCGGCTACGCTGGAAAAGGTTCGCACCGAGCCCGAGCTTGCGGCCAACCTCTCGGCATCGGCGCATTTGATCCACGGATCTTCGGAAGGCCGATTCACCATCACCTACTGCCCCGGCGAATTGACGCGGGCGGAAATCGAAGGCGTTGGGTTCCGTCACGGCGAGCTGGGCGCGATGATGAAGCGCTACGATCCAAAAACTCTTCGCGACGGCTGGAATCGCTGCGCCGACGGCGAAGAAGTCTTCTACATCTCCAATCCTGCCCTGGGCCTCTGGGGCACGGCCGAGCGGTTCGACGCCCAATCGTGAATTCACATCTCGCCACGCGTGAAGCTCTGAAGTCTTCCGTGTTTTTTCGTGTTTCATCGGGGTGTGACCGTGGATTCCAGCTGCCAGCCATGGGTGTAGCACAGGCATCTTGCCTGTGCTGGGAGAACCAAACAGCATTCAGTTGCAAGCACAGGCAAGATGCCTGTGCTACACAAGCCGCAGAATGCCGGACACGGTGGGCACATCCTTTCATCCGTTGCTACGCAATTTGCTCTTGCAATTTTCTGCGACTGCTGGCATAACCCCCCGCCTTATCGAGGAATTGCTATGTCGAGATGGTTGCGATACGCTGCGCTGGCGGTGCTGCCGGTGCTGGCGCTGGGGTGCCAGAACATGCGTCCGGCCTTCGATTTGCCGCCGACCATGCCGGTCGGGGCCAATCCGATTACCGAGCAAAACCCGACCTGGATCGCCTTGCCGCCGGGGGATTACTCGCGCGTGTTTGAAAAGGCGCTGGAAGTCCTCGGGGATTTCGGGTACGAGATCGCCGATGCGAATCGTTATAGCGGCCACATCGAGGTGGTGCCGCGCGTCGCGCCAGGGTTGGGGCTACTGTTCAAGCCAGGCAGTCCGGATGTGTATGAGCGGCTTCTGTCCACGACGCAAACCTACCGCCATCGCGTGACGGTGAACATCCAGACCGCAGATCCGCAGCCGGCGGACCACGGCGGCTACTTCATCGAGTTTATCGTTCGCAAGGAACTCGAAGACCTGGCCCGCCCGGTCCGTTCGACCGTTGGCGGCGCCGTGTTCCGAACCGAGGGCTCTGTGGAACGCGCATCCGAGGTCATCGACGCAACCGGCGGCGACCGCGGCTGGATCTACCGCGGGCGCGACAAGGCTTTCGAGCAAGAGTTGATTCGACGCTTCAAACGGGCGCTTTGAGCCGCGCGTGAGGGCTACCCTATTTCTTCGGCCGAAACGCCTTCACCACGTTTTCATTCGTCGTCAAATACGGCCCTTCAATCAGATCAACACAGTAGGGAATCGCCGGGAAGACCGCGAGCAGGCAGTCGCGGATGGCGCTCGGCTTGCCGGGCAGATTGACGATCAGCGACTTGCCGCGAATGCCGGCGATCTGGCGCGAGAGGATAGCCGTGGGCACCACTTTCAGCGAGACGGCCCGCATCTGCTCGCCGAAGCCGTCGAGTATCTTGTCGCAGACAGCTTCGGTCGCTTCGGGCGTGACATCGCGTTTGGCCGGGCCTGTGCCGCCGGTAGTAACGACCAGGCAACAATTCTCCTGATCGCACAATTCCATGAGCGTTTGTTCGATGGTCAACTGCTCGTCAGGGATGAGGCGCGGGACTGGTTCCCACTCGCACGACAGGATCTCGCGGAGGCACTCCTGAATCGCGGGGCCCCCCTTGTCTTCATAGACACCCTGGCTGGCGCGGTCGGAGATGGTGACGATGCCGATGCGGATGGTCATGCTGTGCTCCTCAAGGTCATGCAGAAAAACTATAACGAACATCAACAAGAGTACATACCCCCACCCCCGCAGCCGACAGGCTGCGGGATGAACAGCAGGATTCCCCCATGCGCACCGTCTGGACCTTCCACATCGCCCAATCGATCGTCTTTGGTCAGGATGCTGTCAAACAACTGGGTGACATCGCGCAACGGCTCCGAGCCAAGAAGGCACTGATCGTCACCGATCCGATTCTGGTGAAAGCGGGGTTGCTGGAGCGCGCGCGGCAGCCTCTCGTTGATGCCGGCCTCAGCGTTGATGCGTTTACGGGTGGGGAGCCGGAGCCGTCGATGAAGGCCGGGCTTGCGTGCTATGAGCAGGCGAAGTCATTTCAGCCCGACTTGCTGGTCGGCCTGGGGGGCGGCAGCAACATGGATCTGGCGAAGCTGGCCGCCACGCTCCTCAAGCACGGGGGCAGCCCGCGCGATTACATCGGCGACGACAAGATCCCCGGCCCCATCTTTCCCCTGATATGCGTCCCGACGACGGCTGGCACCGGCTCGGAAGTCTCGGCCGCCACCGTCATCACGGACACCGACAACCACATCAAGGTCGGTATCCTCTCGAACTGGCTGCGCCCGACCGTCGCCGTCGTCGATCCGTTGCTGACGCTATCCTGCCCGCCGAAAGTCACGGCCGACAGCGGCATCGATGCTCTCACGCACGCTATCGAGGCCTATACCGCCATTGAGAACGCCGACTTCCCCCTGCCGGCCGGCGAGCGTTCCGTCTACCAGGGCAAGCATCCCATGGGCGACCTTTGCGCCCGGGAAGCGATCACTCTGGTCGGCAGGTTTCTGCGTCGCGCCGTCAAGGATGGCAACGACCTCGAGGCCCGCGAAGGCATGGCCATGGCCGCTCTCCTGGCCGGCATGGGCTTCTCCAACGTCGGCGTTGCCCTCGTTCACGCCATGGAGTATCCGGTCGGCGGAGCGGTCCATTGCTCACACGGCGCAGGCAACGGGCTGCTCCTGCCCTATGTCATGCGCTTTAACTTGAACGCGAAGATCAAGGCGTTCGCCGAGATTGCTGCCTTGCTGGGTGAAAACGTCGCCGGCCTCAGCGACCGCGCCGCCGCCGACCAGGCCGTCGCTGCCGTCGAGAAGCTTCGCAATGACATCGGCATCCCGGCCCGCCTGCGCGATATCGGCATCAAGCCCGAGCAGCTTCGAGGGCTCGCGGAAAAAACATTTGGCATCAAGCGCATCCTGCGCGTCAATCCCCGCACGGTCACCGTGGACGAGATTGAAGGGGTATTCAAGGAGGCCTATTGACGCAAATCGGGCTGGAATCGCTACCGGCGGCGCCTGGATGCTGTTGCGACAATCCCTTGGCAGTGATAAACTGAACCATGCAGATGATTCACGCAGGGCAATTCGAGCCAGGAGGAAGTCCATGACACCGAAGAACCGCAAGAACGAAGTGGTGGCATTCAAGGTCGAGCCCGAGCTGGCTGACTTCCTGAACCAGTTGCCCAACAAGAGTGCGTTCATCCGCAAAGCCATTACCGCCCAGATGAGCACCGCTTGCCCGTTGTGTAGTGGGACCGGCCAGGTCAGTCGATGGACCCACGATCACTATTTGCCCCTCGTGGCTGAGTGGAACCTTCGCAATTGTGAAAGCTGCGGCGACCAGATGACGTTGCCGCGCGGCCCGGGCGATTTGTCGGCGGAGGACCAAACTCGCCTTGAGCAATACTTCAAGGGGGGGCCGCTCTTGTGCGACCCCTGCTACGACAAGTCGCCCCCTTGCGACGATTGCGGCTGGCACATCACGCCGGGCAAGACGGAAGCGCATCAGCACGCCGCCCATCAGCACGATCACAAGCATGATTGACGCGTCAGGTTGCTCGACCACAGCAAGACTCCATCGGCATTCCATGTCCACCACGTCCCTGGATACTCTTCGCGATGCCTGCCTGGCGCCGCCGCAGGAGCCTGAGGAGGCGTGGCTGCGCGCGACCAGCCACCAGGTGATGGACGCCATCCTCGACGATCACCTACGGCTTCCGGAAGGCCGCGTCGGTACGACGGGATCCCGCGCCGAGCTTGAGGGCCTCTTGCGTGAGCCTCCCCCCGAGGCCGGCATGGACTTCGACGCCGTACTCGCGGCTTTCCAGACCAAAGTGCTTGGGCACTCGTATCGGCCTAGCCATCCGCGGTTTCTGGCCTTCATACCGGGGGCGCCGTCGTTCGCGTCCATCCTGGGCGACTGTCTCGCGTCCGGAGCGAATCTCTTCGCCGGCGTCTGGAAGGAAGCCGCCGGCGCTGCCGAGGTCGAGCTTGTTGTGCTCGACTGGTTCAAGCAATTTCTCGGCTATCCTGCAGAGGCGGCGGGGATCCTCACCAGCGGCGGGTCCGACGCCAACCTGACGGCGCTGGTCGTCGCGCGGGAACAAATCCCGTTTGCCGATCGCGAGAAACTCGTCCTCTATGCCTCGGAGCATCGCCACTGGTCGGTGGACCGCGGGGCCAAGATCATCGGCTTGCGTCCGGAGCAGGTCCACTCCGTGCCATGTGACGCCGATTTCCGCCTGCGCCTGGATGATGCCTTTCACGCCGCTGTCGCCTCCGACCGGAAGGCTGGCCGAATCCCCTGGCTCATCCTCGCTAACGCCGGCACCACCAATACCGGCAGCGTGGATCCACTGGATGACCTCGCCAACTTTGCACAAACGCATCGGCTCTGGTTGCACGTCGATGCGGCATACGGTTGGCCGATGATCCTGACCGACGAAGGACGCCGACTGCTTCAGGGCATCGAACGTGCCGACTCGATCACGCTCGATCCGCACAAGTGGTTCGCCCAGCCGTTCGAGGCGGGCGGCCTCCTGGTGCGGCGCGGCAATGAGCTCACGCAGACCTTCACGATGCGCCCGGAATACATGCAGGACGTCGTCCCACGCAACGGCGAGATCAACTTCTGCGACCACGGCATCGCCCTCACGCGGCGCTTTCGTGCCCTGAAAATCTGGTTCTCGATCAAGCTGCTCGGCATGGCATGGTTCCGCCGCCTCATCGAGCACGGCTGTGCCCTGGCGGCATATGCCCAGGCCCTCGTCGAACAGGCCGGGTGCTTTGAAATCACCAGCCCCCGCAAGCTCGGCATCGTTTGCTTCCGCTACGTGCCCCGGCAAACCCTTCCCGTGGACGCGATGGACGCCCTCCAGCAAGCAATCGCGGAGGAGCTGTTTCACTCAGGCAAGGCGTTTCTGTCGACGACGCGCCTGCATGGCCGCAGCACGTTACGATTTTGCTTCGTCAACTGGCGCACCACGGCCGCGGATGTCGAGGACGTGGTACGATCGCTCGCGGAGATTGCCGAGAAAAAAAGGGTCCTGAGACCTTAATTCGGAGCCACCATGTCGCGAATCAGCGCTCTGTTGGTTTTTTTGTGGCTCCCGGGCGGGGGTGCGGGAGGGGAACCGGTTCCATCGCATCGACCGATGCGGACTTTGCCAACCGCAAGCGTTCGTCCGCTTCCGGCGGGGCCGGTTTACTACGTCGATGGCTCCAAGGGTCAGGACCAAGCGCCCGGCACCCGCGAGGCGCCGTGGCAGACGCTCGCCCACGCCTGTGCCAAGCTCAAGCCGGGCGACACGCTCCTCTTGCGCGGCGGGGTGTACCACGAGCACATCGAGATTTCGCCGCAAGGGACGGCCGAGAAGCCCATTACGATCCGATCACACCCGGGGGAGGTCGCGATCCTGGACGGCGGGTTCCGCGAATTCCTGACCGACCCTGCCGCGGCCTGGGAGCCGGCGCCGCGCGGGATCGGCGAATATCGCTCGCGCAAGCAGTATCCGCCTGGCCAGGAGGGGGCCCGCCGCGACGTTCATGTCTGCGGAAACTTTGCCGACTCCCTGGTGCCTCTGCACGGCTACCGCTTCGAGAGCGACTTTCGCACCGACGAAATCTACTGGAAGCTAACCAACAATCAGGACGCGGTCAAGGGACTGTACTGCGGACCAGGGCTTTGGTTCGATCCGGCGGACCAGCGCATCCACGTTCGGCTGTCGCACACGAAGTATCAGTTCCTCGGCAAGGAAAACTATCGCGGCGCGACCGACCCGCGCAAGCTGCCGCTCGTCGTTGCCGGGGCGCGCACCGTCTTTCACCTGACGAACGCGCGCCACGTGATCCTTCAGGGCCTGGTAGTGCGCGGGTCGGCGTCAGCAACCGTGCGCATCAGCGCCAGCGAGCACATCACGCTGGAAGGCGTCACGATCTTTGGCGGGGCGCCGGCGCTGGTCGTCGAGGCCACGAATCACCTCACGCTCGCCGGCTGCGTATTGCGCGGCGTGTCGGCGCCGTGGTCGTCGCGCGCCAGCAACAAGTATCGCGGGCTGTCCTCGTACCTGTTCATTGCCGCCGGGAGCAAGCAACAGAGCCGGCACTGGACCATCCGCCACTGCGAGTTCACCGACAATCACGACGGCCTCATCCTCGGCACCGTCAACGACCTGCAGTTCCACCACAATCTCGTGGACAACTTCGACGACGACGGGATCTATTTGACGCTGTCCCGGCCGCACGTGCCAGCAAAAATTCACATCTATCAAAACCTCCTGGGCCGTTCGCTGTCGCTCTTTGCATTCGCCGAGTCCGGGCGCGGCGTCAAGAACGCGATCGGTCCCGGCGTCCATATCTATCGCAATATCATCGACCTGCGCCGCGGCACCTTCGGCATCCCGCCGGCGAGTATCAAGGACGACGAAGCGACCTCGGACTTTCCCAAGTGGATGCGCCCGTCGCGATTGGTCGGCGATCACGGCAGTCCGGTGTGGGAACCCATGATCTTCTATCACAACACCGTGCTCTGGCACGAGCCGGCGTTTCGGCAGTATTACGGAATGGGCCTGGCCGGCCACGCGCAGGGAAGCAAACGCCGAGTGTTCAACAACATCTTCGTGCAGTACCAGGGGCAGCCCGGTCTGGCGTTCGGGTCGATCGACGAGGACGTCGAGGCGGATCGCAACCTGCTCTGGAGCATCGACGAGGGTCCGAAGTCTCAGGGCGATTTCTTTGCCTCCTTCCGCAAGACCAAGCTCTTCACCGACAGCAAGAATCGCCACGCGCCGGGCTGGGGCGCAACCGATATCTACGCGGACCCGAGGTTCGCTACGCTGTGGCCTCGTGACGTCCTTGCTGCCGATTGGCAGCTGAGCAAGCAAAGCCCGGCCATCGACCGCGGCATTGAATTGCCGAGATATTATCCCGACTCCTTACGCAAGCTGGACCACGGCGCGCCGGACCTGGGGGCCGTGCCGCTGGGAGCGCCGGCGCTTCGCGTCGGTCCGGCCGCGCTGAAGCAGTGAGGTGCAACCGTGCAAGGAGAAAAACCTATGAGCCATCGGATCGTTGGGCCTTACGCTGGCGCCGTTGCCTTGCTGTTTTTCGCCCTCCCGCTCGGCGCGCAGACGCTTTCGCACGTGCCGCTGCGGACGGTACCGGCGGCGCCAGCACGAGCACGCGCGGGCGGCCCGACGTATTTTGTCGATGCCGGCAAAGGGAACGATGAGAATGCCGGCGCCGCGAAGTCCCCCTGGCGCACGCTGGACCATGCCCTGACGCGCCTCCGCGCCGGCGACACGCTCTATCTGCGCGCCGGCGTCTACCATGAGCAGGTCGCCGTCCGGCTGGTCGGCACGGACAAGGCGCCGATCACCATCGCTTCGTTTCCAGGGGAGCAGGCGATCCTCGATGGCGGCATTCGTGAATTCTCCGCATCCCCTGCGGAGGCCTGGCAGCCAGTGGTTGACAGCAAGGACGAGTTCCGTTCGCGTCGCTCCTTTCCTAACATGCGCGCGGTCCTCGGCGCCTTCGGCGATTCCATGATCGGGCTGCACACCTACCATCACGCCCAGGATCTGCGCGCCGACAACGAGAAATGGGACCTGAGCGATCCGCAGAAAAAGGGGGCCGACGTCAAGCCGCTTTACTGCGGACCTGGCCTCTGGTACGATGCCGCGACCGGCGCAATCTACTGCCGACTGGCGGCGACGCACCTGGCCGAGGGGGTCAACTATCGCGGCGTCGGCGATCCGCGTAAAGTGCCGCTGGTCGTCGCCCCATTCCGCGCGGTGCCGTTGCATGTCGATGGGGCTCGGCACATTCGCTTCCAGGACCTGATCATCCGCGGCGGCGGGTACAACACCATCGTCATCGATCAGAGCAGCGACCTCGAATTCGACCACTGCACCGTCTGGTGCAGCACCTATGGCATCCGCGCCACGGGCGCCCAACGCCTCAAGCTCTACCGCTGCGGTTTCCATGGCAGCGTGCCCCCCTGGAGCTTCCGCACCGATACCAGTCTGCGCAGTTACGGCGACCGGGGCCTGCGCGATATCACTCGCCTTGGCACGCACGCGCTCATCGTCGCGGAGTGTGGCCGAGAGTTTTCAGTCTACGCTTACCCCATCAACGACGACTGGGAAATCGCCTACTGCGATTTCACCGACGCGCACGACGGTCTCTATCTGGGCGGCATCAACGTTCGCTTCCATCACAATCAGGTCTACGACTTGCAGGATGACGGGATTTATCTCAGTCCGATGTACTTTCGCTACGGCAAACGCACGGCGGAAATGCACCTCTACCAGAATTACTTTGGCCGCAGCCTTACCGCGCTGGCCTACGGCGGCCCTGAGAAGGTCACCACCGATTCGATCTGGATCTATCGCAACGTGGTCGATTTGCGCCAGCCTTTGCGTACGGCCAGGCCGTCGTCGGCGAATCCCAAGGAACGCGCCTACAGCGGGCACGTGATGGGCGATCACGGCTCGCCGCCGTGGTCGAAGGCGAAGATTTATCACAACACGTTCGTCATCGCGTCGCCCGATCGGTCTGCCGACATGGGCTTGCTCAGTGGTGCGCAGGTGGATCGTCCGCGTTACCTCTTCAACAACGTCCTGGTTCACGGAGAGTCGCTGCCTGCCTTGCTCGTGCCGGCGCCGGAAGTGGGCCAGGCCGACGGCAACCTGTACTGGGCGCCGGGGCTGGATGCGAAAAAGGCAGCCACGTTCTTCGCCAAGTATCGCGCCTCCGCACTTTTTGCGAAAAGCAAAGCCGTGTACCCGCCGGGCTTCGACAGCCATTCGCTCGTGGCGGATCCCAAGCTGAAGCTGGACAAGAAATCGTTCGTCCTTGGCGACGGCAGCCCCGCCATCGATGCAGGCGTGCCGCTCGCCGAGGAGTGGCCCGATCCGCTGCGCAAGCAGGACCCGGGGCGGCCGGACATCGGCGCACTACCCATGGGCATGCAACTGCACGCAGGCCGGCGGGCGCACTGACACGCTGCTGCTACGCCGCAAGCGGCTCAAGCGAACTCGCGAATGGGGTGCCCGGTCGACAGGATAGGGATTGGCCGGCCGGTGAAGTCGTGGAACTCGTGCCCCGCATCGATGCCGAGGTGCTGGTATATGGTGGCGAGCAAATCCTGCGGCGTCAAGGGGCGCTCGCGCGGGTACTCGCCGCGGCTGCTCGTCGCGCCCACGACCTGTCCCATGTGCAAGCCGCCGCCGCTGACGAGGGCACACATCGCCTGCGGATAATGATCGCGCCCCAACTTGCCGTTCAGCGTCGTCAAGCGCGGCGTGCGGCCGAACTCGCCCATGGCGACGATGAGGACGTCGCGATCGAGGCCGCGGTCGTACACGTCATCGATGAGCGTCGCCAGCGCCTGGTCCATGAACGGGGCGCGCCAGCGCATGCCTTCGGCCATGTCCCAACCGGGCTGGGCATCGGCGTGATCGTCCCAGCTGAAGTAGATGCGTTGTCCGGGCAGCGGCGCCAGCGCGTCAATCGTGATGACCCCTGCCCCCGCCTCGGCCAATCGGCGCGCGAGCAGACAGCTTTGGCCCCACGGATGTCGGCCGTAACGATCGCGCAGACGCGGGTCCTCGCGCCCGACATCGAACGCCTGGCTGACCTGCGGATTGGAGAGCATCTGAAACGCTGCCTCGCGCAACCGGTCGCTCCCCTCGAATCGGCCCTGCACGTCCATGCTGCGGCGAATCTGATCGAAGTTGGTGAGCAGCCGGCGCCGGCTGGCGAATTGCTCCACGGAAACGCCGCCGGTCAGGCCGAGCTGCGGCGCGCGATAGTTGGCCCCCGACGGATCGCCCGCCGTGAAGCCCTGATGGTTCAGCCCAAGGTACGTCGGCCGGGTCATGAATGGCTGATTCGGAATGCCGATATACTGTGGCAACCCATCGGGCCGCAGACCGCGCAGGCGACTGGCGATCATGCCGAAATCGGGGTGCTCGGACCGCGCGGTTGACGTCGGGTCAGCGACCGTCGGCGTCTTGCCGGTGAGCACTTCAATGGAACCGTCGTTGTGCGACGACATCGTATGATGCAGCGACCGCACGAGTGCGATGCGCTGGCCTTGTGCTGCCAGGCGCGGGAATAGCTCGCAGACGTCCATTCCCGGCACAGTCGTGTGGATCGGCTGAAACGGCCCGCGATACTCGATGGGCGCCGCCGGTTTCGGATCGAACGTCTCGAACTGGCTCGGGCCGCCCCACATCCAGAACAGAATCACCGACGTCGGCCGCGATCGGTCATCCGCCCGCGCAGCCATCCATTGCGGCAACGTGAGCCCGCCCAGCGCGAGCGTGCCGAGCCGCACGAAAGCGCGGCGCGACATCGGACCGGAACACGAAACGGGGGGCATGGTGAATTACTCCGAACGAGCCGCGACCGTCAAGGAGCGGGGCGTCCGCCAAACGCTCAATGTTACAAAACAACTTGATGTTAGGTGCAAAACCGGTTAAAGTCAACGGAGTTCGTGGACGGTCTGCCTCAGGGGCGACATCATGCTCAGTATTCTCGGTCGCGGCTCGAAATTGTGCGACGGCGTCAACCGCCGTGAGTTCTTGCGCGTCGGCGGGTTGTCGCTGTTTGGCAGCATGACGTTGCCGCGGCTTTTGCAGGCGGCCGACCAAAGAGAGAGGCGAAGAACCGCACGGGCCAAGTCGGTCATTCTGTTCAACCTGCTCGGCGGACCGAGCCACATGGACATGTTCGACCTGAAACCGCTGGCCCCTGCCGAAGTGCGCGGCGAATTCAGGCCGATCGCAACCTCCGTGAATGGCGTCCAGATCTGCGAGCATCTGCCCAACGTCGCCCGGCTGATGCACAAGGCCTGCTTGATCCGGACCATCACGCATACCTACAACTCGCACGACCCGTTGCCGATCATGACCGGCTTCACCGGCGCGAACCCGCAACTGCAAGCACAGCCATCAGACCCGCCGGATATCGGCGCGATCTGCCAGTATCTCGGTATGGGCCCGCGCGAGTTGCCTGGCGCGGTGTGTCTCCCGTGTTTCCCAGGTTCGGGCGAGAGCTATAAGCGCGGCGGGCCCTATGGCGGCTATCTGGGCAGTCAGTACGATCCGCTCTTCGCGCTGTGTAATCCTCGCTTCGGGCGTGAGCCGCGCATGAACTACTACGACCCGGTGATGCCGATCGGCGAGCCGTTCCTGCCGGGCCTCGATCAGTTGCCGGAGATGACCGTCAGCCGTTTCGATGGCAGGCAGTCGCTCGTTCAGCAGGTGGATCGCGCCTTTGAAGAGACGCGCCGTTCCCCCGCCATGGAGCGCCTGGGCCGATTCCAGCAGCGGGCCTTCGCCATGCTCACCTCGAGCAAAACGCGCGACGCCTTTGATCTCTCCAAGGAATCGGACCGCACGCGCGATCGCTATGGCCGCAATCTATATGGCAGCAGCTTGCTGGTCGCACGCCGGCTGGTGGAGGCGGGGGTGCCGTTCGTCAGCGTCCATCAGGAAATTTTTCGCCACTATGGCCATGCCTACGACATGCACGAGAACAATTTCTCGATGCTCAAGGACTTCAACCTGCCGCTGCTGGATCAAGTCTATCCGGCACTCATCGACGACCTGGAAGCGCGCGGCTTGCTCGATGAAACTCTGGTGATCGTGATGGGGGAAATGGGCCGTACGCCGCGGATCAACGGCAAGGCCGGCCGCGATCATTGGCCGCAGTGCGGCTTCAGCCTGCTGACCGGAGGCGGCGTGCGCGCGGGGCATGTCCACGGTTCGAGCGACAGGGACGGAGCCTACCCGGCGACGCTGCCGGTGTCCCCCGCCAGTCTGGTGGCGACGATCTACCATCTACTTGGCATCGACCCGCACCTGATGGTCCCGAACCGCGTGGGGCAACCCTTGCCCATCGCCCACGGCGGCGACCCGGTGGTGGGGGTGCTCGCATAAAGCAGCGTCACGCGCGAGTCGATGAAGGCCCGGGCCCGAGCGCCAAGCCAGGGGACTACGCCCTCCCTCGCTCAGCGCACGGGCTCGGACTTGTTTGATCCATCCGTTCTCGACGGTGCCACGGCCATGTCCCTCGACGGTTTGAAAACGAAAATGGCCCTGCTAGTGCTGTTGCTCCCGGCAGGCGCCGCCGCATACTGGGGCGGCTATCACGCCTGGGGCCGGCATCACTTTCAAGCGGCCCAGGGCGCCCTGGCACGCCGTGACTTCCAGCAAGCCGAAATCCATCTCAACAAGTGCCTCGACGCCTGGCCGCGCGATCCGTCCATCCGCATCCTTGCAGCCCAGACCGCACGCCGTCGCGGCGACCTGGACCTGGCGAAACGGCACCTCGAACAGCACGCCCGGCAGACGGAGCAAACCGACGAGCGCAGCCTCGAATACCAGCTCCTCTTCATCCAGCAAGGGGATCTGACCGGCGCCGATCGGCTGCTCGATCGCACGCTGAAAAATCCCGATGCCAGCGATGCTTATCTGATTCTGGAAGCTCTCATCGATGCCAAGGTGAAAATGCTCGCCAACGCGTATCGCGCCGGCATAACGCTCGTCGAAGGCCCGGCCGGCGAAGAACGCGCTCGTACCGAGCTAGCCATCGAAGTCTGGCGGCAGCGACGAACCGGCGCGGCGGATCAGGCGCAGGCCCTGGTCTGGCGCGGTAAGATCCAGTTGCTCATCGACCCACGACAAGCCAGTGTGGACTTTCGCCAGGCCCTCGAACTCACTCCGCACCACTTCGATGCCCGCCTGCATCTGGCCATCTCGCTTGCCGAAGCTGATCCCCAGGAGGCCTTCGGGCATCTCATGATCCTGCGCAGACGCGAACCGCAGAATCTTCAGGTGGGCGTGAATCTCGCGTCGGCTCTGCGCGGTCTCGGACAGATTGACGAGGCGGTGGAGATCCTCGATAGCCTGCTGAAAACCAATCCCGACCAGGGACACCTCCTCCTGGAGCGAGGCAAGGCGGCCCTGGACGCGAACCGTCCCGAGGAGGGAGAGCACTTCCTGCGGCGGGCGCTGGCGCGCACCCCGGATGAGCCACTTGTTCACCTCGCCCTCAGTCGCTGCCTGCACCTGCTGGCCAAGGGGGAGGAAGCAAACTACCATCAGAGGAAGTACAGTGAAATTGAAACAGAGCGCACCCGCCTTCGCCGACTTCGCGAGGAGGAAGCTCGCATCGCCTGGCGCAAACGCGTCGAGGGGAATTCTGACCGTTAGCGCGACCTCGCCCATTTGCCTTGCGAAATGGAATCTCCTTGATGACTCGAACCCTGGATTCTGGATTGCATGCCGCTCGACCTGGCCGGGGATTCGTCTATGTTGCGCTCGGGCTCCTGTTGACGCTCGCGATTGGCGGCGGCGTCTACTGGAAATTCGGCCTGTCCAGCGCGGATGACGGCACCAAGCCCCCCGTGGAACCGACGCCCAGGGATGCCCCCGAGCTTTACACCGGCCCCCCCTGGTTTCGCGACGTGACGGCCGACTCGGCCGTGCAGTTCACCTATCGCAACGGTGAGGAGGCCGACCAGTTCACCATTCTCGAATCGCTCGGTGGCGGCGTCGCCCTCATCGACTACGACGGCGACGGGTTGCTCGATATCTTCGTCACCGGCGGCGGCCACTTCGATGGACCGAGCAAGAACCAGATCCAAGGGCACCCCTGCAAGCTTTACAAGAACCTCGGCAACTTCAAGTTTCAGGAAGTGACCAAGGACGTCGGGCTTGATCTCCCCTGGTGGTATACCCACGGCGTCGCCGTCGCGGACTTCGACTGCGACGGCTGGCCCGACCTTCTCGTAACCGGCTACGGCAAGATGGCGCTCTTGCACAACGTTCCGGACGGTAAGAAAGGCCGACGCTTCGTCGACGTCACGGAAAAGCTGGGCCTGCGCGACGACGGCTGGACCACCGGCGCCGGCTGGGGCGACCTCGACGGGGACGGCTTCCCCGAACTGTACGTGTGCCGCTATACCGACTGGTCGTTCGCCAACAATCCTCCCTGTGCCGGCCAACTCCCCGGCGTCAAACGCGATGTCTGCCCGCCGCACCGCTTCAAGCCGCTCGTGCATGCCCTGTACCGCAACGAACAACAAGGCGCAAACGTCGGTGACCGGAAGTTCCGCAACGTCTCGGCCGAGCACGGCTTCAAACCCGTCGGCTACGGCCTGGGGGTCCTCTTCACCGATCTGAACGGGGACGGCCGGCCAGACGTCTATGTCACCAACGACATGGTCGCCAACTTTCTCTACATGAACCGCGGCGGCAAGCTGGAGGAAAAAGCCCTCGCCGCCGGCGTCGCTCTCGATGACGTTGGCCGAGCGACCGCCAGCATGGGAGTCGATGCCGCCGACTACGATGGCACGGGCCGGCCGGCCCTCTTCATCACCAACTTCCAGCGCGAGCTGCCGAGCCTCTTTCGCAACCTCGGCCAGGAACTCTTCCTGTACAACACCACCGGCGCCGGGCTCGCAGCGCTGGGGCGCAGCAACGTTGGCTGGGGCGCAGGCTTCGTAGACGTGGATAACGATGGCTGGGAGGATCTGGTGACCATCCATGGCCACCTCTTTCGCCAACCCGCCGGCGCTCCGCTCAAGCAGCAAGCGGCACTCCTGCATAACCGCGAATTCCAGGGCCGACGCGTCTTCAAGAATATCAGCGACCGAGGCGGCCCTCACTTCCAGACCCCCCATATTGGCCGCGGCCTCGCCATCGGCGATCTTGATAACGACGGCTGGCCCGATCTCGTCATCAGCCACACGAATAGCCCCGTCACTCTCCTGCGCAATCAGGCTGCCGAACCCAAACATCGATGGCTTGGCATCCGGCTCGTCGGCATGGAAAATCGCGACGTCGTCGGCTCTACCGTCACCCTCAGCCTCGACGGCGGCAAGCGAACGTTGACCCGCTTCACCAAGGGGGGCGGCGGTTACCTCTCCGCCAGCGATCAGCGCCTCCTGTTCGGCATCGGCGCCGCCGAAAAAATAAGCCGCGTCACGGTGCGCTGGTCCTGGGGGGAAACGCAGACCTGGGACAACCTCGAAGCGAACCGGTACCACCAGCTCCATGAAGGCAAACGGAAAACTCGCGCACGAGCCGCGACCGTCAGGGAGCGTTGGTAAATGCCGATTCACGCTCCCTGACGGTCGCGGCTCGTGGTAGACAAATCGGGAAGTTATGCTTCTAAACGATTCTAAGCGGCGAAGCGGCGGGGGCACGCAAACCGCTCTTCCAAATTTGCACGAAATCGGTTCATATCCCGCCAAGGCTCCGTGCGCCGCACGAGGCCGGTGGAAGGAACCACCCGCGTTGCGCAGGTTGTCGAAATGCCGTCTCCGACCCAAACTAACTTCCCCGCCGATTGGGCCGATCTCCTCCCCGAGGTCCAACTCGAAGTCCGCACCGGCGGCACGCGCTCGGCCACCTACGCGCTGGGGGATGTCGATTTCCTCATCGGCGGCGTCACCGGTTGCGATTTGCGTCTTGGCGCGGATGCCCCCGGCGTGATTTGCCTCCTCGCCCGCCATCCCTCCGGCGTCACACTGCGCAAGCTCGCTCCGACGCAACCGGTCTTCGTCAATGGCCAAGCGGTATCGCACCGTGAACTGACACACGGCGACCGCGTTCAGCTAGGCGCCGTCGAAATTCACGTCCACATCACCCCGGCCCGCGCGCACATCGCCCTGCACGATCGCCCATCGCCAGCGCCGTACCATTCGCCTGCTCTCGACGATCGAGCGCTTGAGATCACCCGGCAGCAAGAGCAACTTGCCAAGATCCGCCTGGAAATGACCAACCTGCGCAAGCAACTCCACGATCACTACCAGGATCGCCGCGACAAGCTGGGCGCGATGCACGAGGATCTCGAAAACGCCAAGCACGCTCTCGAAGAGCGCGAGAGAACACTGCGGCTCCAGGAATCCGACGCCGGCGACCGTCGCTTGCGCGATCGCCAACGGCAAGACGAGATCGAAAGGCAAACGATCGACCTCACGCAGCGCTCCTTGCGTTTCGAGGAAGCCCGCCTGCAAGTCGAGCAAAGACAGAAAGCCGCCAGCGACGACTGGACTCGCAAGCATGCCGACCTGCAGGAACGTGAAAAGGCCTTCGCTGACAAGGTACGCGATCTCGATGCCAAAGCGAAGCAACACGATGCCGACATCCTGCGTCTCCACCGCCTGGAGGGGGCACTCGACCAACGTCAGGTTGAGCTGGATGCGCAAACAACCGAGCTAGCCCGGCAACGTGAGCAGATGCAACATGACACTACCGAGCTGGAGGCTCAGCTTCTGCAGCTTGACGAATGGCGTGTCAAGCTCCGCGAGGAGGCCGATCGTCTGGCGCTTCAGAAGCAAGAACAGGAAGCGCTCAGCAGGCAGTTAGCCGAGCGCGGCGCCTCGTATGAAGGACAGCAGGCGACGTTCACGGTCCTGCGCGGCCGGCTCGAACGCATGCGCGAGGACATCCAGGCCCGCGAGCAACAGCTGGACGAGCAACGCACGCGCCAGGATGCCAGGCAGGCCGACCTGACGGCCCGCGAGCAGGAAATCGACAAGCTTCGCACCGCCCTGGAAGCCGAACAACAGCAGTACGCCAGCGACCGCGACCAATGGCTTCAGCGCGGCGCCGTCCTGGATGCCGCGGTTCGCCAGCTCAAGCAAGCTCAGGACAAGCTCGTCCTCGACGAGGAGCGCGTTCGCCGCGAAACCCAGGACCTGGAGGCTCGCCAGCGCCAGCTCGCCGATTCCGACGGCGTCCTGCAAGGCAGGCTCGCTCAACTCGGCGAAGCCCAGGCTCGCCTCGACCTTGAACGCCAATCGCTGCGTGAACGCGGCGTTCACCTCGTCCAGCGCGAGGAAGCGTGCATCGCCCTGCAGGAGCAACTCCACCTCCGGACCGCGGAGATCGCCGAACGGCACAAGGAAATCACCGATCGGCTCCAGGAATATCAAGCCAAGTTCACCGAGCTGGAGGAGCGCCGGCAGCAGGTCGAACAGCGCGATCAGGAACTGAAAATCCAGGTCGAAACCTGGCGCGCGGATCTCGAAAGCAAAGCCGAATTACTCAGGCAAAAGCACGCCGAGGTCTCCGGGTTTGATGACCATCACCAGGACCAGTTGACGATCCTGGCGATCCAGCGCAAGACCCATGCCGACGAACGGGCTCAGTTTCAGCTCGAGCAGCAAGCCGCCGTCGAAAAGTTGGCCCAGGCGCGCGCCGAGCTCGAGACGCTACGGCACGATGCCCGCACGTTCATCGAGCAACTCCCCGATGCCGAGCTGCGCGCCGGCGCCGCCGTCGAGCGCCTCGGCGATGCCCGCGCGCAATTGCGCAACCACCTCGGCGAAGTTCACGAATACGTGCGCCAGTGCCAGGCGGAGCTCGAACAACTGCGCGGCCGGCTGCAAGGCGACCTCGACAAGCTGGTCGGCGAGGAGCAATCCCTGCGCAAGAGCCAGGACGAACATCGCCTGGCGATGGCGGGCTTTCGGCAGCAGCTCATCGATTGGCAGGCTCAGATCACGGAACTCAAGCGCCTCCTGGCTCGCGATTCCACACGCCTCGAACGCCGCGAGGCCCAGGTCGAAGAACAGACGAAGCAGGTGGAAGCCGAATCGCAACGGCTCGCACAGCAGGCGGAGCAACTCGAGGAACTGGAACGCGACGTTGCCGACCGCCGCGAAGACCTCGATCGGCATCTCGTCGATATGCGTCAGTGGTATCGCCACAAGCTGCGCGAGCTGGCCGGTATTCCGCTCTTGCCTGGCGCGCCGACCGGCGAGCCCCAGGCCCCCTCCGCGCAGGGGTCGCCGACGGACGAAGACGGCATCGTCCCGATCAGCCGAAATATTCTGTCGATCACGGCCAGCGCCGACGTGGGGGATCAGAAGCTCGGCCAGATGTTGCGCGATACGCAGCTCATTGATGCCGACACGCTGGCAGCACTTCTGGCGGAAGCACGCCGGCAGCGACGCTCCCTCCGCCAGGTGTTGCTGGCGAGCGGGGTCATTACCCTTTATCAACTCGCGCTCATCGAGGCGGGCAATGTTCAGGGCTTGATGCTCGGTCCGGTCCGTATTCTCGATCGCCTCAGGCAAACGGCTCACGAGGCGGTCTATCGCGTGTTCGATCCGCGCCGCGGCACCGAGGCGGTGCTGCGCCATCTCGCGGAACCCGACATGAGCGATGCGGTGAAGCCTGACGAATTCCGCCAGCGCTTCAAGCAAGCGATGCTGAACGATATCCACCTGGCGAACACGCTGGAGGTGCTTGAACTCTCCGGCCGACCCGCGGCGATCCAGGAATGGCTAACGGGGCTTCCAGCGACCGATTGGCCTCCGCTCGCCGCCGCTCCGGGCGTTTGCAATCGCTTACTGACGCAGGCCGCGCAAGGCCTGGCGACCGCCCATCATGCCGGCCTGGTCCACGGCCACCTCTCGGACGCGACGCTGATGTTGACCGGCGAAGGGATCCTCAAGATTCGCGGGTTTGGCGAACCCCCGTGGCTCCTGGGCATCCAGCACGACGACGAACCGACAATGCGCGACGACCTGCGCGCCCTCGGCAAAATCGTGTCGGGCTGGTGTACCGCCCCGAACATCCGCAAAGGGGCGAAGACCAAACCGCTTCCGGATGCGCTGGTGTCCGTGCTCTACCGCCTGGCCGCTGATGGCGAGCCCGGCTATCGCGACGTCAAGGAATTGCTGGACGACTTGCACAACGCCGCCGACGCCGTTCCGTCCAACGCCGAGGCGTGGGATCGGCTCATCAAATACGTGCGCGAACACGGCGCCGCCGAAGCCATGCTGCGGCAGTCGGCGTGAGCCGCGAGCTCGACCCGTTGTTCCACGCGGATGGTGGGGAAGTGCCAAAACATAGCCCGGAGTCGTTATAAGACTACTTTCTGATAGGTTAATATACCTGCATCGCCTTTCGGCCCCGTGTCTGGCTCCCATTTCTTGCCTTGAAAAAATTCTTAGGAAAAATGCTTGCACCGCCGTCGCGGCGCGTTACAATCCCAGAACATTTCGTTTGCCACGTGGGAACTGTTCCCGCGCACGGTGCGCCCAGAATCAGTTCCTGCCAAACGCAGGGAGTATGCCATGTTCACCCAGTTGCGCGTGCTCGTTTCTTGGCCCTGGAAATTTGTCGGAGGGGGGGGGGGGCCGCCCGGCTGACCCGTCGTCGGCCAGATTCCTGTAGACCGCTCGTCGAACTTCTCGAGAACCGTTGGGCTCCGGCGACTCTGGGAATGAACGATGTCGCCGCGGTGGGAACTTCCTGGCAAACCTTTGGGCACGACGACATGAGGACCGGCGCTTCCACGGTCAGCGCACTGATCACCAACCCAACCCTCGCCTGGGTGGCGGGCTCGGCATTCGGTGGCCAAGGCTCCGCCGTCACCGGCTCAGGCATGGTGGTAGCTCCCGGCAACGTTGGCGCGCAAACCCACGAACTGAGCAACACCTCGGGCATCCAGCTGGCAGCTTTTGGCGTCACCTCCTACGCCTCGCAAAACGCCGTGACCTTGAACCCCGTCATCGACGGCTCGGGCTATGCATACATCACTAATAATCAGACCACGGTGAAGAAGGTGGGCCTGGGCGGCATGGTAGCCTGGACTACCTTGCGGCCGGATTTCAGCGACGGCATCAATGACAACAGCAGCAATGACAACATCACCACCGACCCGTTCGTGCCGAACGCTGGAGGGCTGGACTATGTCGTTTTCGGCGCCGCGTCCCCCGATAGCATCCAGGGCATGATCTACATCGCCGGGGACACCGATGGCGCGTTGACGCCGCAGGCGTCAGTCCTCGGTAGGCCTATTGCCATCTCGTCGAATGCCGCCGGAACGACCCTCTACGTCCGAACCACCATTCAGGGCGACGACCAGCACAGCTACATCTACGTTTTCGAAGCCGACGAGACGGGACTCACGGAAATCCGGCATTTCCAAGCTGGTGGCCCTTTTATCCAGGACGGGTATGGGGCGATCACGGTCAACCCGACGGGCAATATCTATTACATGACCTGGAACGGCATCTTGGTCGAGGCTAACCCGTCCACGGGCAATACGGTGGCCACCGCCTACGTCGGAAACCAGCCTTACAGCAACATCAACCTCGATTCCGCCGCGGGGATCATCTATGTTTCGGGGGGCGGCACGATTCACGCCTTCGACCTGAATAACTCCCTCGCGCCACTCTGGAACTTCAGCACGCAGGGAAATGCGCTCTTCACCGCCCCAGCGCTCGCCATCAGCACCGGAGGGGCCAGCGCGCTTTATTTCGTCACCACGACGGGAACCCTCTACTCCGTTAATGCCCAGACCGGCGTGAAAAACTGGGACGTCAACCTGCAAACGATTCTGGGGCAGCCCGCTGGGGCCAAGATCGACTCCTCCACCATCATCGACAGTCTGGGCAACATCATTTACACCGACCTGAACTACGGGGCGGTCGCCATTACCAATTTCGTCGGTGGCGGCAACCCGCCGCTTGGCCCGTGATCAGCCTTTGCCCGTTACTGAATTATTGCAAACCTTGCGTTGCATAAGGCAGCAACTCCGTCCCAGGCCCAAATCCTTGCTCCCCTCGCCACTGGGTACAGGGAAGAGGGGAGCTGGCCTCCATTTTCCTCGGAGTAAACCATGATTGGCTTGTCAACCCATCGGCCTCGCCAGGGATTTACGCTGATCGAACTGCTAATCGTGATCGGCATCATCGCGATCTTGATCGGTCTCTTGCTTCCGGCAGTGCAAAACGTCCGCGGGGCTGCGTTGCGGACGCAATGCAGTAACAATTTGAGGCAGGTTGCCTTGGCCGTCCTGCAATACGAGGCCGACAACAAGAGGTTGCCGCCAGCCGGCACCGGCTACGGTTGGTGCGCAGTCGAGATTCAGGCCGTCTTGTATGAACGACCAGTGAGCTTCCTTGGCGATCCGCACATCGTCAATCAGAACGGCCTTACGCTTCTCCTGCCGTACCTGGAGCAGGGGGGTCTCCATGCCCGGCTGGATCGCACCAAGGCGTTCTCATTGGCCGTGACACCTAACGGCAATCACTGGCCGACAGGGCCTTCGGTTTATGCGCCCAACGGTATGAATCCTGTGCAAAACGGTTCCTCGTTTACTCCGGCCGATCTTGACCTGGCGAGGAATCCCAACCTCGCCTTGATGAGCACGCAGCTGGAGGTTTTTCGTTGTCCCTCCGACCCGGGCGACCCGGTCATCCCGGCCGACACGGCCCCACCGTCACCCCTGATTAACTGGCCCTTGACCCCCGTTCTCGGGGTCGGGGGCAGTTTTACCGGTGCGAAAACCAATTACGACTTCGTGAGCCGTGCCCACATGGAGGAATTGTGCAACTCCTGGTCCTTGCCCCGCGCCATCACTGACGGGCTTGCATGGCAGTTCATGTTCGGACAGAACAGCAACTGCCGGATCGCCCAGGTCACCGACGGCATGAGCAACACCCTCATGCTGGCGGAAACCTGCTACACGGTGAATCCTCGCGCAGGCGGCGGGACGTGTCCGGCGTGGGGATACCGGGCCTGGGGCATGACGGGCATCAACCCGTCCCAGGCGTGCAGAGGCCCTACCTACAGCATTAATTGCTGGGAGGTGGGCCGCTATGGCACCCTCGCAGGCTACGGCCGGGCCGGTAGCATGCACCCGGGCGGATGCCACCTCGCCTTCGGCGACGGCAGCGTCCGCTTCATCAGTGAAACCGCCTCGCGCACGACCCTGCAAGACCTGTGCACCATCAACGGCAACGAGGTTGCCTTCATCGAGTGAGGTGTTTGGAGCAAACCATGAAATCCTCATCGCGCCAGCGGAGCGCCTTTTCGATTATCGAATTGCTTATAGTGATCGGCATCATCGCAATCCTTATTGGGTTTTTGCTCCCGGCGGTTCAGAAAGTGCGCGAGTCGGCCCAGCAAACACAATGCAAGAATAACCTGAGGCAGGTCGCGCTCGCCGTCCTGCAATACTAGGTGGACCACAAGAGGCTGCCGCCGGCAGGCGTCGGCTACGGTTGGTGCCAGGTCGATACCCAGGGCGGCCTGAGCGGCTCTCGGTTGAAATATCTTGGCGATCCCCACATTGTCAACCAGAACGGCCTCGCATTCCTTCTGCCCTACCTGGAGCAGGGGGGCCTTTATGCCCGCCTGGATCGCACCAAGGCCTTTTCCCTGGCCATGAGCCCGCTCGGTGTTATTTTTGCCTCGCCGACGGGGCCTTCGATACAGGCGCCCAACGGTTCCAATCCGGTGCAAAACGGTTCCTCGTTTAGCCCGGCCGATCTTGACCTGGCGAGGAATCCCAACCTCGCCCTGATGAGCACGCAACTGGAGGTATTTCGCTGTCCCTCGGACCCGGGCGACCCGGTCATCCCGGCCGATGCCGCCTCGCCGTCGCCCTTGATTAACTGGCCGTTAACCCCTGTTGTGGGGGTTGGGGGCAGTTTCACCGGCGCGAAAACCAATTACGACTTTGTGACCCGTGCCCACATGGAACGGCTCTGCAATTCTTGGCCCCTGCACCTTGCCAGCAGTGGCGAGGGCGGGCAATACATGTTCGGGCAGAACAGCAACTGCCGGGTCGCCCAGGTTACTGACGGCATGAGCAACACCCTAATGCTGGCGGAAACCTGCTACACAGTATTCGGGGCGGATAGGGGGGGATGTCCGGCCTGGGGATACCGGGCCTGGGCCATGACGGGCATCGACCCGTCCTTCGACATCAATCGCTGGCAAGTCGGGCACTATGGCACCCTCGGAGCGTTCGGCAGGGCCGGCAGCATGCACCATCCCGGCGGATGCAACTTCGCCTTCGGCGACGGCAGCGTCCGTTTCCTACGCGAAAGCGCCACTACGGAGACGCTCCGAGCGCTTAGCACCATCAACGGCAACGAGGTTGCTTTCATCGACTGAGCAGCGTGCTCTCATCTCTTGGATTGCAAACCTTGCGCGGCGGCCTGGATGGCGAAGCGAAATGGACCGCTGGCGCGCCAGCGCTCGGCGGGTAATTCCAGGCGAAGGGTTTTCCATCCCTTGGCCGGCGACTCGAAGACGAAAGTTTCTTCGATGGTCGGGACCAAATACGCGCCTGGCATTGGGCCGCCAAAATCGAGGAACTCGGTTTGCAAGAGCCGGTGCGACTTGCCCGCGTCGTCGGTCAAGGTCGGGGCGAAGGTCGCGTCGCGTTCGATCGCTGTGGCGTCGCGGGCATCCGAACTCACGCGCACGGAGACGATGAAACGTTCCTTGGGCGCTTGGCCCTCGGCCCTGGCAGGAGGGAGGAGCCCGAAGCGGATCACCTGCACGCGCAGGGCGTCGCGCCGGAGGGCGTAGCGGTGGGCGTCGGTCCACTCGGGAACTTCGGCTAGCTTGGGGGCGCCGCCCAGGGGAAGCGCGTGGAGGCCGACGGGGGTCGGCTCGGGCCGGCGGCGGGAAAATTCGTAAGCCGGGCCCAGGAGGGCGGGAAAAAACCAGACGACGATGAGGACCGCCGATGCCGCCGCCGTGCCGAAGAGGGGGAGCAGCATCCGGCGCCGCGCCGCTCTGGCCGCCAGCACGATGCCGGTCAGGCCCGCCAGAAACGCCAGAACGGCGAGCACGCGAACGAAGGGATGAAGCAACGGCACGGCGCCGGCCGCCAGCGCGAGCCCGCTCAAGAAAATGGCGAGCGCCCCGCCCACCCGGGCAAGATTTTGCCTTTTCGACTTCGGCGCATGCGGGGCATCGGCCAGAGGTTCGGCGGAAGGGGGAGCATTGGCGACGGCGGCCGCCGCCGCGATGGCGGCTTCCATGGCCTCGCTTTTGACCGGTTCCGCTTCCGCTTCCAGCGCCGCGGAGGCCGACTCGGGGAGACGCGTATCGTCGAGTGGGGCAACGGTGAAGGCGCTGGCGCATTTCGGGCACCGACCTGCCGCGCCGAGGGCCCGATCGGGCGCCGTCGCCCGAAACTGGCAGAACGGACATTGGACGATGAAAGCCATGGCTGTCTCGAAAATCGTGTCAGGAGTGAATGGCCGAGTTCCTTATGTACTAACACTACAGCGCTGGATTGTCCGAGAACCGTGCCCGCGGTCGCTTGGGTATGTCTCCCGCACCAAGGATTTCATGCGGCTGGAAAACTCGTCATACTTTGTTATACGAGTGGTGCCTCTACCCCCCAATCTGTTGAGAAATCACCAAAATCCGTGTCATAACCGATTGAATTCAAATCAGTTAGGTTGATGCGGTGATTTCCACTTGGGAGCCCTCAGAAGCTAGAACCAGCGCTGTAGTGCTAACGAATTAGAGTCCGGTGATACCATACTATTTGGCCTGATTCAAATCGGCCGTTTACGGGGTACCAGGCTCGCCGCGACAGCATTTTTCCGCGCTCCCCTCAAAAACACAGGGATTTTCGTGTGTCGGCTGACGCCAGGGGTGAAATGCTGTCCTGGAAGTAGGTGTGAGTGTGTCTCCGCGACAGCATTTTGTTTACCCCTTGTGTGCAACGGACTTAAAGCCAAGGAATTCGTACACGAGGAAATGATCGCATTCGAATCGCATCGTTACCTGGTGTTGAACCCTACCGCAAGCGGCACACTGCCGTGCCGTATTGGCAGCCTCCCGAGCCTGCTCTACCGGGCGGTCAATTGACATAACTCATTGAAAATAAGGATGTAACGACGCAATCCTTCGGCGTGGCATCTTGTTTGCTCCACAAAAACCACAACAGCCCGTCGAACCCGCACGCGCATCCGCGCCGAGGAGCCGTCATGGACCAAAACCGCTTTACCGAGAAATCGCTGGAAGCCCTGCAAGCCGCCCAGCGTCTTGCCGCGAAATTCAACCACCAGCAGATGGACGTCGAGCACCTTCTGCTCGCGCTCCTCGATCAGGAGCACGGGCTGGCGGCGTCGATCCTCAACAAGGCGGAGGTCTCCGTCGATGCGGTCAAGATCAAGCTCCAGCGCGAGGTCGAGAAGTTGCCGCGCGTCAGTGGCGGCAGCGATCAGATCGGCATCACGTCGCGCCTCAACCGCCTGCTTGGACTGGCCGACGATGAAGCCAAGAAGATGAAGGACGATTACGTTTCGGTCGAGCACCTGTTGCTGGCCATGCTCGACGACTCCGGCGCCACCGGACGCATTCTCAAGGAATTCAAACTCAATCGTGCCAACCTCACCAAAGCCATTCAAGAGGTTCGCGGCCACCAGCGTGTCACCACGCAAAACCCGGAGGGGACTTACGAATCGCTGGAGAAGTATGGCCGCGATCTGACGCAATACGCCAGGCAGGGCAAGCTCGATCCGGTCA
>SXGT01045402.1_pt1 | contig 32692 bp, 27 predicted proteins | sample 3176221 | NCBI WGS metagenome assembly SXGT01 (sample SAMN11356862, study PRJNA531348) | freshwater metagenome | isolation source: freshwater sample F1-120 | place: China: Fuxian Lake, Yuxi | collected 2017-12-25
CAACGCGATTTCGGCCGGACCGATCAAGACGGTGTCGGCGATGGGCGTCTCCGACTTCGGTTCGCTGCTCGACACGATGGCGGCGAAGGCGCCGCTGCGTCGCAACGTCGACCAGGGCGATGTCGGCAACACGGCCGCCTTCCTGCTGTCGAACCTGGCGCGCGGCATCACCGGCCAGACGATCTACGTCGACGCCGGCTACAGCATCCTGGGGCTGTAACCCCGGGTCGGCAACCCGCCGCCGATCGCGTTCAGCGCGGAATGTCGGCGGTCAGCGGGGCATGCACGCGGGCCCGCAGGCTCTTGCGTTCGCTCGAAGTCAGCACCGCTTCGCCGGCATCGCGTTCGAGCAGTCGCTGCCAGAGGGCGGTTGCGCCCGCTTCGTCGCCGCGCGCCGAGCGCAGCGCCGCGAGGTTGAGCATGGCGCCCGGGTGTCCGGCGTCGCGCTGCAAGGCCAGGGCGTAGGCCGCTTCGGCTTCGGTGGCGGTTTGCCGGTGTTCGGCAACGAGACCGAGCCGGAACCACGCCTCGGCATTGGTGGGGAACTTCTCGGCGACGTCGCGCAGCCGCTGCTCGAGCGTGGCGCGATGGGCCGCAGCTTCGGCCGGTTTGCCGTTCTGGTCGGCGAGCTCGGCGGCGCGCCAGTACGCGGTGGCGATCGCAATCGCGGCGTCGTCGTCGCCGGGCGACAGCGCGAAGCAGCGTTCGAACGCCTGCCCGGCCAGTTCGGCGTTGGCCTGGGCGTCGAGGAAGCGGCGGTGGCGGCTGCCCTGCGGCATCGCGGCGATGCGCAGGAGGCTCGCGCCGAGCCGGAACTGCGCCGCGGCGTCGTCCGGGCGCAGTGCCACGTAGGCTTCGAGGTGCGGGCGCGCGGCGATCTCCTCGCCGAGTTCGTAGCGGTAGGTGCCGGCGATGCCGAGCAGCGACGAACGGTCGGCGGCGGGGGCGTCCTTGGCCCGGGCCAGCGCGGCTTCGGCTTCGGCGGCGGCAGCCGACATGTGGCCCGACTCGGCCAGGAACACCGCCGACAGGAAGCCGACGAAGGCGTCGCTCGGCCCAAGCTGGCGGGCGAGGTGCATCTCGGCCTCGGCGGCGTTGCACTGGCGCTGGTCCGGCAGCGGTTGTTGCAGCGCCAGCTGCAGCCGCGCCATGCCGAGCACGGCGCGGGCCCGGGCCGTGCGCGGATCGATCGCGAGCGCCGCCGAGGCGGCCGCTTCGGCCTGCTCGTAGCGGCGCAGCATCACATTCTCGATCGCCAGCCCGACGTGGCCGTCGCGGGCGTTCCGGTCGGCGTCGTCGAGTTCGCGCACGGGCAGCGTCGAGGCATCGGCGGCCTCAGGTCGGGGCGACACCGCGGCACAGGCGGGCAGGAGGCACAGAAGGAAGGCGCAGCCGAGCGAGCGCATGCGCAGCATCATCGTCTGGCCTGCCTTCACGACCAAGCTACGCTTGGCAGCATGGCGCGAATCGCTGCGGATGTGACTTGGCTGGTCGGGCGGACGCCGCTCGTCGAACTCGCTCGGGTATCGCCGCCCGGGGGACGCATCGTCGGCAAGCTCGATGCCTTCTGCCCGTCCGGCAGCAACAAGGACCGCGCGGCGCTCGGCATGATCCGCCATGCGGAGCGCTGCGGCTTCCTGCGCTCCGGCGGCACGATCGTCGAGTGCAGCAGCGGCGACCTCGGCATCGCGCTGGCGACGATCGGGCGGCGGCTCGGCTACCGCGTGGTGCTGACGATGCCCGAGAACGTCGGCCTGCAGCGCCGCAACATGCTGCTCGCACTCGGCGCCGAAGTGATCCTGTCGCCGCTGGCCGAAGGCATGCGCGGGGCGATGGTGCGAGCGGAGACCCTCGCCAAGCAGACGCCCGGCGCCCTGTGCTTGCAGGCGTTCACCAACCGGGCCAATGCGCGCATCCATGCCGAGACCACGGCGCGCGAGATCTGGGAAGACACCGATGGCCAGGTGGCGTTGGTGGTCGCCCCGGTGGGAACCGGCGGCACCGCGGCGGGGTGCATCGCGTTCTTCCGCGACCTTGGGGTCGCCGTCGCCGGTGTGCAGCCGGTGAACAGTGCCGTGCTGACGGGCGGCGCGGCGGGCGCGCACGACATTCCGGGGATCGGGGCCGGGTTCGTGCCGGAGATCCTGATTCCTTCCGAGCTGGCACACATCGTCGATGTCTCGGACGCGCAGGCGGTCGCGGGTTCGCGGGCGCTGGCTCGGCAGGAGTCGTTGCTGCTGGGGCCGGCGAGCGGTGCGGTGTTGCACGCGGCGGTCGCGTTGGCAGTGCGACCCGAGTATCTCGGCAAGCTGGTGGTCGCGGTGCTGCCAGATTCCGGCGATCGCCACCTCGACCACCCGATCCTGCAGCAGGTGAACTGATGGTCTCCGATCCACAAAAGCTGGCGGCGTCGCTGCTGCCCAAAGTCGCCGCGCTGCGTCAGCATCTGCAGCTCCACGTCATCGGTCAGGAAGCTCTGATCGAAGACCTGCTCGTCGGCATCCTGGCGGGCGGCCACGTGCTGCTCGAAGGTTTGCCGGGGCTCGGCAAGACGCTGCTGGTGCGGACGTTGGCACAGGGCCTCGGCCTGCAGTTCGCCCGCATCCAATTCACGCCCGACCTGATGCCGAGCGACGTCACCGGCACCCAGGTGCTCGACGAAGAAGGTGGCGTGCGGCACTTCCGGTTCCAGGAAGGGCCGCTGTTCGCCGGGCTCGTGCTTGCCGACGAGATCAACCGCGCCACACCGAAGGCGCAGGCCGCGCTGCTCGAAGCAATGCAGGAAGGTGCGGTGACGGTTGCCGGCGCGACGCACGCGCTGCCGCGTCCGTTCCATGTCGTTGCGACGCAGAATCCGATCGAACTCGAAGGCACGTTCCCGTTGCCGGAAGCGCAGCTCGATCGCTGCCTGTTCCGCCTCGAGGTGAAGACCCCGGCGGCAGCGGCGATGATGAAGATCCTGGAAGCGACGACGGCGCGCACGGCGACGGCGGCGGTGCCGGCGTTGGCGAGCGCGGACCTGGCTGCACTCCAAGGGCTGGTTCGCGAGGTGCTCTGCGGATCCCACCTGTTGCGATATGTCGCCGAACTCGTGCTGGCGTCGCATCCCGATCGCGAAGGCAGCGACGCACGCACGCGGCGCTTCGTTCGCTACGGTGCGAGTGCGCGCGCGGGACAGGCGATCGTGCTCGGTGCGAAGGCGCGCGCGTTGGTGGCGGGACGACCGGCGGTCGTGCGTGCCGACATCGACGCTTGCGTGCTCCCGGCGATGGGCCACCGCGTGCTGCTCAATTTCGAAGCCGATGCCGAGCGCGTGCGCGTGAGCGACCTGCTCGCGGAATGGAGAACAGCCGCCGAACGTCGCGCAACGTGAGTTGTTTCAGTCGGTGCGATTTCGTCACCAACGATTGTTCGCTGACAAAGAGCGAAGACGTAGCGGCGCATCGCTGCTGAAAAATCAGCAGCACTTTGGAAAGTTCTGTCCCCTGCTTCGTCTACTAGGGTGCATGGGACGAGTGGTCCCGGCCGCGCGACGCCGGCTTCCGCAAGGAAGCTGGTGTGATTCGAGAGGGCAAACTGCGCGGCCGGGACCCATCGTGGCCGGCGATTCTGGGAGAGAATCGCCGGCCACTCTTTTTTTGCAACCCCCTCCTCACGGCCAGTTTGGCCATCCGGGTCGATCGCCGGGCTCCGCCGCCAGGCTTGCGGCGCAGCGACACAAGCGTTGGCTGGCAGGCCGTCCGACGATCTCCGATCATCCCCGCATGTCGATGCCGTCCGATTCCGAGTTCTTGCGCCGCGCCGAGCAGTGCCTGACCAGCGTCCAGGCCGCGCTCGACTCCTTCGATCCGGACGAACTGGAAGCGGACCTCGCCGGCGGCGTCCTTCGCATCTCCTTTCCCGACAAGCGCAACTGCATCCTCAACCGGCAATCGGCCGCCAGCCAGATCTGGTTGGCTGAAGGCGCTTCGGCCTGGCACTTCGTCTTCGACGCGGCGCGCGGTGTCTGGACCGACACCAAGGGCCGCGGCGAGCTGCGCGCCATTCTCGAAGGTGTGATCGCGCGCCGGGTCGGCCGCGCCGTGCAGATTGCGATCAGCTAGCGCTTTTGGAGCGGCGTGCTTCGGTGCGTGGGAACCGCAGCCGGAATGTGGTGCCACGCCCGGGCGCGCTCTCGACCTGCGTGAGTCCGTTGCTGCCGCGCACGAAACGCGCCACCGCGGTGAGACCAAGTCCCGTGCCCTGGCCCGGCGCCTTCGTCGTGAAGTACGGATCGAAGATGCGTTGCTGCAGTTCGGTGGACATGCCGCAGCCGGTATCGCTCACTTCGATCCACACCTGGTGCTCGTCGCTGCCGCAGCGCAGTGTGATCGCACCTTCGCCGGTGATCGCCTGCTTCGCGTTGATGACGAGGTTCCAGAGTGCATGCATCAGACCCATCGGGTCGAGCATGACGGGCGGAGCCGACGCGGCGGTTTCGCAGGTGAGCTGGATCGAACCGGGCAGCACCAGCAGGGCTTGCTGATGGAACTGCCGCAGCACATCGGCGAGGTCGGACGACTGCGGTGCGCCCTCGTCGGGATGCGCCATGCGCATCAGCTGGTCGAGCAGCGGGCGCGCTTGCACCAAACTCTCTTCGATCATGCCGAGTCGGCGCGCCCGTTCGGCATCGTCGCCGATGCCTGCAAGCGTCACGTGGCCCATCAGCACCTGGAACGTGTTGCGCAGCTGATGGCAGACCATGCCGGCGAGGTCGCCGATCGTCTCCACCCGCAGCGCGTGCCGCAGCAGCTTCTCGCGATGGCGCAAGGCGCGGCTCGATTCGAAGTTCTTGCGCCGTTGCGACTCGGCGGTGATCAACGCCAGGAAGACGAGGCGGTTGACGATCGCGCCAGCGAGTGCGGAAGCGAGCGCCACGGCCGAGAGGCTCGTCACGTGCACCCACTGGTCGCTGACCGTGGCGGTGGCGTCGGTCTCGCCGTGCATCAGGGCCGCAAGCAGCATCGCGGTGACCGCGACGAGCGTCATCGTGAGTCCGGAAGTGACCCCGAGGCTGGTCGTCGCCACGAGGCACAGGACCGGATGCAGGTACCATGCCGGGCTGAAGATGCCGCGCGGCCAGTTGGCCAGGATCGTCAGCAGGAACAACGCAGCGAACAGCCAGGTGGCGGCGCGCTGCAGCCGGTTCTTGCGCCAGTCCAGCCACGCCAGCGTGAACGGTCCCGCCGCCGCCAGCGCCGGCAAGGCGCCGGACCACGGCAAGCCTGGTGCCCAGAAGCCATGCTCCACGAAGAGCAGCATCGCGACGCCGAACACCACGCACCCGATCGCGAGGCCCATCGAGGCCCATCGGATGAGCGTCGAAATGCTGGAGACGACCGGCAGGCGGGTGCTGGTGAGGAAGCCGAAGAGCGACTCCTCCGACAACTGGATCGGAACGCGCACGCCGCCGCATTCTAGGAATGCGCAGCGGTCGTGCCCAGCCTGCTCCGAGGCGAAGGGAGCAGCTATTCCGGCCGCAAGAGCGGTTCGGCTGCCGGCACTTCGACGGCGATGCGTTCGCCGGTCACCGGATGCACGAACCCCATGCGCCACGAGTGCAGCATCACGCGGCGGAATCGCTCGCCGGGGCGAGCGCGAAAGCCGTACTTGCGGTCCCCGGCGACCGGACAGCCCAGCGCGGCCAGGTGAACGCGGATCTGGTTGCGGCGACCGGTTTCGAGGCGACAGCGGACGAGGGTGCAGCGGTCGCGCCGCGCCAGGGTCTCATAGTGCGTGACGGCGCGTTGGCCGCCGGTCGGAACGACGCGCACGATGCCGTCGTCGCCTTCACGCAGGTTCGATTCGATGCGGCCAGCGGCTGGCGAAGGTGCCGCCGACGCCAAGGCAAGGTAGTCGCGTTCGATGGCGTGGGCGCGGAAGAGCGCTTCCATGCCGATGCGGGCTTCGTCGGAGCGGGCAAAGGCCAGGGCTCCGGTCGTCTCTTCGTCGAGGCGATGCACTGCGAACACCGGGCCGCCGACCAGTTTCGGCAACACATCGACGAGCGAAGGGCCGGAGCGGCCATCGGCGGGGACAACGAGGATCCCGGCCGGCTTGTCGACGACGAGAAGGTGATCGTCCTGATGCACGATCGCGACGGGCTGCATCGCCGCAAGATAGCGGCGACGGTGCTCCGGCGGCGTACGGCTATTGCAGGCTCAGGCGGTACTGCTGGATCTTGCGATACAGCGTCGCCCGACCGATGCCGAGCAGCTGCGCCGCGCGGCGCACGTTGCCCTTGGTGGCGCGCAGGGCGCGCGACAGCATGCGTTGCTCTTCTTCTTCGAAGGGCAGGATCGAGTCTTCGGTCAGTTCGGTGCTCTCGGCGGCTGCCGACGGCGTGTTCGTCCGGGCAGCACCCGTAGCAGCGGCCGCAGCCGGCGGCTGGATGTGCTCACGCTCGACGGTTCCGCCACCCGCCTGGACCAGGGCGCGGCGGACGGTTGCCTCGAGTTGGGCGACGTTGCCAGGCCACGTCATCGCCTCGAGCAGCATCATGGCGGCAGGTGACAGCGTGGTGGCGCGACCAGAGGCCGAGGCGGCAGCTTCGGCGACGGCCTGCGCCAACAGAGCGATGTCCTCGGTGCGTTCGCGCAGGGCGGGCACCACCAGCGGCATCGCGTGCAACCGGTAGAACAGGTCTTCGCGGAAGGCACCGCGGGCCACGAGTTCGGGCAAGTGGGCCGAAGTCGTCGCGACGATGCGCGCCGCACCCTGGCCGTTGGGGCCCGACCGCTCCTTGAGGCTGCGAACCAGCACCGCTTGCGCGGCCGTCGGCAGGCGTTCGATGTTCTCGAGCACGAACGTGGTGCCCTTGGCCTCGGCGAGCAGTTTGCCCAACGAGTCCGCGGTGACTGCCTCACCTTCCGCCGTGACGATCGGCTTGTTGCCGCGGCGGCTCTTGCAGTGGACCATGCGGGCGGTGAGCGACTTGCCCGAGCCGGCGGGGCCTTCGATGAGAACGGTGGCGTCGCAGTCGGCGGCGCGGCTGATGGCGCTGGCGAGGCGGCGCATGACCGGGCTGCGGCCGACCATCGCCGAACCCGAGTGCAGGCCATCGACGATCCGTGCGAGTTCGTGTTGGCGCGTGAGGCTGCGATTCAACTGCGTCGCCAGCGTCACCAACACGTCGAGGCTCGACTCCAGCGTCGCCAAGGTCACGACCGGCATCGACCCCGACTTCGTGGTGGTCGTGGCATGGTCGGCAATGGCGATGGTCGGGCTGCCAAGTCCCGTAGGCGCGTCCGCGGCCAGCGATTCGTCGCAGAGCAGCAGGTCGATCGCGCCGAGTTCCTGGTTGGCGTGGAACGACGACCAGTCAGGGAAGTCGAGTGCCTCGTGGCCGGCGCGAGCCAGCAGTGAGGACATGGTCGAAGCTGCGGTTCGCGAAACCACAGCAACGCGCGCCTTTTGCGCCAGATCTCCGGTCTTCCCGATGAGTGCGGTTGTCATGCCTTTCCCATTGCTGGATCGGCATTTGGTGCAGTCGCGGTGAACGCGAGTTGGAGAACGCCCGCGGTCGCAAGTCGAGGCATCGGCAGCCATCGGCGCGAGCGCCCGACCGCATCGGGCTTTCGCGCACACGGCGGGTCGCTCAGCTGTCGGTAAGACGACGAGCGAGTTCGTCGAAGTCGATCGTGCCGAGCTCTTCCTTGCCGATCGGCGGCATCTTCCGGAACTTGCGGTACTCGTCGATGCTGGTGAGTTCGACGTAGTCGCGGGCGGTCATCGAGGTCGCGGTCTCGGCCCGAGCAATCGCCGGCTTCGTGGTCGTGGTGCGATCCAGTGTCTGCTTGGCGCGGTGGCAGATGGAGAGGGTGTTCTCCAGGTTGCTGCGGATCTTGGTGAGGCGCTCTTCGTTGGCGCCAGGAACGTCCATGCTCTTCGTGATCTTCTGGATCGCGACTTCGAGGACGGCGATCAAGCAGTTGAGCTTGGTCGTCAGTCGAGCGCGATATTCCGTCGAGCTGAGGGCTTCGGGGAGCTTGGGAGTGTTGTTGTTTTCGGCGTCCATCCGTGTTCCGTGCGCGAGTTGATGTCCACAAGCACGACAGGTGCCAACTGATTGCGTTGGATGGTTGGTCGGTGGCAGCGGGGCTTCATCCCGGTTGGTGAACCTGGCGACGGCGACCGTCGCGAATTCGCGAGGCCGAGGGTCGCAGTTGTCGGACGCCGTCGCGAAGCGAGGACGGTCCGTCGCGATCAGTTGCTCGACAGGGCCTGGCGCAGGACCGATTCGGCCAGGTCGTCGAGACGGAGCAACGAGCCGCGGCCGGCGACATGGAAGGACACGCCGCCTTCCCAGAAGAGCAAGGCGCTCATCGCCGGATCGCGGAAGCGGCCGATGGTGCTCGTGCCCGGGGCGCTGCTCGGCAGGCCCTGGAAGACATCGGAGGTGTTCGGGGTCTGGACGACCATGAACTGGTCGACGCCGTCGGTGAACGACATCGTCAAGGTCGACCGGCCGTTCAGCGGATCGACCCGAACGTGGATCGCTTCGGTCTGGTATTCGCTCGCGACGAGCAGGTTGGGATCCACCAGTCCGGCTGGCTGGCCCATGCTGGTCCGCGCCGCGACGAACGATGCGAACGGCGTGCTGCCAGCGAGCGAAGTGACCCAGGGCACGACCGAGCCGAGGAATGACTGCGCTTCCACTTCGGCCAGCAGACGCAGCTGCACGTCGTACTCGGCGGCATACAGCGGCACGTGCGTTTGCGTATCGACGTCGATCAGCCAGATCGCCTTGTCGACGGTGTTCGGGAAGACGACCGTGCGACGCGCCGACCGGCCGGCGCGAGTCACTGCGCCAAAGTCGTGGATCGAGTAGTTCGTCACCGCGGCCGACAGGTTGCGGACGCGGAAGGTGCCGTGGCTGAAGAACTCCGAGGAGTGTTGCAGGTAGTGGCGCTGCCACTTCACCGTGACACGTGAACCCGGCAGCTCGCCAACGACGCTCAGGAACGTAATGCGGTAGTCGGGACGTTCGGTGCCGTTGGCATCGACTTCGAGCCGCTCCTGGACCGTGACGAAGCCGCCGCGCTCATCCCGGAACCGACGCAACTGCACCGCGGTGTAGTCCTGCGTGCGTACGGCGTTCTCCAGCGACTGCAAACTGGGCAGCGCCGTGGGTGCAGGGGCGGGTCCAGGGCCTGGACTGACGGCCGACTTCGATTGTTGGACGGTGGACTGCGCCAGCAGGGGCGAGACGCTCATGGCCATGGCCAACATTGCGCATCCAGCGAGCAGCAAACGCCGTAGGGCGGCTGTTGATTCTGTGCTGATGGCAGGCATGGTCACGAGGGATGGTAACGAAAAACGAGAAGGACGCGAGTAGGGAGAGCGTGCTCGGCGGCTAACGAGGCGCTCCGTATCGAATCGCGGCGAAGTCGATGCCGGGAGCGGACTCAAGGTCGACGAAGACGATGGTGGTTTCGGGGTGAGTTTCTTGGGCCAGCCAGACGCCACCGACGACCGCAGCGGCTGCTGCCGTCATCGCACCCAGCAACCAGCGGTGTTTGGCGCGTCCCGCCCGTTCGACATGCGCTTCGGCAAGGATCGCGCGGTGGACTTGCGACCACGCTGCCGGGCTCGTGCGAGGCTGCTTCGACAGGGCGGCCTGCAGGACCGGGGATTCGAGGGCCGGCGCCACCCACTCAGGCTTCTGGGTGGCTGCCGCGACGCGGTCGCGCAGGGCTTCCGCCATCGAACCGTTGTCACAGTCGGCGACCACTCGTTCGAGCGTCGCCTCCACCAGGTTGCGAGACAGCAAGGCGGCAGGCAGCGACGGCCGCGCGCTCAATGCGGGGGCCATGCGGCGTTGGAACGCGAGCACTGCGCCGCAGCGATCGCAATGGGGTGCGACCGGGTCGGCTGCATCGAGCTTCGCGCGCAGGAAGTTCCTGCATTCGTCGCCCAGCGGCGAACGCAGTCCAGCGGATCGATCTCCAGCGGCAGTCATCCGACGTCTCCCATGGAATCAGGGGCCGCGCTGCCCGTGTCGAGGTGCGGGTAACGGTTGCGAACTACGGTTTCGAGAGCGAGGTGGGCACGCGCGAGGCGTGATTTCACCGTTCCCAACGACAACCCGAGCGTCGCGGCTAATTCTTCGTAGGACATGTCCTCCAGGTAGCGGAGGGCGAGGATGGCGCGCAGCTTGGGGCTCAGCAACGCGATCGCCTCTTGGACCTGGTCGCCGAGTTCTTTCGTCTCGGCGCGGTCGCGAGGGTTCGGTGCGTCATCGACCAGATCGATGGAGCACTCGCCTTGCGTGCCAATGCGGGCGGCTTCTCGCTTCCGGCGGTGGTCGATGCTGCAGTTGACCACGATCCGGAACAACCAGGTGCTGAACATCGAGCCGCCGCGGAAGCCGTGCAGTTTGCGCAGCACCAAGGCGAAGCTCTCCTGCACTACATCGAGCGCATCGACCGCGTTGCCGACGACCCGGTAGGCGATGGCATAGACGCGCTCGCGGTAGCGAACGAACAACTGCTCGAATGCGCCTTCGAAGCCGTCGGATTCTGGGTGCCGGCAAACGGCAACCAATTCGGCATCGGGATCGCGCAGAAGTTCCACGGGGGATTGACGTCCGCAGATCAGGTCCGGGTTCCCTGAATTGTTGTTAGATGCGACAAAACCCGGTGCCAGCAGCCAAGTTGTGGCGTACGTGTCGCTGCGTCCGCAACCAGTCCCAAACGGCACCCAGTAGGCCCGAGGCGGCAGTCCCGAAGTGTTCCCGACGGCCTAGTTGGGGCCGCCCATCGCTGCAAGTCCGCCTGGGATCGTGAGTAGCCATCCGACCGATTGCGGGCAGGTCACGGCGCATTCGACTTCGTTGCAGTCGTCGCAGAACGCGCTGACGACCTCGTAGACCGTGCCGCCGGGGCCGGATCCGACTTCCTCAAGATCGAGCAGGCAGACGCGATTGGACAAGGTCGTTGGTGTGCCTTGCGGCACCAGGTGCTGCGCCGCGTAGAACGTCTCGCGGAAGGCAACCAGCGTCACCAGCTCGCCGCCCACGTCGAACAGCTTGGCGCACGAGCGGAGATAGCGTCCGCCGACGATTGCCTCGGCGTTGAAACTGCACGGAACCAACGTGTGCAGGATGTTCGACTGCACGAGCGGCACGGAAACCTGCAGCCAGGTACCGTCGACGCCAGCGTTGTGTTCCTGGAAGAGGACTGGCCCCTGCGCCAGCACATCGAACGGGAAGCGAATGCCTGGATACGCCGGCAACTCGACCCATGCCTGGAACTGCGAAATGGGCGTTCCGGGCTCGACGTAGCGAACGAACAGGTGGAACCAGGTTGGACTCGCCGGGCCACCGACCGTTGGGCCGGTGACGATGACGCGCATTTCCTGGTCGGCCGGCAGCGGCGCCCCGGCATCCCGCGGTGCACCGCGTTGCACGACTTCGATGAAGTCGCCGATGTTGTCGCCGTCGGTGTCGGGGTTCGTCGCGCTCGTCAGCACCGCCCATTCGACACAGTCGGGAAGGAAGTCTCCGTCCGTGTCGGGCAATACCGAAGTGGTCGTCGTCGCTTGCAGCGGTGCCGTGTCGCGCATCGTCACGAGGGCGATGGCGACAATCGACAGCAGCGAGAATACGGACCGGACGATCATGCTGGGCTTGCCGAACTACCTAGCCGCGCGGCCCGAGGGGGTTGCGGGTCAGCGCACAAGTATTCAACCAGCCGGGCAGCCAGCTGGCAACGGGGCAACAACGCGGGTTGGCCTGCGGAACCCACGCCGGGGACAACTGGCAGCGGCGTTGTGTTTCGCGGGTCCCTTCGATAATACCGGCCCTCCCGGGTGCGCCCGTAGCTCAGTGGGATAGAGCGACGGTCTCCGAAGCCGTAGGTCAGAGGTTCAACTCCTCTCGGGCGCGCCATTCACTTTTCCGGCCTGTTGGCTGTTCCCGCCGCCGCACGCCCGGTCCGCAGCAAGGTTTGGGGCGGGTCACGAGGTGTCGATTGAGCGCGGTCGCCGGCCTGCTTCGGTACCAGATCGATGTGCGCCGGCCGGTCCATCGGATGGTCCGGGTCGAGCTTGAGTTTTCCCGGGGCGACTTGCTCCCGCCGGGCGGGGGGCAGGTCGATCTGTTCCTGCCGACCTGGACTCCGGGCAGCTACCTGGTGCGGGAGTTCTCGCGCCACCTTTCACGGGTGGCGGCCGTCGACGCGGCGAGCGGCAAGGAGATCCCGTGCCGGAAGTCGGCGAAGAACCGCTTTCAGCTCGAACTCGGGGCCGAGGTGCAGCGGGTTCGGGTCAGCTACCACGTCTACGCGCATGAACTCAGTGTGCGCACCGCCGACCTGACGGCGGACCACGCGTTCTGGAACCACGCATGCTTGCTGCTGTGGCCAGCCGCCGGCATGCACCTGGCAGCACAGCTCGAAGTGTGTCACCCGTCGACGTGGGATCTCGCCTGTGCGTTGCCGCGGGATCGGGAAGTGATCCATGACGCGATCGAAGGCACCTGCGTCACCACACTGCGCGCTGTGGATCTGCACCAGGTGTTCGACTCGCCGTGTCTGGTGGCTGCGTTCCAGCGCGTGTCGTTCACGGTGCGGGGCGTGCCGATCGTCGCCGCGATCGACGGGCTGGCGCCGGTGGCGTTGCCGCCGACTTTCGTGGCCGACCTGACTGCGATCTTCGAACGTGCGGCGGACTTGTTCGATGGCCGGTTGCCGTTCGGCCACTACACGATCCTGTGCCTGTTTTCCGCGGACGGCTACGGCGGCCTCGAGCACGCCGAATCGACGACGCTCTTGTTCGGGCGAGCAGCGTTCGCGACTGCGAAGGGCTACCGCGAGTTCCTCTCGCTGTTGGCGCACGAGCTGTTCCACGCGTGGAACGGCAAGCGGCTGCGGCCGGTCGAGTACTGGCGCTACGACTACGAACGCGAGAACTACACCGAGTTCCTCTGGTTGATCGAGGGCTGGACTGCCTACTACGACGATCTGTTGTGCCTTCGCGCCGGGGTCATGACACGGGCGGACTATCTCGTCGCCGTCGCCAAGAACGTGAACGGCATGCTCGGGGCGCCAGGTCGGTTGCGTTTGAGCCTGGGTGAGTCGAGCTTCGACGCTTGGATCCGGCTCTACCGACCTGACGAGAACACGCGCAACTCGTCGCAGAACTACTACGGAAACGGTGCCGTCGCGGCGATGTGCATGGACCTCGCGATCCGCGAAAGCACGCAGGGAGCGCGCTCCCTGGACGATGTCGTGCGTGCGTTGCTGCGGCAGACCTTCGCAGCAGGCCGGGGATACACGCGCGCGGACGTGCATGCGGTGTTGCTCGAAGCGGGTGGCCAGGAAGCGGTGACGTTGTTGGCCAGCCTGGTCGACCAGCGGCTCGATCCGGCGTTGTCGCCGCGGTTGGCCTCGTTCGGGTTGCGCGTCGTGGAACGCGATGCCGAGAAGCCCTTCTTCGGAGTGCAGTTCGACGGCGGCTCGACGGTGGTTGCTTCCGTCATCGCCGGCAGCCCAGCGCATGAAGCAGGAGTGCATCCCGGCGACGAGATCCTCGCGTTGGATGGCCTTCGGGTTGATGCCGCGCGGTGGTCCGACGTCTTCACGGCGGTGGCCAAGATCGCAGCGAAGCTGGAAGTCCTCTACAGCCGGCGCGGCGTGGTCGGGAAGTTGGCGGTGATTCCCAAGGGCTCGCCAAGTGCCGTGTCGATCGAGCCAGAAGCGGTACCGACGCCAGCGGCGAAGGCGCTGTTGGATGGGTGGTTGCCGGTGCCTGCGGTTGCGCCTGCGCCTGCCGCTGTTGCAGGCGCGACGAAGGGCTGACCAGTCTCTGCGGTTGCGTCAGATTCGCGAGTGCGTGCCGTCGCAGAACGGCTTGTTGTTCGAGCACGCACAGGCGCACCAGACCACCGTGCATGCCTTCTCGAGCACGATCTTGATCGGAGTCACGTCGCTGCCGCGGTGCGTGCCGTCGCAGTACGGATAGGTCGCGCTGCGAGTACATGCGCACCACGCGTGCTTGCCGGGTTCACACGAATCGACGAACGGACCCTTCTGCACGCGGCCAGGAGGCTTGGTCATGCGACGACAGCATCCGCGATGCGAGCGTTCAGCGGAACCGTCGGATCACGCCGCGCACCACGCCGCGCAGCTGCAGTCGGGAAGTGAAGATCGGCTCCATGCTCGAGTTGGCTGGCTGCAACCGGATCATCCCGTTGCGTTCGCGGTAAAAGCGCTTCAGCGTCGCTTCTTCGCCGTCGAGGATCGCGACGACGATCTCGCCGTCGTTTGCCGTCTCGCGCTTCTCGACCACCACCAGGTCGCCGTCGTCGATGTGGTCCTCGATCATCGATTTGCCGCGCACCCGCAGCAGGTAGATGCGGTCGCCGGTGGGCACGAGGTCGGTCAGGCTCACTTCCTGGCGATCCTCCAGAGCCTCGATCGGACGGCCGGCGGCGATCAAGCCAACCAATGGAATCGACGGGATCGCCGAAGCGACGGCGGGCTCATCGGCAGCGTCCGGATCGTGCAGGATGGCGACGGCGCGAGCCTTGGCCTTGTCGCGGTGGATGGCGCCCTTCTTCGTCAGCTGGTTGAGGTGCTCGTGGATCGTGATCTTGCTGACCCCAAGGGCCTGCGCCGCCTCGTCCAGGGTAGGAGCGATCCCCTTCTGCTTGCGGTAGTCGCGAAAGTACCGCAGCACGCGAATCTGCTTTTCCGTAAGCATGAGGTCCATGGGAACGCCTCTGGGTCAGGGTTGGTCGCCTTGGGCTGGCGACCGGGGAATCGAGAGAACCGAACTCTACCCGAACAACGCCAGAACTAGGAAGAAGGCGATCATCGAACATGCCCCCGCCAGTTCGAGCATCTGGCTGAGGCCGGCTGCGCGGCCCGAGGCGCCCGCGGCAGCCTGTGCGGGGCGCGGCGGGGTGCGAAGGACCTGGATGGTGCGCGAAGATCGGGAGTGGAAGCTCGTGATCATGATGACCTCTGTTCGTCAGGCGTTTGGTCCAAAGGTTAGCAAAACGTTAGCCATCGTCAAGTGGAGTTCGTCTTTTGTTAGAAGTCTCTCGCCTGCGGCCGGTTGGTGACTTCGGCCACCCCGCGAAATCCCGCGGCCGGCATGCTGTTGAGCGGTCGCATGCACGACCACCGTGCCAAAACCACCCACCGCATGTTGCGCCCCACCGACCTCCTGCGCCGTGAGCACGCGACCATGGGTCAGGCGCTGCGGGTGTTGCGGGCCGTGGGCAGCTCGGTGGTGGCCGGTGCCGCGTTTCCAGCCCAGGACTGCGCCACCCTGATCCGGTTTCTGCGCGAGTTCGTGCTCACTGGGCATCTGGCCAGGGAAGCGGCGACCGTATGCCCCGCAGTGGCGATGCACGGCGACGACGCTGCTGCCGCCGTGGTCGGTGAAGTGCTGCGGCTGCACGAAGAGGTCGGCGAACTCGTCTGTTCGCTGATGTGGTTCTGGGAGCCGTCGGACCTGTCGGCTGCCGAGCGCACCGGCTTCGGCGCAACCGTCGACGCCCTGGTCCGCCGCCTGGAGACGCTGCGCGAACTCGAAGAGACGCGCCTGTTCCCGGCCGCCGAGTCTGAGGTTCCCGCCGACGATCGACTCGAGTGGGTGCAGTCGTTCGCCGCGGATGGTCCCGAGCGCAGCATCGACCGCTGGATCCCACGGATCACGGCGTTGGCAGCGGTCTGGGTTGCCTGAGTCTCGCGCGCGGCACGAAAATCCGGCGTCGTTCTTCCCCCGGGTACCACACCTAGAGAGTGGGTTCCGTTGGTGGGCATCGCGAAGCGAGCCGAGCCGGGTGGCGGTTGCCATGGCTCGTTCGCGCCGCCGGCCGACGCGCACCTGGCGCGAGCGTGCAGACGAGATGGCGCTCGTGCCGCAGGGAAGTGCGGGTCGCCCTGGTGGGCCCGCACGCGAACGAAGCATGGACAGGAGAGTTTGACTGATTGGGCAGTCGGGGGCTCTCGCCTGGCGGGGGCCCCCGTTTTTCGTCGCCGCTCGGGCCGCACGATCGTCCCGACCCAGAAGCAGCCGGCGGGCCGCTGCACGTCGCCGGTATAACGGCTGCACATGGCGCTCGACGCGTTGCACGTCATCCACCAGTTCCCACCCGAGAGCCGTGGCGGGTCCGAGTCCTATGCGTTCGACGTGGCGCAGCGCCAACGCGCGCGCGGCATGCAGGTCGAAGTCTGGAGCGGCAGCAAGCACTGGCGCGAGCGGCTGACCATCGAACGCGACGAGGTCGAAGGCCTGCCGGTGCACCGGGTGCATCGCGACGACCTCTACTTCGACCACCACGTGAAGATGTGGCATCCGGGCGTCGAGGCGGCGTTCGTGGCGTTCTTGCGCGAACGGCGGCCCGCGATCGTGCACGTGCACCATTGGGTGCGGCTGACGTGCAATCTGGTCGAAGCGTGCTGGCGCAATGGCGTGCCGGCGATCGTCACGCTGCACGACTACTACACGAGCTGTCCGCGCGCATTTCGGCGCCGCGCGGGCGACGAAGCGTGCCGACGCGCGCTGTCGGCGGCGAGCTGTGGCGATTGCGTGCCCAAGCACGGCTACGAGCCGAAGGCCGAGATCGACGCCGGGATCGAGTTGTTCGCCGACCACTACCGCGCCGAACTGGCACTGGCCGCGGCCGTGCTGGTGGCGGTGGGCAGCACCGCCGACCTGCTGGCGAAGACGACGGGAGTGCCGCGCGATCGCTACCAGGTGTTGCCGCTCGGCTACCGGCAGCGGTTTGCCGGAATGCCGCCGCTGCCAGCACCCGTCGCCGGCGCGCCGGTCCGCTTCGCGTTCTGGGGTGGCGTCGGTCGCCACAAGGGGGTCGATGGCCTCGTGCGCGCCTTCCGCCAGGTGCACGCCTCGCATCCGGGCCGCGCCTCGCTGCACGTGCTCGGCGGTTTCGAAAGTCCCGAGTTCGAGCGCGAACTGCGGCAAGCCGCCGAAGGGTTGCCGGTGACGTTCCATGGCGAGTTCACCGCCGCGCAATTGCACGCTGCAGCACCGCACGTTGGCGTGTTTCCGAGCACGTGCCTCGAGACCTATGGCCTCGTGCTCGACGAGTGCTTCGAACTCGGACTGCCGTGCATCACCAGCGATCTCGGCGCCCTGCCAGAACGCGCTGCTGGCGCGGGCCTCGTGGCGAAGGCCGGTGACGATGCGGCGCTGGCCACGGCGATGCAGCGGTTCCTCACCGAAGCGACGCTCTGGTCCGAGTTGCGCGCGCGCCGTCCGGCGGGTTCGCCCGATCTCGACGCGCACGTGACGAACTTGCTCGCGATCTACGAACGGGCCCGCCTGCAACCGCGGCGCCCGACCTTCACGCCGCCGGTGCCGTCCGAGCGCCGCATTGCGTTCCTCATGCAGCAACGCGAATCGGCGATGAGTCGGGTCGTGCCGCCCGGCGGGCCGCGCTGACGGCGATCACTTCGGCTGTGACCACGCGGCGAAGGTCCGCGGCACGAGGTGCGCACTCACGAGGCGAGTGTGCGCATCGGCGCACTTAGCGAGCGTTTGAACCAGCTGGCCAGTCGGCAAAGGACTGCAGTCCGAGCACAGGCAGCGCGAACGCGGCGCACTCAGGCCATGCCGCGGTGTCGCAGGCGGCGAACACGGCGGCGATGTGGCGGCGGCGTTCGGGCGTGCACACCGAGTCGGGCGTGCGCGTCCACAGGCCAAGCCGCAGGCCACCTTCGTGCGCGTGGTCGACGTGGCGATGCAGATGGAACGCGTCGATGCCGGGCGAACGTTGCACGATCGACCACGCCAGCGCATACGCCGCGGCCTGGTCGCGTTCGCCGTGTTCGCCATCGGCGCAGTGGAAGCCCTGCTCGCTGAGGATCACGCGGCGCGGTGTGTCCTGCCAACGCAGTTCGTCGCGGGCAAGGCAGCGGTCCAGCACCTGCAGATTGCGGAACGTCACGCGCGGCGCATCGTCGGCATCGGGCGCACTCGCATCGCGCCAGAAGCGGCAATCGAACAGGTTCTCCGGATACGGATGGAACGCGACGTGCCAGTCGAAGTCGCCGAGGGCGTGCGCGCGCACGCGCGCCGCCAAGGCCAGCAGCAGCTCGCGGCCGGGGGCGGCCTGCTCGGCATCACCGGCGGCGTAGCGCGCATTCCAGTGGTGTTCGAGCGACACGAACACGCGGCCGTGGCGGCTGTGGGCGCGCACGGCGCCGTGCACGAGGCGCAGCGCTTGTTCGTATTCGGCGACGACGGTGGCGAGGTCGGCCTTGCCGAGGTGGTACCACCACCAGTGCGAGTTCACTTCGTTGCCGACGATCCAGTTCCAGATGCGGCCGTGCGGCGCGTCACCGGAGTAACGCGCCGCCAGGAACGCCACCGCGGCAGCCAGCCAGCGCCTGCCCTCGGGGGTCGCGGTCTGGAATGCGGCGATGCCGTTCGGTGCCTTGCCGGTGCAACGCGAGTGCACGACGAGGCGATCGCGCGCCGGATCGCCGGTTTGGATCGCGAGCAGGATCGCGCTGACAACCACGCCGGCCTTCGCCAGTGGAGCGACCTGGGCATCGAGCGCGTTGATCGGTGCTTTGCGGAACGTGAAGTGCTCGCCGTCGTGTTGCCACGGCAGACAATCGTCACCGCCGGCAGGAGCGCACAACGCGCCGAGATCGACGTTCAACGCCGCGTGCGCGATGCCGAGCGCCAACGCATCGTCGACCATCTGCACCTGCAGCCCCTTCTTGCTCGTCGGCGTCGGGTACGGCGTCGCATCCTGGGCGAGGGACGACGTCGCCTGCACAGCGAACACGGCGACCAGAAGAGCCTGACGCAGCATCTCGACCAGACTATCGCTTGCAACGGTGCGCGATGGTGAATGTCACGTCATGCAGCGGCAGCACCCCAAAGGCCAAGCGCGCGGGTTCAACTGCGCACGAGGGTCACTTCGCCGCGGCGCAGTCGCAGCGGCAGGCGTCGGCTGCCGCCGTCGCGCCCTACTTCGCGCGGAGTGTGCGGTCGGGCATGCCATGCGAGTGCGCGTCGGCAACGTATGCCGATGGAACGCGGTCAGGGACGAGCCGTTGGCCGAAGGAAAGTTTCCAGATTCGGCGCAAGAATCGAATCGAGCGACGTGATCCTCGTGCATGACGACCGCCGATCGGATCCAGCAGATGCTCGCCGAGACTCGGTGGCTGCATGGGTTGGCGAGGCAACTCGTCGCGTGTGACCACACCGCTGCTGATCTGGTACAGGACACGCTATCGACCGCTTGGCGCCGTCCTCCGGCCGGGGCCGGGCCCGTCCGGGCGTGGTTGCGGACCGTGCTGCTGCGCAACTGGCGCGACAAACATCGCCGCCGCGATCGCCGCCGTCGCCATGAGCATGCTCAAGCGAGTGCGCACGAAGCGTTCGCGCCCGATCCGGCCGACGTCGTGCACAAGGCGGAGTCGCAACGGGCGCTCGTGGCCGCGGTGCTGGCGCTCGCCGAACCGTTCCGCACCTGCGTCCTGCTGCGCTTCTTCGACAACCTGCCGCCGCGCGTGATCGCGGCGCGCACCGGGGTCACCGTCTCGACGGTCAACAGTCGTCTGCAGCGCGCGCTGGCGATGCTGCGGCGGCACTTCGCCGAACGGCACGGCGAACGCTGGAGCTCGGCGTTGTTGCCGCTTCTGGCGCCACCTTCGCACTGGCTGCCGCTACTCGGAGTTCCACTCGTGCCCACCGCGCTGAAGTTCGTTCCGGTCGCCGTACTGTTCGTCGTTGCGTGTTGGTGGTGGCAAACACCGGAGCCGGCACCGACGCCGGCGGTGGCCGCGTTGGATCGTTTCGAACGGTTGGTCGCGGCGCCACCGACGGAGTCTTCCGTGCCTGCCGCTGAGGCTGCGAGTCGGCTGGATTCGACACCGGCTGCCAGCGCCGCGGTCAGTGCGCCCGATTCCGAAATGCGTTGGCGCGGTCGAGTGGTGGATGCGCAAGGCGCGGTTCGACCTGGCGTGCAGCTGCAGATCGGCGCCGGCGACGCGACCATCGTCAGCGGTGCCGAGGGAGTGTTCGAGATCGTGGGGCAGCAGGGCAGTGGCACGGTTCGTTCGCGCGACCCACGCTGGTCGACGGTGATGCAGGGGCTGCTGCGTCAGGATCGCGTTTGCACGATCGTCGTCGCTCCGCGACTCGATCTCGGTGGGCGAGTCGTCGATGCCTCCGGCGCGCCGGTGCCTCGCGCTGCGGTCCAGGTCCATTCGCCGACGATGCTCGGTGCCGATCTCGGCATGTTGCTCGACTTCTCGACGCCGTGCTCTTGGCGATGCGAATGCGACGACGATGGCCGGTTTCACTTGGCCGACGTGCCGTTGGTTGCGGGTGCATCGCTCGTTGCCGAACTGGGCGGTTGGGTGCCGCGCATCGTTCCCTTGCCGCCGGCATCGACTGAATTGCTGGAGCTCGTGTTGGAACGCCCGGCGACATCGGCGTCGGTGATCGAAGGCCTGGTCGTCGATCGATGGGGAGCCGCGGTGGCGCAGGCGCGCGTGAGTGCGGGAGCGGCGGTTGCACGCAGCGATGCGCGCGGGGGCTTTGCACTCGACGTGGCGGGGAACGCGACGATGCAGCGTTTGGTCGCCGTGGCGCCGGGGGCCTTGCCGGCGATCTTCGTGCCCGAACGCGACGCTGCGGGCGCGCCGCGTTGGCCAGCGCGCGTGGTGCTGCAGTTGGGTGGTCCTCCACGCACGCTCACAGGCCGGGTGACGTTCGCTGATGGCAAGCCCGCAGCGGGCGCGAAGGTCTGGCTCGCCGATCCGACCTTGGTCGGCACGGAAGACGACGTCGTGCTCGCCGAGAGTCTGCTCGCGGGCGAGGAGCGTCCGTTCTGGAACTTTGTTCTCGCCGCCGCCGATGGCACGTTCCGCATCGACGGGTTGAGCGAGCGGTCCTACACGCTGCGCGCACTCGACGGCCGGACGCTGCTCGAGCACACGGTGCTCGGCGTGCGGCCGGGGCCTTCGCCGATCGACCTGCGGCTCGCCGGCAGCTTGTTCGATCGGGTGCGAGTGAAGATCCTCGCGCGCGATCGCCAACCGATCGCCGGTGCGAAGGTGGTGCTGCAGCGTCCCGCGCTGGAGGTGCAGGTGCCGGGTGGAACGCGCGACGAATGGGCGACGGGTGCGGCGGGGCAGTCGGACACGAACGGAGTGGTGGAGTTCACCAACGTGCCGACGAGCGGCGTCGAGGTGTTTGCATCCGGCGACGACATTCTGTTCGCCGGGCGCACGATCGAGCCCGGCATCGACCCGAACGAGTTCGTGGTCACGGTCGATCGGCGCGTGCATCTGCAGGTCCAGCTGTCGCCGCCATTCGATCGGGTCGATCGCTGTCGCGTGCTCGATGCCGATGGCAAGTCGATGCTGTTGCGAGTGATGCGTGGCAACGCCGCGCAAACGAGTCGCAGCGCCGCGGTGACCGAAGGGCGCAGCCACATCCTGTCGTTGGGTGAAGGTGCGCGCACGCTGGTGTTGTTGCGCGGCGACCAGGAAGTGGGGCGGATTCCGATCGATCTCTCGCCGGGGCCGGTGCACACGGCGAACTTCTGACGGCGATCGCGGGTGTCAGCCGTTGGCGACGGGCGCTGCGTCCTGCGGCTTGCTGCGCAGCAGGAAGAAGCCGAGTACGAGCCCGCCGCCGATGAGGCCGAGGCCGATCAGGAAACCGGATCGGTTGTCCTTCGAGCCGCCGACAATGATCGCGACCGAGGGATCGCTCGCGTCGTAACGCACCGTGCACTTGTCCTCGACGATTTCGTCGCCTTTGACGACTCGCTCCGCGAACTCACGGCTGACTTCGAACTCCTGCTGGCGCGCCGCGCCGCCTTCGGGCGTGAAAGTCACCGTGAAGCTGTAGGACTTGCGACCGCGGCGCCCGCGTTCGACGCTGCCGCCTTCCAGGATGCCTGGCGCTTCCTTGCCGGCGGCTTCGATGCGGCCCCACTTGCCGCGATCCTGCCAGCCTTGCCAGCCGAGGACCCCACCGCCGCCGATCAGGCCGAGTGCCACCCATGCGAGTTTCTTCATTGGCGCAGGGTAGGTGCGCTGCGCAACGACGGCAACAACGTGTCACTCGGGGCGGGGGAACAGTTGCGTGCGCGCGTTCGTCGTGAGGTCGAGGCGGACGATGCGGGCGCCGTCGAGCAGCACGGCGGTGTTCGCGTCGGGCCAGTCGAGCAGGCGCATCTGTTGGAGGTTGTCGCTCATCGACGCCAACTCCGTCACCTGGAGTTTCGCGACGTCGACCAACAGTAGTTGATCCCGGCCCCCGCCGTTGAGGCAGTGCAACCACAGACGACCGGCAGGATCGCGGGCCAGCAGTGAGCCCCAGCGGTTAAAGGGCGCGACGACACCAAGTGACAAGAACGAGGCGCCAGGAGGCAAAGTGAGATCGGTTTCCGTGCCGTTCGATGGGCGGTACAGGAACAACCGCGTCGGCGCGAACTTCTTGTGTTGGTAGTGGGTTCGCGCGGCAAGCACGTGGTCGTCGTCGACCAGGCCAAGAACACGGCATGCTTGCAAAGGGGCGCACGGCTTCTTCTGGCCGTCGCGCGTCTCCGTCCAATGGGAGCCCGACTTTCCTGGCAGCCGCGACAGCAATACGTCGCGCACCAGGTAGGCATCTGTCTCATCGTCGACCAACGTCGCTCCGGAGGTGAGGTCGACCACGCGGCGCCGACCGCCGTACACCACCACGGCGTGGCCAGCGGGACTGATGGAAGTGGTTGTGTCGACGTCGAGCACGCGGTGGTCGGAGCCATCGGCGTTCGTCGTCCACACCGCTCCGTCGTCACACCAGACCGGGCGGTTGCCAGGCAGGCGCAGCGCCGTCGTCGCTTTCAGTTCGGCGATGATGCGTCGGTGCTGGTCCGCCGTCGGCAGTGGTCGGTTTGCATTCTTGTCGAAGGTGAAGGGCTCGCGGTTTCCGGTCGCGAGGTCGAGCAGCTCGCGCTCGCGCTCCCCAGCCATGTCGTGGAACAGCCAGTGCCGTTGTCGACCCGATAGCACCATGCGATGCGGCCGCAGCAGGCTCGGGGACGAGTAGGTGTTGATACCTGACAACTGCTCGGCGGTGCCCCGCGCGAGGTCGATGCGAATCGGCACGGAGCACCACGAGTCCATCGTGTTGCCGTAGGCGAGTGCGTAGCTACCGTCGGGGCTGATTCCCAACACGTTCATGTCGGCGAGCTGGGTGAGGTCGGGGTGGTGGTAGTGCCAGGCCCGCACCCCGAGCCACGCACTGGGCGGCACGAACACGATGGCTGCGCCACACAGGCCGAAGCGCGCCGAACGCAGTGAACCACCGCCGCGCCGACCGCGGATCCACGACAGCGCCGCGATCGCGAACCCGGTCGGCGGCACCGCCCACAGCCAGTGCCACCATTCGAGCCCGTGCTCGATGTTCGGACTCTGCCGCAGCACCGCGAACACGCCGACGCCGACGAGCAGCACGAACAGCAGCGTGCCACCGAGCGCCATGCGGCCACCGGGCAGCCACGTGCCGATCGCCCACACCCACGGCGCCAGCAGCAGCGCGCCGCCGGCGATCACGACAACTGCTGACCACTCGATGTTCACTTCACCGCGCCAGTCCCACACGTACAGCTTGTCCCAGTCGTGGCCGAGAGCGGTGAGGATCACCTCGCCGGCAGCGAGGCCGAGCAGCGGCAGGGACAGCAGCGTCAGGACGAAGAACAACAGCTTGCCCGCGAACGCCGGGGCGAGCGCCCCCGGCAACCGGCGCACGAACTGGTCGTCCTTGGTGCCGAACTCCGACCGCACGAGGTTGGGGGCGACGAATGCGACGACGCCGATCACGCCGGCGACAACGAACCACGACAGCGCGCGCGCGCCGAAGCCGTCGTTGGTCCAAAGGTGCGTCGGCACCAGCGAGAAGCCGAGCGTGAGGCATGCGAACACGAGCCCGAGGTACGCGAGCAACAGCCCCCGCTGCGCGCGCCACTCCTTCCAGCAGAACGTCAGTGCGAGGTTCACGACGCCACCTCCGCGAGCACGCGCTGCAGACCGCGCGGCGCCGCCACCGGTTCGTCTTCGCCGAGCACTTCGGCCAGCGTCCCGTGCTTCACCACGCGTCCGGCCTGCAGCACCGCGATGCGGTCGGCGATGCGCGCGGCGATGTCGAGTTCATGCGTCGCACACAGCACCGTGCGTTCGCCGGCGCGCAGCGAATCGAGCACGCCCTGCAGCACTTCCTCGCGCACCAGCGGATCGAGCCCCGCGAACGGTTCGTCGAGCAGCAGCAGTTCCGGCTCCGGCGCCAACGCCGCGACCAGCATCGTCTTCATGCCCTGGCCGCGCGACATCGTCTTGATCTTGGTGCGCAGCGGCACCGCGAGCCGTTCGCACAGCTCGGCGCATACGCTGTCGTTCCAGGTCGGATACTGCGGCCGCAAGAACGCGAACAGGTCGCGCGCCGTCATCCACGGATAACAATCGGGAACGTCGGGCACGTAACCGACGCGCCGCAGCACCTCGCGGTGCGCGCGCAGCGGATCCTGTCCGAACAGTCGCACCGAGCCGGCGCGCGGCCGAACGACACCGAGCAACACGCGCAGCAGCGTGCTCGTGCCGGCCCCGTTGGCGCCGAGCAGCACCGTCACCGTGCCGTCGTGCAGCGACAGGTCGAGCCCGTCGAGCACGCGCTTGCGGCCAAAACCGGCCACCAGGCCGTCCACTGTGAGCACCGAGTTCATGCTTTGCTCCTCTGTCTCCCCGTTTCCCCGAGTCCCTGTCCTTGTCCCTGCGCCGCGCGCGCGTGCGCAATCGCCGCGCGCAGCACCTGTTCGTCGTGGCCGGCGCGCAACGCCGCCGCCGCCGCCTGCTGGAACGTCGCCAAGGTCTCCGCCAGCCGCAGCGCCTTCGCCACGTCGGGCCCGGCCGCAGTGACGTAGACGCCCGAACCGTTGCGCCCTTCGGTCGCACCGAGGTGCTCGAGGTCGCGGTAGGCCTTGATCACCGTGTTCGGATTGACCAGCGCGTCGCCGGCGAGCCCGCGCACCGACGGCAGCTTGTCGCCCGGCGCAAGTTCACCGGCAGCAATCGCATCGAGCACGGCGGCGACGAGCTGTTGGCTCGGCGGCACGAGGCTGTGTGGATCGACGCGGACGTTCACGAACCGTCCTATCGGTCTAGGACGGTAGGCACTGGAGCGATGCCCCTCGTTACCGATGGCGCGTGGACGGCTATCGTCGGCGCCATGGTGCTCTCGATGCCGCGCAGAATTCCGTTCGCCGCCCTGCTTGCCCTCGCGACGGCGACGGTGGCCCTGCCGGCCCAGGGCAAGGCCGCCGGCGTCAACGAACTGCTGGCCCGCATCGCCGCCGCCAAAGGCGCCGAACGCGACGTCGCCGCCCAGGAACTCGCCGCGCTCGGTGGCAAGGCGGTGCCTGGACTACGCCGCGTGCTCGAAGACGGCGAAGACGCGCAGCGCATCGTCGCGCTGTTCGCCATCGGCAAGATGGGCAAGGCGGCGGAGCCGTTGCTGCCCGTGATGAGCAAGCTGTGGTTGGCCGAGCGGCTCGAGCTGACGCAGGCGATCCAGAAGAGCTTCGTGGCACTGGGTGCGGTGGGTGTGCCCGAACTCGCGCGCTGCGTTGGCGAGTTCGGCATCCAGAGTAATGCGTGCCAGACGCTGGCGGAGATCGGGCCGGCCGGCAAGCCCGCGGTGCCGGCGTTGTGCAAGCTGCTGTCGTCGCGCACCGTCAGTGCACACACGGCGGCGTCGACGCTCGGCGCGATCCGCGATCCGGCCGCGATTCCGTTCCTCGTCAAAGCGGTGACCGAAGGCGCCGAGAACCCGCGCGGCTGCGACGAGTACAAGGTCGCGAACTCGGCCCAGGCGCTCGGCAGGATCGGCCCAGCGGCAGCGGCCGCGGTGCCGGCGCTGGTGAAGGTGATGCAGGCCGAGGGCGTTGCTGCGACGGCCACCATGTGCGATCGAGCAGCCACTGCCCTCGGGGACATCGGCGTGCGCACGGAGCCCGTGCTCGCGGCGCTTCGCAACGTCGCGAAGACCGGTGCGGGCGACGTGAAGAGGGCGGCGCAGGAGAGCCTCGACATCCTCGAGTGCGCGGTGGGTTCGAGCGATGACGCGGTTGCGCGCGCGATCCGCCACGCGAACTTCGACCTGCGACTGCGCGGCTTGCAGCGAGCGGTCGAACGCGCCGCCAACGGCCGTCCGTTCGTCGCCTCGATCGTCTGGTGCTACGAACACACCGACGACATCGCGGTGCGCATGGCGGCCGTCGGTGCGCTCGGCGCCATCGGCCTGCAGGACGAGCACGTCACCCGCGTGCTCGACGCGGCCGCGAAGCACCCCGATGCCAAGCTCGCCGCCGCCGCCCAGGAAGTGCGCGCCAGGTTCGAGCGCAAGGGCTGAGCTGCGCGGCTGGCGCGTCGCTCAGTAGCCCTTCTTGCGCCCGAAGTTGTTCGGCCGCAGACGTTCGGCCTGATGCTGCAGCGGCACCCAGTCCCGGCCACCCGGCGGTGGCGGTTCCGGGGGAGCGGTTGTGACCGCATCGGCAGGAGCTGGCTCGACGGGCGTGGCGACCACCGGCGGCGCGACCAGCGCGCAGCACTTCTTCCACTTGCGGCCGGAACCACACGGGCAGCGTTCGTTGCGTCCGGTCTTCATGGTGTGCACCACACTACGAGACCGGACGCAACTTCCCACTACGCCGCCCGCGTTGCGTCAGACGCCGAGCGTCAGCGCCACGCCGTTGCTGCTGATCAGGCCCGCGGCGTTGACGCCGTTCACGAACGCCGCACTCTGCACCGTCAACTGGAGGCCCATCAGCGCCGGGTTGCTCGGGATCGGCATCGTGTAGACGGCCTGCTGCGCCACGGGCAGCAGCAGATTGAGCGAGTCGAGGCCGGCGAACTGGAAGCAGCCGGTCATGCCGATCACCGACAGGTCGATGCCCGGATCGAACCGCGTCGTGCTCACGATCTGGATGCCGAGCACGCTCGACGCCGGGAACTGCGTCGTCGTGCACGTCAGCGTCGTGCCGAGCTGCGGCAGCGACGTCGCCAGCGCCAGCGGCACCGCGTTGTCGGCGCTGGTGCGGAACGTGCCCGGCAGTGCGGTCGAGATGTCCATGCTGCCGAGGTCGGTGTTGGGGCCAGCTGCGGTGTAGCCGACGAGCCAGGCATTGCCCGACGCGACCATCGTCTGCCACACGCAGGTGACGTTGCCGGTGGTGAGGTCGAACTGCATCTGGAACGTGTTCGCGTTCGTCGTGTTGTAGCTGTAGACGCCGTCCCACGTGACGTAGGCGATCGAGCCGATCTGCTCGAACTTCACCTTGCCGGAGCCCACAGCGTTGGGATTGAAGTCGTGCCACGTGCCCCAGCGCGGTTGGACCGAGCCGAGCCACAGGGCAGCACTCGGTGTGTAGGCGGCGCCGTTGCCGGTCACCGGCGACACGAAGCCGTTCGAGCAGACTTCGAGCGACGTGGTGACACCACCGAAGTATGGGAACGACCCGGTCAGGCCTACCGACTGGAACGAATCGTCGGTGAGGACCAACTGCGTCGCCGCGAGGCTGGGCGCCACGTAAGTGCCACCCGGCTGTGCGACGTAGAACCCGCCTGCGTTCTTGACGAGGCGCATGCCGACGCCACCGAGATCGAATCCCGTGTTGGTGAACAGTTCGTAGAACGACTTCGAGGACGTGCCGCAGGCCGTGCCGAACGGCGTGCTGACGGCAGGCGTGCCCGCGGGGCCATTGACGTTGAGGCTGAACGAACCGGTCGCGGCGTTGTAGCCACCGACGCGGATGTAGTAGAGGCCGGGCGTGACCGCCGCCGTCACCGACGACTGCAGCGAGCACGTGTCGTCGTTGCAGATGACGCTGGTGAGGCTGCCGCACGAACCCGAGAGGATCTGGATCGCGGTGTCCCACGTGGCCTGGCCACAGGTATCGACGACCAGGTTGCCCGCGGTGCCGGCGACGTAGGTGAACCAGATGTCGTTGCCGCCAGCGGCGCATGGCCATGCACTCGACGTCGTCGAGCCGACTGTCGTGTACGGACCGTTGAGGCCGTTCACCACCGCGATCGCGGCGGCGCATTCGTCGTTGACCGGCGCGCCCGGACCGCCGCCGCCACCGGGGATCGGCAGCGAGTGCTGGTTGCAGGCCCAGTCGAGATCGACCTTGTTCGGCGTGCCGTTGGCGAGATTGCCGTCGTTGTCGTCGGCGATGTAGACCTGCAGCACCGCGTCGGCCTGGTTCGTGGCGTCGGCCGCGATCGAGCCGACGACGATGTCTTCGGTGAGCGCGATCGCCGCGGCGCGCGTGCCCAGCGTCGTTTCGAGCCGGTTGCGCAGCTTCCACGCAAAGCCCATCCACGACTGGCCGGCGGTGTGCACACCGCAACCCGAGCACGGATACTGCGTGGGGTTGTTGGCGTTGCGCAGCGCCACGCCCGTCGTCTGGAAGCCGCTGCCGAGCAGAGGCGTGTCGAGCAGGTAGCAGCCGAGGATGTCACCCCAGCCTTCGCTGAGGCCGTTCGTCTGCGAAATGCCGCCGTAGCGATCGTCGAGGCCGTGGCCCCATTCGTGCGCGATAACCGTCGAGAACGACGTGTTCGCGCAGCCGCCGCCGCTGGCGTAGTAGTTCATCGAGTTGCCGGTGTAGTACGCGTTGCACGTGCTGGCGATGTTCACCGTCACCGCGATGTTGCTGGCGGTGTTCAACTCAGCCGAGTTGCCGAGGATCGTGCGCGCCCATTGGTTGACCCTGTCGGTCCAATACGAAGTGGTCGTGTGCGCACCCTGCGCCGTGGAAGCACCTGCCGTCAGCAACTGGATCGTCGTCGGCACGCCGGGGTTGACCGTGAACGAACCACTCGGCGCACTGCCGCCGCTGATCGTCGCGTGGTGACGACCGTCGAGGTTGCCGACCGCGATCGACACCGCGGCGGCGATGTTGACCGTGAACTGGCCGTTGTTGTCGGTGGTGACGTTGCCGATGCCGGGCACGCTGAGCACGAGCCCGGGCATGGGCGTGTTGACGAGCGGGTCATTGGCGTCGACGCCGGTGCGCGTCCAGCCCATCACCGTCACCGTGGTGTTGACCGGCGGCATGCCGAGGTTCGCCATCGCGGGCAACGAGACGGGGGCCGCGATCGGCAGCGTCTTGCCGACCGTGCAGCCTGCGAGGCCGCATTCGTGCTTGTCGCTGACGAAGCGCAACACCTTGCCGGTGAGCGCGTCGACGTAGTAGCGACCGATCGGGCCACTGCCGTCCATGGCGACGTTGCTGATCGGCACTTCCCACGCCAGGGCGAACGTCTGCAGGTCGCTCGCTTCGACGTCACCGTCGATCACGAGCCGCGGTGCGGCAACCGGAGCGGGCTGCGGCACGCCGGTTGGTGTGCCGAGCGTCTGCCACGCGATCGCGAGCGCCGTGTCGGCATCGAAACGCGGCGTGATGTTGAAGTCGGCGGGGATCTGGAACGCCGTGGCGCCAAACATCGGCACGCGGCCGACCATGTGCACGCGCACGTCGGCGCGACCACCGATCACCGGCAGGCCGCGAAAGAACTGGTCGAAGACGAAGACCCACGTGCGGCTCATCCGGCTGCCGATCACTTCGCGGAACTCGGACGTGCCAAGGCCGAGCAAGGCCGCCTGTTGCTGCAGCAGCAGGTTCGCGTGGCGGCGCGCTTCGACGAGCGAGTTCTCGCGCCAGTCGGCGAGCGGCAGGCCACTGCCCCAGATCGCCTTCGGGGTGCCGGTGGCGGCGCACCACTCCACGCGCCACTGGCCGTTGGCGTTGGCGAGGAACTCATGCCATGCCGGGCTGCTGTAGAACTCGGCGAGTCGCACCGAGGTCTGGGTGTCGAGCTTCTGGGCTAGGGCCGGGACTGCCAGTGCGAAGCTGGCGACGAGGGACGAAGTCGTCCGCAAACGGGAGATGGTCAAGGTGGTGCCTCGAGCGAGGTGGCGAAACGAGAGGAAGACGCGACTTTTCCGTGGGGCGAACGGAAACCACAATGTCGGTTTAGGCTAGGACGTATGCCCGGGTTGAAAAGTGCCGCGCTGCGGCGATCTTCTCCCGGGAACTGCGGTCTGGCCGCTCCCTCCCCTGGAGGTGAGCGGCCGGGCGCCGCAGAAACCCAAGGAGGAGAAGCATGGACATCCGCAGCACGGCGGTCGGGCGTTGGATTCGTTCCTTGGCGTGGGCGTTGGCCGCGGGGCTCGGCGCCACGGCGGGATGTGGCGCCCAAGCGGCGCTCGATGTCGTGGCCGTGCCCGATCGCTTCGAAGCGCGTGTCGATGGGAAGCCCGGCCAGGTCGCCTTCTTGTTCGTAGGCTTTGCGCCAGGGAGCCAGCCCTTGCCGGGTGGTCATGACCTTGGGTTGGCAGCCCCCGCGTTGCTCGGGGCCGCCGTGGTCGATGCCCGCGGCGTCGCCAGCTTCGCTGTCGGCTTCCCGGTTGGGGCGTTGGCCGGCGCTACGGTCTTTGCCGAAGCGGTGCTGTGGCAGCCGCCGTTGTCGCTGGACGCACCCGGCGCATTGCAGCTCTCCGGAACCCGCGCGGCGACGGTGCCGGTCGTGGGCAAGGTCGTCGATGTGTTCGTGTTGTTCGGGCAGAGCAATGCCGAAGGTGCGGGCGACGGCAGCACGCTGCCGCGGCGCCTGCTCGGGCCACAGCCTCGGGCGCGCATCTGGAGCGATCCGCTCGGCCAGTTCCAGGCGATCGAACACGGCGTCAACACGCGCTCCTACACACCGGCTGGGTTTGGTGGGCCGGAGCTGTCGTTGGCGGCCGGTCTCGCCGGCCACGAACGCACGGTGTACCTGATCAAGTTCGCGTGGCCGGCGACCGCGTTGGGATTCACGGCTGGGCCTTGGAACGAATGGGGCGCGTCGGCGCAGGAGCTCTACGCGATCATGCAGTTCCGGCTCGGCTCCGCGTGTGCGGCGTTGCGCGCACAAGGGCAAGAGCCGCGCGTGCGCGGCATCTTCATGATGCAGGGGGAGAGCGATGCGCTGCAGGCGAGTCTCGCGAACACGTATCGGCAGAACCTCGCAGAGCTGATCCACGCGTTCCGCGAGGATCTGGTCGTTGCGGGCAACGCGGTTGCGGCGGTCCCGTTCGTGGTCGGTGGACTGCCCGATCTGCACGCGGGCTTCACGTTCACGGCACAGGTGCGAGCGGCGCAGGCCGCGGTCGCTGCCGCGCTGCCGGGCTGTGCCTTCGTCGACACGCGGCGCTACTCGATGCTGCCCGACCGCGCGCACTTCGACATGGGCGGGTGCATCAGCATGGGCAGCGACTTCGCGGCGGCACTGCACGCGCTCGCCGACGGCCCGCGTTGAGAAGGCCGCCTACTTGGGTTCCGTGGCGCCGGCGCGGGCGCGCGCCGCAGCTTCTTCGGCTTCCTCTTCTTCGTCTTCGGCGCCGGCGGTGATCGCCCACTCCGGATAAGGCGCCGCGCTTCCGCGCATCGCGCGCCACAGGATCCGGTTGAGCACGTCCTCCGGCGCACAGTCGATCTGCGCGAAGTTGAGCGTCGCCGACATCTCCGCATCGGCGCGCAGCACCGGATCGGCGATCGCCACCGGGGCCGGGTTCATCTGGTCGAGCGGCACGGTCGCGGCGAGTTCTTGGAACGGCGTCAGGTCCGGCGTCTCGCTGAAGCAGTCGAACATCGGCGTGGCGCTGGCGTCGAACACGTTCATCGGCGGAATGCCGAGGATCTGCTCCATCGTGCGCAGCACGCTGGTCGTGTTGTACTGCGTCGAGACGGTGACGCCCCGGCGTGCGAACGGGCTCGCCACGTAGCACGTCGTGCGGTAGCCGCTGACGTGGTCCCAGCCCGCCTGCGGATCGTCCTCGATGCCGAAGATCGCCATCTTCGGCCAGAACTTCGAACGCGACAGCGCCGCGACGATGCGCCCAAAGGCGAGGTCGTTGTCGGCGACGCACGCGGCCGGCGTCGGGCAGCCCTTGCTCGTGCCGCTGGTGTGGTCGTTCGGCAGGCAGATCAGCACGAGGTTGGGGAACGTGCCCTTGCGTTCGAACTCGGCGAGCTCGCGCAAGAAGAAGTCGGCGCGGTGCTGGTCGGGCACCGACATCTCCCAGCCGACGTAGCCGGTCGGCGAATGCGGCAGCAGCGAACGCACGCTGGCTTCGCTCGCGAACACGACGTCGTCGGTGCCGTCGCGCCACGCGCGGAAGCACGCCGTGAAGTCGGGCTCGCCCTTCTTCGCCGGATCGCGCCAGCGCACCTTCGGGCCGCAGAACTCGCCGTAGTTGCGCAGGGTCAACTTGCGCGCGAGGGCGTGATCCCAGAGAAACCCGGCCGACGAGTACGACAGCGCATCCTTCTCGTCTTCGCCCATGCCGTCGGGATAGCTGCGCGGCCAGCCGGCGAAGCTCTTCTCGAGGTAGTCGCTGGCGAACGCGGCGGTGCTCCACTGGTGGCCGTCGGCCGACAGGATGCCGGAGCAGTACGTATTGTCGAGCAGCACGAACTGCCGCGCCAGCGCGTGTTGGTTTGGCGTGATCGCTTCCGGAAAGATGCACAGCTCGGGATCGCCGTTGCCTGCCTTCATGTCGCCGAGCACCTGGTCGTAGGTGCGGTTCTCCTTGATCACGTAGACGACGTGCTCGATGCGACTCG
>SXGT01817615.1_pt1 | contig 32686 bp, 31 predicted proteins | sample 3176221 | NCBI WGS metagenome assembly SXGT01 (sample SAMN11356862, study PRJNA531348) | freshwater metagenome | isolation source: freshwater sample F1-120 | place: China: Fuxian Lake, Yuxi | collected 2017-12-25
CGCCGCCACCGCCACCGCCGCCACCACCGCCGCCGCCCGGCGATGCGTCGGTGCAGGGCGTGGTGTACGTGGCGCCCGACGGCGCCAACCGCATCGGGGCCGCGACCATCACGCTCTCGAGTGGGCAGACCGCGACCGCGACCGCGAGCGGCTACTTCCGCATCGACGGGCTCCAGCCGGGACCGATCACGATCACGGCGTCGGCGCCGGGTCGCACCGCGCGCTCGGTGACGCGGGCGCTGGTCAGCGGCGAGGTGACCTGGGGCAGCGTCGGGCTCTGACCGGACGGCCCCGAGGCGGTCAGGTCAGGCCGAGGAACTTCTTGATCTCGAACGTCGCGTCCTCTTCGCGATCCTGCAGCGGCCGCAGCCGCCACGACATCGAGAGGCCACAGGCGCCGCAGACGTCGATGTCGCGGCCGCCGCCCTTGCCGCGCAACACCCAGACCTCGACCGCGCGCTCCTTGCACTTGGGGCACTCGTGAGGAAGCGGATCGTCGAGCTTGAAGCCCTTCTTGGCCAGCGCGCGCCGGATGTCCTCGTGGTTGCTCATCGCCCCGAGTATCGCATGGCTTCGCTGTCGTACCCATGCGGTACGAGCAGACATGGCTCGCAGCGTGCATCAGATCCTGGGCTTGCTCGGTACGAAGGATCCGGCAGAGGTGCTGGTGTATCCGCTGGTCCCGGCGTCACCGCCGCCGCCGCCGCCGGCGCCGGTGAGCACCGCCGCTGCCGCTCGCGCCGCGGCGTGGGTCGACGTCTGGGGCGCCGACTTCGGACGGCTCACCGCCTCGGTGACCCTCGCCGAGAAGGACGCCCTGGTCGCCGCAGGCGCCCGCGAGCAGCCCGAGCGCTGACCCGGTTCAGACCGGCTCGACCTTGCCGGCGACCTGATCCCTGAACGTCGAGAACGCGCCGAAGCCATGGGCGCGCAGCCGTGGCGTCAGGGTCGCCAGGCCGCAGCGCAGCTCGTAGGCCGCCAGGTGCTCGGGGTTGTGGAAGTAGCGGAGAATGATCGACATCCCGGCCATGGGGTCGACCTCCATGGCGTAGATACGGAACCCGGCGCGCATCTTGGCGATGAGCACGTTGTTGTTGCACGGCGCGTGCTCGCTCGTGATGGTGTCGAAGCCGAGCGCCCGCGTGTAGGCGATCGTGCCGCGCACGATGAGCCCGTAGATGCCGCGCCGGCGGTGCTCGCTGTGGACGTTGGTGTGCCACATCCGGTACATGCCGTCGGTCTTCTGCTCTCCGGAGAACATGGCGACGAGCTCGCCGTCGCGGCGCACCACCGTGAAGTCGCGCAGCGGCTCGCCGGCCCGCGTCGCCGCCAGCCGGGCCTGGCCGTCTTTCTCGTGCGCGCTGCGCAGCGCGTGCAGCTCGAAGAACACCTCGGGCGGGAAGTGCTCGCGCATCTCGGCCTCGTGTTGCTTCCAGTAGCTCGGTGCGTCGGGCAGCCGCCCGAGCTCGTAGCCGGCCGCGCGTAGCGGCTCGAAGTGCTCGTCGAAGAGGTCGCGGGCGTAGCTCCAGCGGTCCATGGCGCGGTTGTACCGCGGGCCGTCGGCTATCGAGTGCTACTCGTTCCGGGAACCGGTGTCCCCGGGCGGTGTCGACTCGACATACCGTCGAGGGTGTCGTTCCAGGAGCTGTTCGCGGCTTCATCCGGGCAATGACCTCGACGATGCCGACGTCATCGACCAGGCCCTTGGCCGGTTGGATCCTCTCCGTGCCGGGTCGACCTCGGGGTTCCCGGTCCTAGTGGAGCTGCTTTTCGACGATCGGCACCAGCTTCTGCACCAGCGCCGCGAACGCGACCGCGTCGATCTCCTCCTGCGTCGCGTACGAGACGATCACGTCCTCACCGTCGCGGCGCCAGGTGGCGCGGAAGTGGCGGGCGTAGCCGATCCCGTGCAGCGACGTCGAGGCCGACTCTTCGTAACCGACCGTGACGTCGCCGACCCTCACGTGCGGCATGGCGGCCAGCCTGGCGGCGTGACTGCCCGAGGCGCCGGTGCGCGTGATGTCCAGGTCGTAATCGCGCTCGCTCTTGTAGACCTTGTCGAGCTCGGCCTTCACGGTGCGGGCCAGGCCGGTCGCGTCGCGCGCGGTCGCTGCGGCGCGGTCGACGGCGGCCTCGGCGCCACGCCGGGCCGCGGCAGCCTTGCGCTCGGCGGCTTCGGCCTGGCGGGCGGCGGTCTCACGGGCCTGGCGGGCGGTCTCGGCGGCCTGTTCCGCCTTGTCCTTGCAGGCCGACAGGAGTGCGACGGTGAAGGCGAGGGTGAGAACCAGGGCGACCCGCACCCCGAGGTGACGCATCCCTCGATGCTGCCACGACTGCCGACCCCGTGCATCGACCCGTCAGCGGCGGTCACTGGCCGGACATGGAAACCCGATTCGACGGCGCCTAGCATCGACGGATGTCGTGGGGGACTCGCGGTTGGGTCGTGATGGTGTTGGTGGTCGTCGCGTGTGGTGGCGACGACGACGTGACTCCGCTCGGGCACGATGCCGCGACGTCGTGGGGCCCGGTCACCTATCGCGCCGTCGTGTTCCCGCGCGACACGCTGGGTGAACTGGCCTCGCGCATCGACGGCGAGCTCGATACCCGGATCACCCGGCCGTTCACCGACGAGTCGGCGTTCGCGGCGGCGCGCATCCGCTTCGAGCTCCTCGACGGCGACGAGGTCGTCGACTCGATCGAGCTTTCACCCGCCGAGGACGCAGAGGGCTGTCAGTACGCCGGCAACGCCGCCGAGATCCGCCACGAGGTCTGCGGCTTCGAGCACGGCGAGCTCCGCTTCGCCGCGATCAGTGTGGTCTCGCCGAGCAACGGTTGTGTCGGCGATGCCTTCTGCCTGTCGCGCTGCGAGCAGTCGCTTTGCACCGGCGGCCTGAAGTGCAGCAGCTCGTTCAACTCGGGTGCGCTGCGTTACTCGCGCCTCGAGTGCGTCGACCCCGGGTCGCGGCTGATCGGCGAGACCTGCAGCTACAGTCCGCGCGGCGACGGCCGCTGGATCGACGACTGTGCCAGCGACACCCTGTGCGTTGGCGGCACCTGCCGCCGCCAGTGCTTCGAGGGCGTGTGCCCGACCGGCGAGACCTGCAGCCGCGTCCCCGGCCACTCGGCCGAGATCGGCGCCTGCGTCCTGACCTCGCCCGCGGTCCGCACCCGCTGAGCCGCGTCGATGGTTGTGCCCGCGCGGCGCGTTGGCCACACTGCCGGCCATGCCCGTGCCCGCCGCCAATCCGCTCATCGACGACCGCGACGTCGAGCTGCTCCTCGACGACGCCCTCGACCTGGTCGGGCTGACCCGGCTGCCGTACTTCGCCGATCACGATCGCCAGACCTTCGCCCTGGTCATCGACAGCGCCCGCCGCCTCGCCCGCGACGTGCTCTACCCGGCCTATCGCCCGATGGACGAGCAGCCGGCCCGGCTCGCCGACGGCCGCGTGATCGTGCACCCGCGCCTGCGCGAGCTGTGGCCGCGGATGATCGATCTTGGCCTCACCGCCGCGCCGCGCCCGCACGAGGTCGGCGGCCAGCAACTGCCGATGGCGGTCGCCTCGCTCGCCACCGTGTATCTCATGGCCGCCAACCTGAGCGCGTACAGCTACGTCGGGCTCACCCAGGGCGCCGCTCACCTGCTCGAGGCCTTCGGCGACGAGCACCTGCGCGCAACGTACATGAAGCGCATGTACGCCGGCACCTGGAGCGGCACGATGGCGCTCACCGAGCCGCAGGCCGGCTCGAGCCTGTCTGACGTCGCCACCACGGCGACGCCGACCGGTGACGGTCACTACCTCCTGAGCGGCAGCAAGATCTTCATCTCCGGCGGCGATCACGATCTGACCGACAACATCGTGCACATGACCCTGGCCCGCATCGCCGGCGCGCCCGCCGGCATCAAGGGGGTGTCGCTGTTCTGTGTGCCGCGCCGCCGCCCCGCCGGCGATGGCGGCGATCGCCTGGTCGACAACGACGTCGCGGTCACCGGCCTCATCCACAAGATCGGCTGGCGCGGCCTGCCCAGCCTGGCCCTGGCCTACGGCGAGCGCGGCGATTGCCGCGGCTGGCTGGTCGGCGAGCCCCACAAGGGAATCTCCTACATGTTCCAGATGATGAACGAGGCCCGCATCATGGTGGGACTCAACGGCGTGGCCACCGCGTCGGTCGCCTACCACGAGTCGCTGGCCTACGCGCGCACGCGTCCGCAGGGCCGACCGGTCGCGGCCAAGGACCCGACCACGCCGCAGGTGCCGATCGTGCGCCACGCCGACGTGCGCCGCATGCTGCTGCGCCAGAAGGCGATCGTCGAGGGCGGCCTGTGCCTGCTGGTGCGGGCCAGCCGCTACGCCGACGTGGCCGCGCACGGCGACGTCGCCGCGACCCGCGAGCGCGCTCGCCTGATGCTCGATCTGCTCACGCCGGTGGCCAAGTCGTTCCCGGCCGAGCGCGGCTTCGAGGCCAACGCGCTCGCGCTCCAGATCCACGGCGGTTACGGTTACTCCAGCGAGTACCTGCCCGAGGCGTGGCTGCGCGATCAGAAGCTCAACAGCATCCACGAGGGCACCACCGGCATCCAGGCCATGGATCTGCTCGGCCGCCGCGCCGTCGCCGGCGGGGGCGCCGCCCTGGCCGCGCTCGCCGACGAGGTCGGTCGAACTGCCGCACGGGCGCGCACCGCCGGCATCGACGCCGCTCACGCCGACGCCGTGGAACGCGCCGTCGCCGCTGTGACCGCGCTCACCGCCGAGCTGGGCGGCCGCGGCCTGCGCGGCGACGTCGACGGCATGATGAGCCACGCCACCGACTACCTCGACCTCTTCTCGACGGTGATCGTGGCCTGGCAGTGGCTCGAGCTGGCCGCCGCCGCGCGCGAGCGCGCCGCCCGCGACGCGACCTGGCACGACGTCGCCGCCGCCAAACAGGCCGCCCTGCGCTACTGGCTCGCCACCGAGCTGCCGCGCCTCGGCCACCTCGCCGCGCTGTGCCGCAGCGCCGAGGATTCCTACGTGGCACTCGATCCCGACTGGTTGTAGCCTCTCGCCATGGCAGCGCGGCCTCGGGTCGGGTTCGTGGTCGGCGTCATCGTGGCGGGGCTGGTGCTGTTCCTCGTGCCCAGCGCGTGGTTGCACGCCCGCGGCATGCCGTACGCGGTGTGCCTCGTCGCTGGTCTCCTGGCGTTCCCGCTCCTGCCGGTCGGCTGGCACGTCTGGGCCGAGCGCAAGCGCGGCGTCGCCGCCGCCAGCGCCAAGCCCGCCGCCAAGGTCGCGAGCAAGAGCGCGACTAGCTCGCTCAGCGGCGGGGATCGCTTCACGATGCGCTTCGCCGCGGTCGCGCTGCTCGCGCTGGGCCCGCTCCTGTTCTTCCGCCCCGGCCAGACCTGGCGGGCGGTGCGCCACGACGCCACCTGGTTCATCCCGACCTCGCCGCCCGGGCCGCGTTCGCTCGCCGGCGATCCTCGCCTCCTGGCCCAGGTGCCCGGCGACGCCGAGGTGGTGGTGTGGATGCGTGCGCTCGACGCGCTTCAGGCCGGCGCCGGCGGCGACGCCAGGCGCGACGCCGATCAGCCCGACGAGGCGCTCATCGCCTTCCGCGACGGCGAGCTCATCATGGTGGTGCGCGGGCCCGACAAGGCGTTGTCGGGCGTCGACCTCGACGACGTCAACCGCCAGCTCGACAAGGTGCCGGCGTGGATGCCGATCAAGGGCAAGTTCGTGGCCCGCCGCCGCGGCAAGGACCTGCTGGTCATCGTCACCGAGGGCTGGGCCGCGTCGGCCGACGATCGCGACGCCGGCAAGAGCACCGGCCCGACGACGCTCACCGAGCGCCTGAACGGCGCGCCTCGCGACGCTGTCATCATCGCCGCCGCCGCGCCGTCGCGGCCCATCTCCGGGATCACCGTCAATGGCGCCCAGTCGTGGCTGCGGGTGTCCAAGAACGACATCCGCCTCGACGGCGAGATGTTCGTCTCCGACAAGACCGCCGCCCTCGCCATCGTGGCCACGCTGCGCGCGTCGCAGAAGGACCTCGAGGGCAAGGTGCCGAGCGAGTGCAAGCAGCCCATGTCGCGCCTCCTGTCCCGCATCGTGATCGACAGTGGCGAGACCTCGGTGCGGCTCAGCGCCCGCTGGGATCCCAAGGAGATCGGCGAGGCGATGATGTGCGGGCTGGCGGCGGCGATGAAGGAATAGCCCGCGGCTATACCGCCTTGATCAGTCGGTAGTGCTTCTTGCCGCTGCGCAGGAGCAGGTACGACTCGGTGCCCAGGTCGGCGGTCGTGATCGAGCGATCAACCGCGGTCACCCGCTCGTCGCCGACCGACACGCCGCCCTGGCCGATCAAGCGCCGGGCCTCGCCCTTGGAGCTACACAGCGTCGACTTGACCAGCAAGTCGACGACGCCGATGCCGGCGTCGAGCTCACCGCGGGTGACCTCGGTGCAGCCGATCTCGCTGGCGAGCGGATCGAGATCGGCGTCGCGCAGATCACCCAGGCCGCCGCCGAACATGAGGCGGGTCGCCACTTCGGCGCGGCGCAGGCCCTCGTCACCATGGACCCAGCGCGTGATGTCCCTGGCCAGCTCGCGCTGGCAGTGCCGCTTGCTGCGATCGGCGTCGTGGGTGGCGATGACCTCGTCGAGCTCGGCCAGCGGCCGGAACGAGAACTTCTTGAGCAGCGACGGCGCCAGCGCGTCGTCGACGTTCACGAAGTACTGGTAGAACGCGTACGGTGTGGTCCGGGCCGGATCGAGCCAGACCCGCTCGCCGGTCGAGGTCTTGCCCATCTTCTCGCCGCTGGCGTCGAGGAGCAGCGGCGCGGTCACGCCCCACAGCTGGGGGCCGCCCAGCTTGCGCGACAGCTCGATGCCGGCGGTGATGTTGCCCCACTGATCGGAGCCGCCGACCTGCAGTCGGCACGCGTGCTGGCGCGACAGCACCACGAAGTCCCAGGCCTGGAGCAGCATGTACGAGAACTCGGTGAAGCTGAGCCCGCTGTCGCGATCCTCGAGTCGCGAGCGCACCGACTCCTTGGCCAGCATGTAGTTGACGGTGACGTGCTTGCCGACGTCACGCAGGAAGTCGATGAAGCCGACCCCCTCGAACCAGTCGGCGTTGTTGGTCAGCGTCGCGGCCGCCGGCCCGGGATCGAAGTCGAGGAACCGCGCGAGCTGGGCGCGGATACCGGCGACGTTGGCGGCGAGCGTCTCTCGATCGAGCAGGTTGCGCTCGGCCGAGCGCCCCGACGGATCGCCGATCATGCCGGTGGCGCCGCCGACCACGGCGATGGGCGAGTGCCCGGCCAGCTGGAGGCGGCGCTGGATGACGATGGGGATGAGGTGGCCGACGTGCAGGCTGGTCGCCGTCGGATCGTGGCCGGCGTAGTGGGGCACGTTGCCCGCGGCCATGGCCGCGCCCAGCTCGTCGCGGTTGGAGACGTCGGCGATCAGCCCCCGAGCCTCGAGCTCGGGGAGGATGTTGCGCGTCGGTGCGCTCATGGAGAGCGCAGGCTACCTCAGTTCAGGACGATCGACTCGCCGGCCAGGCGCTCGATGCTGTCGATGAGCGTCTCGACCTCGAAGTTCCGCGGGTCGAACTCGGGCGCGTCGAAGGCGTTGGCGCGCACGGTCAGCGGACCACTGGGCAGGGGCGCGAAGTCGACCGGCAGGGTGATCGTGTTGCTCGCCCCTCCGAGCATGATGATGCTCATCGCACGGTTGCCTTGGCCCGTGGTCGGCTTGGTGTCGATCTCGACGATGTTGACGATGGCCTCGGCGCTGGGCACCAGCGACACCGTCATGCGGTCCGAGGCCAGCCCGGTGGGCGCGGCCAGCCACGCGCCGGCCGCGATGCTCGACGGGCTGGTGATGGCGCGGCGGATCACGATGCTCTGCCCGGCGGTGCCGTCGGTGACATCCTCCTGCGAGAAGGCAAGGAGCTCGTAGCCGGTGGCGCTGCTGATCGCCGACAGGCTGGGCACGGTGACCGTGTTCATGGTCGGCGAGACCTGGGCCAGGCGCAGCACGCCGGTCGATCCCAGGTCGACCCCGACGATGCCCGCGACCTCGGTGTACGTCGCCGGCGGTGTGCCGAAGTTGACCGACGCGGTGGTGGTGCTGCCGCCGGCGAGGAGGTCGAGGGTCAGCCCGGTCTGGTTGGCGCCGTCGACGACGGTGATGGGCTGCTTGATGGCGAAGTTGTTGATGGTGATGGTGTCGTCGGCCTCGGTCGGCGTGTTCTTGCTGTCGTAGTCGGCGATGGCGGCGGCCACGGCGATGGTGCCGGCGCGGGCGTTGATGCGCCAGTTGCACGGCGCCGGCTGCGGCCCGCGGATGCACACGTTCGAGTTCATCGCCGGGGGCGGCAGGTCGTTGCCGTCGTCGTCACCGATCTCGCGGCTCTGCGAGTACATGACGATCGCGACGTTGGCGTGGCCAGTGGCCGGCGCCGGCAGCGTGTCCCAGCCGGTGATGGTGCCGCCCAGCTCGGCCTGGGGGACGTCGGCCGGGTTGGTCGTGGTCGCCTTGGTCATCGGGACGGTGACGTTGGCGCCGTCGACGCCGAGCCACACCGACGCGGCGTAGTTGGTGGCCTTGACCACGAGGTCCTGACGGCCGACCAGATCCTCGGAGGCGGCGGTGAACAGGCCAGTGGCGTCGGTCGTGCCCTCGATGGTGCCGACCCGGACGGTGGCGCCGGTCAGCGGCGCGTCGGTGTCCTCGTCGATGACGTAGACGTTGACCTCGCCGTCGATGCCGGGGTCGTGGACGCCGCCGCCGACGATGATGGTGGGGGTGACGTCGTTGCCGTCGCCACCGCAGGCGCCGAGACCGAGGGCGAGTAGACTCGCCGCGCAGAGCTTACGCATGGATCCTCCCTAAGCTTTGTGAACTACAGATCGATCGTACCAAAGGTCGTGAGCCAACCCAGCATTTCGCGTGCCGGCTCCGATCAGCGTCACAGCGCGTACTTGCGACCCCACTACCGTGGACGGATCCAGCACCGTGGCGGTTTCCGTCGGTGGCGAGGTGTGGGCCTCGCCTACACGGCCCTAGATCATGCCGCGGCGGCGAAACCAGTCGAGCGCGTCACGGATGGCGCCGTCGATCGGGCTCTTGCGGTAGCCGAGCTCGGCCTCGGCGCGCGCGCTCGAGAACTGGAACCGATCGGTGTACGCGTAGCGGGCCTCGACCGAGCCGAAGACCGGCTCTTTGCCGGTGAGGCGCTGGTAGAGGTCGCCGGCTAGCCCGGCGGCGATGGCGGCGGCGCGCGGCGCCGGCAAGCGTGGCGGCTTCACGCCGGCGGCGCGGGCGATGCGCTCGAACAGATCGCGGTAGGCGAGGTTGTCACCGCCGAGGATGTAGCGCCGGCCGCGCTGGCCGCGCTCCCAGGCTGCGATCGCGCCGCGGGCGACATCGCGCACGTCGACGAAGCAGTTCTTGCCGCCGGGGTAGATCGGGATCCTGCCCTTCACCAGATCGACGATCACGCGCCCCGACGACGGCCGCGCGTCGCGCGGGCCGATCAGGAAGCCGGGGTTGACGATCACCGCGTCGATGCCGCCGCGCACCGCCGCATCGACGAGCTGCTCGGCCTGGTGCTTGGTGGTGCAGTAGCCGTCGTCGAGCTTGTAGTCGCCGAAGTTCCACGGCGCGCGCTCGTCGACCGGCTGGCCGTCGGTGGACAGACCGACGGCGACCACGCTCGACACATGGACCAGCCGCCGGGCGCCGGTCTTCTCGAAGGCGCGCAGCACCGCCGCCGTGCCATCGACGTTGGCCTTGCGCAACGCCGACGTCACCGTCGGCGAGACGCCGACGGCCGCGGCAGTGTGGAAGACGACGTCGGCGCCCTTGAAGGCGTGCTCGAGCGACGGCGGATCGTCGAGGTCGCCGAACACCCACTCGATGTCCAGGTCAGCGAGGTGATCGACCTTGCTGGTGCGGCGGCGGATGGCGCGGACCTGGACGCGGCGCGCGCGTAGCTCGGCGGCCAGGTTTCCCCCGAGCAGACCCGAGGCGCCGGTGATGACCGCGATCGGCAACGCCGGTTGATGCTACCTTTGCCGGCATGACGCGGACAATGTTCGCCGCCGTGCTCCTGGCCGGAACCTACGCGCTCGCCGCGGCCGGCCCGGGCGCGGCGCCCTACGCCAAGGTCGGCAGCGACTGCTCGCTCGGCGGCAAGAAGCTCCACGGCAAGGTGAAGGTGGTCGAACACTTCCCTGACTTCAAGGTGAAGGTCGTGGAGCACTTCCCCGATCTCAAGGTGAAGTTCGTCGAGCACTTCCCCGACTCGTGCGGCGAGTGGCAGCTCGTCGAGCACTTCCCTGACTTCACGATCCAGTACGTCTCGCACTTCCCCGACTTCGAGATCCAGAAGGTCTCGCACTTCCCCGGCGTCCCCTGAGCTCGGGGCGTCGTCGCTAGGAGACGTTCCACCGCCGGGCCAGCACCGGCGCCTTGAGCCCCTTCACCGGCACGCTCACCTCCTCGAGCTCGGCGCCGCGCTCGGTCAGGTGCGCGGCCACGCCCGGCGCGGCGTAGGTGCTCGCCGACACCACGACCTGGCCGGCCTCGACGACGTTCTGGAGCTTGGCGGCCAGGTTCACGGCGTGGCCGAAGTAGTCGAGGTTGGCGTTGAGCTTGACCGCGATGCAGTTGCCGGTGTTGAGCGACACCCGCAGCCGCAGCCCGCTCGGGTCGGCGAAGTACGTCTGGATGGCGACGGCGGCTCGGACGGCGTCGACCGGATCCATGAACGCGCCCATGGCGGCGTCGCCGATGGTCTTCACCACCGCGCCCCGGTGCCGGGCGATGGTGCCGAAGACCTCGGTGAAGTGGTGACGGACCGCCACGAAGGCGTCGGGGTCGCCCTTCTCGGCGTACATCGCGGTCGAGCCGACGATGTCGGTGAACAGGATGGTCTGCTCGCCGACCGCGAGCCGTACGTCGGCACCGAGGAACTCCTCGCTGAACAGGTCGCGGAACTCCTGGTGGCTGAGCAGGCGGCCGGGGCGCAGCGCCAGGTCCGACGGGGTGGCCTGCTCGAGGATGAAGGTCCGGGGTTCGGACGAATCGTTGACCAGCGACAGCGCCGCGTGCGGCGGCGCCGCCTGCTCACCCGGCGGCGCGCTGGCCCGCCACGACACCGGCTCGCCGCCCTCGCCGGGCGCGCCGGGCTCGCCGCGACCGCTGCGTTCCATCACGTCGAGGAAGCCGGCCGGCGCTTCCTGACCACGGTTGCGCAGGCGGTAGCGGCCGGGTGCGAGGTCGACCTCGATCGCCGTGCCGCCGCCGGGCTGGAGCGCGCGCTGGACCCGGATGTGGGTCTTGGTCGACGGCTCGGCGCTGCAGTACAGGCGCTGCTCGACCTGTCGGATCGACGGGTGCACGCGGAAGCTGACCTCGACGGCGTCGGCGGTACCGAACTGGATCGCGCACACCTCGCACTCGCTCTGGGCCGACACGTCGCCGAGCCGGGTCTCGGTGTCGCGCACGCCGCGGCAGTGCGGGCACACCACGTCCCACGCCAGCTCGAGCAGGCCGGCGCGGGTCGCATGCAGGAACACGCGCAGGAGCGCGTCCTCATCGATGCTCCACGCCCGCGCTCGCTCGCGCACCTGGATCCGGCACACGTCGAGCTCGTCGCCGGTCTTGACCAGCTCGACCACCTTGTCGACGCTGGCCGCATCGAGCCCCTTCTCGCGCAGCTGCTCGCCGATCGTGCGCAGCCGCTCCTCGGCCTGGGGCCCGAGCGCCGGCGGCGGCACCGACAGCGCCGCCGCCTTGGCCGCGCGGGCGGCCGCCGCCAGCTCGGGCAACACCTTCCGGTAGCCGCGCCCGATCGCCGCAAAGTTGATGCGCATGATCGGCGCCAGGAGCGGCCAGCGCGGCACCGCCCCGAAGTAGAGGTAGAAGCGCGAGCCGCCGGCGCCGTCCGGTTCGATGCGGTTGATCGTCCATAGCGCCTTCATCGCGCCCTTGCTGAAGACGCGCAGGAACGAGAACCAGCGCCCGGCCACCCAGTCCCACGGCACTTCGTGCCAGGCGTGGAACACGCCGCCGTAACGGGCGCTGCCGTAGCGCAGGCCGTCCTTCTCGCTGAACTTCATCTCGGGGTTGCCCACGGCGCGATTCATCCGCGACATGTCCGAGATCAGCGGCCACAGGTCCTCGGGCGGCAGCGCCACGTCGATGACCCACAGGAAGTCCAGGTGTCGATCGCGTGCGTGCGGGTTTGGCCACGGGTGCTCGCGCAGCAGGTCCTGGACGCTCAGGCGTCCAGGCGCGGGGAGGCGCGCGGAGTCAGCAGACACGTGCCCTCGAGTATATCGGGCAACCGTGCCCGCCGCGCGCTGCTCCAATGGCTGTGATAGCGCTCCGCTCATCCGTCGTAGTCGTGCTCGCGGTCGCCGTGACGGCCTGCGCCCACGACCTCCATGCCCGCTTCCCCGCTCCCCCCGACGCCCCCACCGGCACCGTCGAGCTGGTCTTCACCGCCCCCGCCTCCGATGTCTCCGTGGCCGTCAACGGCAAACTCGTGGTCCACGACGAGCGCACCGAGAGGATCCGCATCGACGACGTCCCCACCGGCTACGCCGACCTCGCCATCGCCGCAGGCTCCGGCGAGAAACAGATCCGGGTCTGGGTCGAGTCCGACCACATGACCACGATCCCGCTCGGTGCACCCGGCGAGGCGCCGATGTCGGCCATCCGCGCCCTGGCCACGTCGCTGGCGTCGATCGCGCTCTACGCGCTCCTGAACTGACCCGCGCCGTCGCCGACGCGCTCACCGCGCCTTGATCCGTGCGCGCAGGCCGTCGCGCGGCAGCGGGCCGAGGCCGCCGGCACCCGGCGCCAGATCCTGGCTCGGCAGCTCGACGTCGTGGCCGCGCAGCAGGAGCGCCGCGAACAGCGGCAGCATCAGGTCGGTGAGCGCCTCGCCTGGGCAACGATGTCCCTCGCGCGGCCCGCCGCCTTGCGGCACGTACGCGTTCTCGGGCAGACCCTTGAAGGCGTCGTCGGCCATGCGCTCGGGCGTCAGCGTGGCCGGGTCCTTGAACGTGCTGCCGTCCTGGAGCGTGCTCCAGATCGCGCCCACCGCCTGCCAGCCCTTCCTGATGACGTGACCGTCGTGCTCGAGGTCCTTCTTCGCGATCCCGAAGAACGTCGCCGGCGCGATCGGGTACGCGCGCCGGACCTCGCGGCCCACCGCCGCGGTGTAACGCATGCCGGCCAGGTGCTCGAGGGTGAGCGGGCCTGCTGGCAGGCCCTTGACCTCGGCGCGCATGCGTTCGGCGATCTTGGGGTGCTGACCGAGGACGACGATCAGCCACGCCAGCACGGCGGCAATGCCGGCGTGCGCCGCCGAGAAGAAGTGGAGGAGCTCGATCTCGAGCTCGGCGGTCGACAGCGCCTCGCCCTTGGGGCCGCGCGCGGACTTGAGCACACCCAGGGCCACGCCGGCGCCACCCTTGGTGGCGGCCGCGTCCTTGATGTACGCGCGCAGCCGATCGCGCGCCTTGAGGGCCTTGCCATAGGCGGTGAACGGCAGCTTCACCGGCGGCGCGAACAGCCCGCGGACCATGATGTCGAAGTCGGCGGCGGTGGCCTGGTCGGAGGTGTTCGGGTCGGCGGCGGCGAAGAGCACGTTGGCCAGATCGAAGGCGAGCTGGTTGAGCTGGCCGTTCAGACGCAGCTCGCCGCCCTTGCTCCAGGCGGTCACGTAGCGCGTGACCAGCTGCTCGAGCGCCGGCACGTAGGTGGCCAGGGCCTCGGCGGTGAACGCGGCCAGCAGCAAACGCTTGCGGGCGCGGTGGCGGTCACCGTCGAGGAACGGCACCGCGTCGGGGTGGAGCAGCTCGCGCAGGTGGGGCGGCGAGCCGTTCTCGCGGGTGAAGTTCTCCGGATCCATGAAGAAGGAGAAGCCCTTGGGTCCGTTGAAGAAGACCACGGTGTTGCCGAGGAAGCGGGTCTTCCAGACCAGTCCGTGCTGCCGGGTGCGGTCGGCCTGGAAGGTGAACGGGTCCTTCAGGAACTTGAAGATCTCGCCGAAGAACGGCAGGCCCATCGACCCGGGTGGCGGCTGCGACTGCGGCTGCGGCTGTCCCATGGGGGGATGGTACGCGGGAGCCAGGCAACCGGATCGGCCGGACCCGGCGATCTGGGCCCGTCCCGATGGTATCAACAGGCCATGAAGCACGTCGTGTTCGCCGTGGTCATGACCGCGGCGCTCGCCCTCTCGGGCTGCCTGGTCAAGAAGTCCACCCACCAGAAGGCGCTCGATCACATCGCCGAGCTCGAGGGGCGCATCGCCAAGCTCCAGGAGGAGGAGGCGGCGCGCAAGAAGAAGCTCGACGAGCTCGACGCGGCGATCAACGCCCTGCGCGGAGACCTCGATTCGACGACCAAGACCAAGGACGAGGAGCTGACCCGCGTGCGCGGCGAGAAGGAGGCCACCCAGGCCGAGCTCGACGAGCTGCGCCGCCAGCGCGACGCCCAGGAGAAGCGCCTGGCCGCGTACCGCGATCTGCAGTCGAAGTTCCGGGCCCTGGTCGACAGCGGCAAGCTGCAGATCGGCTTTCGCAACGGCCAGATGGTGGTGAAGCTGCCGTCCTCGATCCTGTTCGCCAGCGGCGCGTCGGAGCTGTCGAGCGCCGGCCAGACCGCGCTCGGCGACGTGGTGAAGGTGTTGCTCGAGTTCAAGGACCGCCGCTTCCTCATCGCCGGCCACACCGACAACGTTCCGATCAAGACCCGCAAGTTCCCCAACAACTGGGTGCTGTCGACGGCGCGTGCGGTCTCGGTGCTCGAGTTCATGCTCTCGCAGGGCATGCCGCCGTCGAGCGTCGCCGCCGCCGGCTACGCCGATCAGGATCCGGTCGCGGCCAACGACAGCGAGCCCAACAAGGAGCTCAACCGCCGCATCGAGATCATCCTGGTGCCGAACCTGTCCGAGCTGCCCCAGCTGACCGTCGACGCGCCGTGACCTACCGCGATGCCGGCCGATCGCCCTTGGGCGAGGTCCGCCATCGCTTTGCGATCGGCCGCCGCACGCGCTACCTGGGCAGCGCCAACGCCGCGGCGCGCTGGTCGCCGATCGGGCCGGGCGACCTGGTGCTGCCGTCGTCGGGCCGCGCGCCGTCGTTGCCGGCGACGCGGCGTGCGCCCAGCGGCATCATCGAGTTGTGCGACGGCGGCCTGCGGGTCAGCACCGCCGATGGCGTGCTCGAGCTGCTCTGGGACCAGGTCACCGAGGTGCGCCCGGTGCACGACGACGCCGGGCTGGTCGCGATCGTGGTGGGTGGGGTCCACGGCGAGTCCGTGAGCTTCGACCGCTCGGTCCGCGGCCTGGCCGAGTTGCTTCGTCTTCTCGACGAGTCACGACCCAGGAGCCTGGCCCCCTAGCGATGCCTTCACGGCCTCGGCGACCTTCTTCGTCATTCCCGGCGCGCGGGCGAGATCGTCGATGGTGGCGGCGGCGATGGCGGCGATCGAGCCGAAGTGTCTGAGGAGGGCGCGGCGGCGGGTGGCGCCGATGCCGGGGATGTCATCGAGCGCGGAGCGGAGGGTGGACTTGCTGCGGCGATCGCGGTGGAAGGTGTTGGCGAAGCGGTGGGCCTCGTCGCGCAGGCGGGCGAGGAGGAAGAGCTCAGCGGTGTTGGCGCGCAGGGCGACCGGTTCCTTGACGCCGCGCAGGTAGACGCGATCGGGCGCGTCGCCGGCGGCGAGCTCGCGCTCCTTGGCCAGGGCGATGACGTCGATCGAGTCCTCGCGATCGAGCACGATGCCGAGATCGGTGAGGGCCGCGATGGCCATGCCGAGCTGGCCCTTGCCGCCGTCGATCACGAGCAGGTCGGGCGCGGCCCACGCCGAGTCGTCGCTGCGCGGGTTGACGGCGCGCTTGAAGCGGCGCGACAGCACCTCGTACATCGAGGCAAAGTCGTCGTTGGTCGAGGTCTTGATCTTGAACGTGCGGTACAGCGAGCGCGCCGGCGTGCCGTCGACGAACGTGACCATCGAGGCCACGGTGTCAGTGCCCTGCACGTGGGCGATGTCGAAGCATTCGATGCGCTGGGGCAGGCGGCGCAGCCCCAGCCGCGTCTGCAGCTTGCCCAGCGCGGCCTCGACGTCGGCGCCCTTGTCGCGCCGCGACACCATCGCGGTCTCGGCGTTCTTGACCGCCAGCTCGAGCAGGCGCACCCGCGTGCCCCGCTGCGGCCACACCAGCTTCACCTTCTTGCCTCGCGCCACGCCCAGCCACTCGGCGAGCACGGCGTCGTCGGTGATCTCCACCGGCACCACCACCTCGTCGGGGATGTAGGTGCCGGTCGCGTAATACTGCTGCACGAAGGCCGAGACCAGATCGGCGTCGGACAGCTCCTGGTCCTTCTGGGCGAAGCTGCGCTTGCCGACCAGCTTGCCGGCGCGCACGAAGAGCACCGCCAGCTCGGCGGCGTCGCCCTCGCGGTGCACACCGAACACGTCCTGATCGACGAAGTCTTCCTGCACGACGTGCTGGCGCGACACCGTGCGCTCGACCGCGGCGATCGAGTCGCGCAGCCGGGCGGCGACCTCGTACTCCTCGGCGGTGGCGCGCGTCGCCATGCGCTCGCGCAGGCGCGACAGCAGCACCTTGTCCTTGCCCTCGAGGAACAGGATCACGTCCTCGACCTGCTCGGCGTACGTCGTCGGTGAAATCGGCAAGGCGCACGGTCCCGGGCAGCGCTGGATCTGGTACTGCAGGCAGACCCGGCCGCGGTGCTCGAGCACGTGATCGGTGCAGGTGCGGAGCTGGAAGTGGCGGTTGAGCACGCGCAGGGTCTCGCGGCACGACGTCGCCGAGTGGTAGGGCCCGAAGTAGCGCGAGCCGTCGTCCTTGATGTTGCGCGCCACCTGCACCCGCGGGAAGCGCCGGGCCGGGGCCGCGTCCGCGGCGAGGTCGGGCGGGATCACCCGCAGCACCAGGTACTGCTTGTCGTCGCGCAGCTTGACGTTGAACTTCGGCTGGTGCCGCTTGATCAGATGGTTCTCGAGAAGGAGCGCCTCCTTCTCGTCGGTGACCACCACCGTCTCGACGTCGGCCAGCACCTTGCCGAGGAAGCCGGCGGCGACGAAGAAGCGCTCGTCCCCGCCGGGGCGGAAGTACTGGCGCACGCGGGCGCGCAGGTTCACCGCCTTGCCCACGTAGATCACCTTCCCGCCCGCGTCCTTCATCAGGTAGACGCCGGGATCGGTGGGGATGCGATCGAGGAAGTCGGCGGCGAGCTGCGCCATGACGCCTGTTCCGGCGCCTAGAACATCGCCCGGCACTCCTTCACGGTCACCAGCACGAGCACGACCATGAGGATGAGGATGCCGACCATGTGAACGGTGGTCTCGACCTTGGGGTTGGCGCGCCGCCGCGTCACCAGCTCGTAGCCGAGGAACGCCAGCCGGCCGCCGTCGAGGCCGGGGAGCGGGAACAGGTTCATGATCGCGAGCAGGACGTTGAGCAGCATGAGGAGCTTGAGCGCGGTGATCCAGCCCTCCTCGATCGCCTGCTTGATGAACGTGGTCATCCCGACCGGCCCCTTGACCTCGGCCTTCTCGGTGCCCTGGATGACCTTGATGATGCCGGAGAAGTAGCTGATGGTCGTCTCCACCGGGTAGGCCACGGCGTGGCCGGCGGCGGTGAAGAGGCCGACCTCGACGCGATCGGTCTGGATCTGCCAGCCCTCGATGCCAAGCCGCCAGCGCGGGCCGCGGCACACCGCCGGCACGCTGGGGTCGTTCCTCTCCTTCTCGCTCAGGCCCTTCAGGTCGTCGAACTTGGTCTGGACCTCGACCGTCATCGGCTTGCCGTCGCGCAGGATCGACAGCCGGGCGATGCCGTCGCCGATCTTGGCGGTCGCGACGCACATCTCGGTCTTCTTGCCGTCGGGGCCACGGTAGTAGAGGGGCTGGTCGTTGATGGCGAGCAGGCGATCGCCGGGCTTGAGCTTCTTGGCCGCGTCGAAGTCCTTGTGGAGATTGGCGACGCCGTAGTAGCGGGTGTAGTGCTCGACGCCGGCACAGTTGAAGAGCACGAACGCCAGCACCACCGCGGTCAGGTAGTTGGTGCCGGGGCCGGCGAAGATGGTGGCGATGCGCTGCCACACCGGCCGGTTGGGGTACGCGGCCTTGTCGTCGGGGTCGACGTCCTCGGCGATGGCCATGCCCTTGATCTCGACGAAGCCGCCGAACGGGATGGGCGCGATCTGGAACAGCGTTCCGCCCTTCGAGCGCCAGCGCAGCACGCCAGGACCGAAGCCGATCGAGAAGCGCTCGACGCGCATGCCGCACAGACGCGCGACGACGAAGTGGCCGGCCTCGTGGACGACGATCAGGAGCCCGAGGCCCAGGATCGCGCCGGCGATGGTGAGCGCATCCATGTGCGCCGACTATAGCAGCGGGGGCTCGATCGAGCCGGCGACCGGCGAGAATCAGCTCGCGCGCGGGGACGGCGCGCCCGCGCGGCGGGGCGCCAGTAGCCCGAACAGACGGGCACGAGGCGGCGGCGCGGCGCCGATCATCTGCACGTCGAGGCGCAGGCCGTGGGCGGCCAGCCGACGGGCGAGGCGGCGGCGGCGGGCGTCGCGGCTGCCGCGCAGACCGGCGATCGACGGCAGCGCACGCACGCGATTGGCGATGATGAAGTGCCCGTGCACGACCACCGCGTCGACGGTGCCGGCGGTGACGAGGTCGACGGCGGGACCGGCGGGCGCGAGCGTGCCCAGCGCGACGTCGGGATCGATGATCCACAGGACGCGGCCCTGGGCGCGCGAGGCGCCGGCGTCGGTGCCGCGGCCGCGGCCGGGGGCGTGGACGACGCGCAGCTCGGGCACCTGCGCGCGCAGCAGCGCGAGCACGGCGTGCGAGTTGTCGCAGGAGTCCTCGTCCACCGCGAGAATCTCGAATGGGCGATCGAGATTCCTCAGGTGCTCGGCGATCCGCTGAATGGCGGTTCCGATCGCCTCTTCGTCGTCGGCAAACGGCACCACGACCGAGATCTCGTAGCGAACTTCCATGAGCGCCGCCCGAGAGAGCAGCATCCGTGCCGCGACGGTGCCTCCCATGTGTCCAAGTTCTACCAGTCGGGTCTGATGGACAAATCTCCGGAATGACTCACAGAGTCGACCGAATCGGCCGGGCGGCTCGACCAATGAGTCTCGTTCGGTTGCGCATCGAAAGGCGCAGGTGCGTAACCCGGTTCGCGCCGCCAGTGCCGATCGAGCACCGAGCCGACGCGGTTCCACCCGAGCTGGGTCCGGATGGGTTGGCCCGGGTGCTGGGCCTGGTGCCGGTCGTGCTGTGTGGGCCGGTCGTCCTGAGCCGGGCGAGCGTGAGCGAGCCCGTTTCGAAGAGCGCATTCCACCGAGCGCGCGAGCGCACGCTCATCCCGCGGGCTCACCAGTAGCGCGCCATGTCGCCCCAGCTCTCGCAACCCACCCGACGCCGACGCCACCAGCGGCACACCGGCAGCGAGGGCCTCGAGAGCCGCCATCGGCATGCCCTCGCTCCGTGCATTCGGGCCCACGGGCGCCGACGGCACCACCACGACATCCGCGCTGGCGAGCAGCGCATCGCGCGCATCTCCGTCGATCCAGCCGAGAAACTGCACGCGATCCCCGAGCGGTGCCGCGAGCGCCGCCAGCGCCGAACGCTCGGGCCCATCACCCGCGATCACCAGCCGCGCCGAGGCCGGCAGGTGGCGCATCGCCGCGATCGCCGTCTCCACGCCCTTCACCGGCACCAGTCGCGCCAGCACGACGATGGTCGCGGCCGCAGCCGGCTCCGTCGCCGCCGCCGCAGCAGCCCGCGTCTCGACGATCGCCGCGGTCCGCACGTCGTCGACGCCCATCGGCTGGACGATCGACCGCGCCATCACGCGCTCGCCGAGCCACCGCGGCAGCGCATCCATCGCCCGCCGCCGCAGCTCGTCGGAGACGAACACGAGCCGCGCATCGCGCGCGACCAGCAGCGCCATCACCGGCGCCAGCAAGCGCATCCGCGCCAGCAGGTGCACGTCGCCGCCATGCGCGATCGCCAGCATCGGCACGCGCCGCGGTGCCAGCGCCGCCGCCACCGCAGACGGCACCAGCCAGTGGGCGGCGATCGCATCCCAGCGCCGCACGCGCCGCACGACCGTCGCGACCATGTCCGCCGAGAACCCGAGCGCGCGCACCAGCGTCATCGGCTGCGCCGCGGTCAGCGCCGATTCGATCGCCTCGGGCGCGCCGCCGTCGAAGAACAGCCCACTTGGCGCGGGCAAGCTGTGCCCGGCCGCCACGACCTCGACCTCGGCGCCACACCCGCGCAGATACCGCACGTGCCCCTCGACGAAGCCGCCGGCGCCGTCGCCGGGCCAGCGCGGGTAAGAGGTGGCGACGACGCCGATCCGCCCCGGTCGCGTCGCCATCGACGCCATCAGGCTCTCCAGCGCGCGCGCGCTTCGCTGGCCAGCCGCGAGCTCCACGAGCGCAAGAGGACCCACGGGATGGGATGGAAGGCGGTGCCGAGGTTGATGCCGCTCTTCCACGCCGGCCCGTAGACCGGCCGCACCGGCACGTCGACGACGCGCTGCCCCGCCACGTGCAGGCGCGACAAGAGGTCATTGGGATAGCCGTAGCGCGGGAACACCGAGTCGAGATCGAGCGCCAGGAGCGCGGCCGCGCTGATCGCGGTGTAGCCGCACTGCGAGTCGAAGACGTGGCGATAGCCCGAGGTCACCCGCGTCGCCGCCGACAGCACCAGGTTGCCGACGATGCGTGCCGGCGGCATCGCCCGCCACACTTCGGGATGGAGGAAGCGGTTGCCCTTGACGTAGTCGGCGCTGCCGTCGGCGATGGGCCCGATCACCGACGGTAGATCGGCGGGATCCATCTGGCCGTCGCCGGCCATCACCGCGACCACGTCGCAGCCGAGCTCGAGCGCGCGCCGGTAGCCGGTGACGATCGCCGCCCCGACGCCGCGGTTGTGGGCGTGGGTGATGACGTCGGCGTCGCCGCGCGTCTCGCCCGCGGTGGCGGCGACCGCGGCGGTGTCGTCGCCCGATGCGTCGTCGACGACGATCACCTGGTCGACGAAGTCGGGCACCGCGGCGACGGCCGCACCGACGGCAGCCTCCTCGTTGAACGCGGGGATCACGACGGCGACGCGCAACTGCTGGTACATCGGCCGTGTTTGTACAACAGGAACGCGCTCCCGTCGAAACCACGTGAGACCTGTCATAGGAACGTGCTACAGCCCGTTCCGTAAGGAGAATCCATGGCCTCCGGCGTGAACAAAGTCATCCTCATCGGACACCTCGGAGCGGATCCGGACATGCGCTACACACCGAGCGGCGCAGGCGTGTGTGAACTCCGTCTCGCCACCAGCGAGAGCTGGAAGGACAAGAACGGTCAGCGCCAGGAGCGCACCGAGTGGCACCGCATCGTGGTGTGGGGCAAGACCGCCGAGATCTGCGCCAAGTATCTGGCCAAGGGTCGTCAGGTGTTCATCGAGGGTCGTATCCAGACCCGCACCTACGACGACAAGGAAGGCCAGAAGAAGTACATCACCGAGATCATCGCCAATGACGTCCAGTTCCTGTCGGGCGGACGCGAAGGTGGCGGCGGCGGCGGTGGTGGCGGCGGCGGACGGCGCGGTGGTGGCGACGAGGGGCCGCCTCCTCCTGAGCCCGACTTCGGACCCGGTCCCGGCGGTGGCGGTGGTGGCGGCGGGTACGGTGGCGGCGGTCCCGACGACGATATTCCGTTCTGATCAACGCGTCCTGGGCTGCTAAGGTTGCGGCGTGTTGGTGCGCGTCACCCTCGCCCTCGCCCTTGGGGCTCTCGGCTCGGCGACCCTCGCGGGTGTCGCCCATGCCGAACCTCCGGCCGACGGAGACGGCGACGTCGAGCAAACGCCTCACGCGCCCTACCGCGTGAACCTGCGCGTCGGCCAGGCGTCGACCGATCGCAACGGCATGCCGACGGTATGCGCCGAGGTCCGGATCTGGGCGGATCTCAACGTCGAGAGCTGTGGCACCGGTGCCGATCTATGGCACCAGAGCGACGGTCCCGAGATGATGCACGTGCGGGTGTCGTGGGAGGTGTTCGATCGCTCGACCCGGCGCGGGCGCGGCGGGCTCCGACTCGGCGGCGGCTTCGCCGAGCTCTCGGTCGGCGACGACAAGCTCGGCTTCGAGTTCGGCGATCCCGACGACCTCGATCCGGTCTCGGTCGCCGGGCCCGAGGTGATGATGAGCGCGCAGTGGACGGTCCCGCTCGGCAAGAAGCTCGAGGCGGTGGGCACGTTCACCGGCGGCGTCGGTTACTTCGCCGGTGCGCCCAACCTGCTCCTCCCCCGCGACGAGGTCCAGCCCTTCGCGTCGATCGATCTCGGCGTCGGCTGGTAGGTCCGGCGCGCCCGCCCCGAGCCGACGTCGCGCTGGCAAGGCCGAGCGGCCGGTCTTGCCTCGATGGCACATCCTGGCCGCCGGCCCACCAAGGATCGAGGATCTGCAGCGCGCGCGGCCGTGGCCCGCGCGCTGCAAGACCCACCTGGCATGAGCACCTCACCGTGGCGCCGCGACGCCCTCCGCACCGATCCGCGCGATCCGGCGCGACCCACGTCACGCTCGACCACGCCGCGTACCCCGCTCCTGCGCCCGACGCCGCTGATCGCCGTCGTGGCGATCACGCCCCCGCGCCTGCGCGAGCTGATGGTGCTCGGCCTGCGCTCGTTCTCGATCCGCCAGCAGTGCGCGTCGAGCCGGATCGGCCTGTTCGAACAGCTCGTCGGCAAGCCCGACTTGCTGGTGCTCAGCGATCCCTTCGACGGCGCCGACGCGGTGACGCTGTTGGCCATCATCCGCACCGCCGGCTACCGCAATCCGGTCGTCGTCATCGGCCATGCCAGCCGCGCCCTGCGCGCGCGCGCCAACCTGCTCGGCCCGCTCACCCTGGTTCCCGATCCCGCCCGCGCCGACGCCGCCCGCGGTGAACCCTGGCTCCGTCGCTGCGTCACTGCCGCCGCGACGGCGGTTCGCTAACCGGCGGTCTGCAGCCCAGCCGCGATGCCGCTGATGGTCGTGAAGATCGCGGCGGACAGGCGCTCGCGCTCGCCGGCGTCGGCGCCGCGCTGCTCGGCGGCGCGCAGGCGGCGCAGGAGCTCGACCTGGGCGTGCGAGAGCACGTCGATGTACGGGTTGCGCCGCCGCACCGACGCCGCCAGGTGCGGGCGATCGGCGAGGCTCTGATCGAGCCCGGCCAGGCGCGCCAGCGCGGCCCGGGTGCGTGTGTGTTCTTCCTCGATGATCGCGAACACCGCGCGGTCCTCGGGGTCAGCGAGGGAGGCGTACTCGCGGGCCACGTCGATGTCGGCGCGTACCAGCGCCATCTCGCCGTTGTGCACCAGCGCGCGCAGGAAGCGAGTCTGCATGACCAGCGTCGGCACCGCGTCGGCGCCGACCTCCTCGGCCAGCCCCTCGAGCGCGCTGCCCAGCCCGAACCAGCCCGGAACGCCGTGTCGGCTCTGGTTCCACGAGAACACCCACGGGATGGCGCGCAGGTCGGTGAGGGTGAAGCCGGCCTTGCGTGACGCCGGCCGCGAGCCGATGGGCAGCTTGCCGACCTGCTGGATCGGCGTCGCCGCCAGCGTGTAGCGAGCCAGGCGATCTTGGTCGCTGGTCAGCCGCCGGTAGGCGGCGTACGCCGAGGCCGCGGTGGCATCGAGCGCGCCGTCGAGTGCCGGCTCGGTGGTGGTCCGTTCGTCGGCGGCGGCGCGCAGCACCGCGCCCAGCGTCAGCTCCAGATCGCGGTGGGCGATCTCGGGGCGGCTGTAGCGCGCGTTGATGGTCTCGCCCTGCTCGGTGACGCGGACGCGGCCGCGTAGCGCCGCGATCGGCTGGGCGCGGATGGCCTCGCCGGCCGGTCCGCCGCCGCGGCCGATGGCGCCGCCGCGACCGTGGACCACCGTGAGCTCGACGCCGGCCGCGCGCGCAACCGCCGCCAGGTCGATCTGGGCGCGACGCAGCGCCACCGCCGACGCGACGTACCCGACCTGCTTGCCCGAGTCGGAGTAACCGATCATCACCTCGAGCTCGCCGCCCAGCTCGTCGCGCACCACCGGATGGGCGAGCATGGCGCGGGCCAGCTCGCCGCCGCGCTCGAGATCCTCGAGCTGTTCGAGCAGCGGCACCGGTCGCAGCTCGCCGGGGGCGAGGCCAGCGGCGCGGGTCAGGAACACCACCTCGAGCAGATCCGAGAGCTGGCTGGTGAAGCTGACGATGTAGCGCTCGCAGGCGCGCTCGCCGAGCTCGCGGCAGGCGCGGCCGACCATGTCGAGCGTGCCGAGCAGATCCTGCGTGGTCTCGCTGCGGGCGGTGCGATCCCATTCGGGCTGGACCGGCCGGGACAGCAGCTCGGTCAGCACGCGGACCTTGGATTCCTCGTCGAACGCGGCGTAGCCGGGGCGGCCGCCGGCGGCGAGCAGCTCGTCGACCACGCGCTCGTGCACGTCCGAGTGCTGGCGGATATCGACGGTGGCGAGGTGGAAGCCGAAGACCTCGACCCGGCGCTGGCAGCGACGGACCAGCCCGCGGGCCAGCCGGCCAAAGCCTGCGCCGTCGAGCGCGCGCTCGAGCAGCGTGAGGTCGCGCAGGTAGCCGGCGGCGTCGATGTAGCCGTCGTCGCCGCGGGTGAGGGTAGCGCGCAGGCGCGCGGCCACGTACCAGAGCTTCTCGCGCCACGGCTCGTGGGGCGCCCGCGGCATGGCCCGGGCCGCGACCTCGGGCATGCGCTCGCGATCGCGGACCAGGCTGCGGGCCAGCTCCTCGATGCCGTTGGTGAGCGACGTCGAAGGGCCGTTGGGCTGCGATGGCGCCGCGCGCCGGGCCGACACCGACAGCGCCCGGCCCAGGGCGGCGACGTCGGCGAGGTGGCGCTCCAGTGCGACCGTGCGCTGACGCTCGAAGACGGCGCGGGTGACGTGGGCGGTCACGTTGGGATTGCCGTCGCGATCGCCGCCCACCCACGTGCCCCAGCGGAAGAACGCAGGCACCCGCCAGCTCCGCTCGGGCCAGGTCTCGGCCAGGGCGTCGTCGAGATCGTCGTAGACGTCAGCGGTGACCTCGAACAGCGTGCGGCGGAAGACCTCGATCGTGGCCTCGAGCTCGTCGTGCGGCGTCGGCTTGCGCGCGCGCGACTCCTCGGTGCCGAGCAGCGCCAGCACCTCGGCGATCACGTCGGCGTCGGCGTCGCGCCGGGCCGGGCCGCCAAGTGGACGTTCGAGCAGGTCGAGCAACTCGGCGATGGCGCTCAGGTGATCGAGCACCGAGCGGCGTCGCGATTCGGTGGGGTGCGCGGTCAGCACCGGCATCACCAAGGCGCGGTCGAAGAACGCGGCCGCATCGTCGGCGGTCATGCCGGCGTCGCGCATGGCGCGCACCGCCGCGGCCACCCCGTCGGCGTCGCTGTCGCGGCCGCGCAAGGCGCGGATGCGTTGCTGCTCCTCGGCGGTGTTGAGCAGGTGGCACCAGTGGGTGAAGGCGCGGGTGACGTCCTCGAGATCGTCGACGTCGAGCGCCGCGATCCGGGCCGCGAGCGCGGCCCGGCCGCCGGTCAGCTCGCCGCGGCGCAGCGCGGCGGCGTCGTCGCGCAACCCGCGCAAGAGCTCGACCGTCCGCTCTCCGGACAGCTCGCGTGCCGCCGTCGCCAGGGCGTCGCCCAGGCGGTCGAGGTCGGCCTCGAGCAGCGCGGGATCGGGGTGCACGGATCTCTTGTATCACCTGAGTCCGGCTCGAACTCGCGCCCGGACCACGACAGCGGTGTCTGGATTCGCTCGGCGGCATCGATCACACGGCCAACCGTCGCGGGCACTTCCGGCGGCACGTCGCTCGCACCTGTCGAGCCCGTGCGCCTCGCTGCCGTCCGCTCCGCCGCCCGCTCGTACGTCGCCGTCCTCGCCGCCACCGCCGCCGCGGCCGTCGTCACCGCGCCGGCGCCGGCCCACGCCGGCAGCTGGTTCGTCGACGTCGAGCCGCTGGCCATCCGCCGCGGCGACGACCACCAGCTCCCGAGCCTGATGACGGTCAGCCTCGGCCGGGCCCGCGAGCGCGGCAACCTGCGGCCGTTCGTCGCCCTCGGCAGCGGCTTCATCAACCTGCAGGTGCGGGCGGGCGTGCTGGTGCTCGCCCGCGGCTCGAGCGCCGACGGTCCCACCATGCTGGTGCAGGTGCGGGCCATGCACTCGATCGTGTGCGGCGAGCAGGGCGCCTTCGGTGGCCTCGGCCTGGGTTACCGCTGGTGGCGCCACGGTGCCAGCGCGGTCGGGCTGATGGCCACCGTCGAGGCCGGTCCCGCGCTGCTCCGGCCCACCTGCGGACCCGAGATGGGCATCGCCGACTCGGCCGTGGTGCGCGACTGGCTCGGCGGCGGCAGCATGAGCCTCACCGTCGGGTTCTGAGCGGTCTTCGCGGGTCTCAGCGCAGCGTCCAGCCGGTCACCGACGGTGACCCGGTGAGCGACAGCTCGTAGTAGGCGCCGCCGCCGGTCAGCCACGGCGTGTGGCCGATGGGCACGAGGTCCTTCCACTCGTTGCCGGCGGCACCGTTGACCACGTGCAGGGCGAGGCGCAGCGCCAGCGGACAGGAGCCGAGCGCTGTCCAGGGCGTGCGCACCGAGAGTGTCCGGTTGTCGGACGAAGCGTACACGCTGGTGCCGGGCACCAGGTCCAGCGTCCTCGTGGCCCACGGCGCCGCGCCGGCCGGACTGTAGACGCCGTCGTAGGGGCCGTTGCCGAAGTCGTTGGTGCGGCGGACCGCGATCAGGTGGCTGGGCGAGAACGGCAGCTGCGGTGTACGCCCGCCGTACTCCTTGCCGGTGGTAGGCGCCGAGGCCCCGAGCGTGTCCGCGCTCTCGACGTAGACGTGGAGCGGCTTCGACGCATCGAGGAAAGCCTCGCTGGTGACCGTGACGTAGAGGTACGTCGCGTCCCACGTGACGGCGACCTCGTCGGTCGCGGCCATGGTGGCGCCCGGGGTGAGGCGCTGCGAGGTGACGTAGTCGGCGAGGTCACCGACGCCGTCGAGCGTGGGCGCAGGGTTGGCGGAGATGGGGCAGGGCGGCGCGTCGGCGGTGGCGGTGGCCGCGTCCGTGGCTGCGGCCGCATCGGTCGCCGCATCGGGAGTCGCCACCGCATCGGTCGCCGTGGCAGCGTCGGCGGACTCGGCACCGTCGATCCCGCTCGAGACGTGCGCCGTCGAGCAGGCGGCCATGGCTACGGCGATGGTGGCCAGCGTGCGCATCGAACCCGTGAACAAGCATCAAGCGTGCCCTGAGCGGGCACCTGCAACTCATCGGGATCGCGAGAGGGACGCCAGGGTGACGTTGCGGATCGCAACGCTCGGCCTGTGAATCCCGTGTCGAGCACCGACAGATGGAGCTCGTGGGTGGGACCCTGCGAACCCGTCCGGACCGTGAGTCCGGTCAGGAAGGAACGATGGTCACCGGCACGCCGTTGAAGGCGGCGTTGCCGCTGGGCACGTCGACGAAGGCCTCGTCCGACACCAGGTTCACGTTGACGCCGGCGTGGGCGCGGGCGACGCCCATCCGCACGCCGGGCAGGTCGTGACCGAAGCCGTGGGGCAGCGACACCACGCCCGGCCGCAGCTCGTCCGAGACCTCGACCGGCGCCACCACCTCGCCGGCCCGGCTGGTGACGCGGGCGCTGCCGCCGTCGGCGAGCCCGAGCCGCGCGGCGTCGGTGGGGTGGACGCGGAGCGTGCAGCGGTCCGGGCCCTTGATGAGCGGCGTGAGGTTGTGCATCCAGGAGGTGTTGCTGCGCAGGTCGCGCCGGCCGACCAGCACCAGGTCGGGCGGCGCCACGTCGAGCGCGGCCTCGAGCCGCGGCAGGTCATCGACCACCAGCGCCGGGGCCAGGTCGACGAGCCCGTCGCCGGTGCGCAGTAATCCAGGCAGGCGCGGCTCGAGGGCACCGAGATCGATGCCATGGGGATGGTCGCGCTCGAGCACGTCGAGCGTGAGCCCGCCCGGTCGCGCGCCGAACCCGTCGCCGTACGGGCCGAGGCGCAAGAGCGCGTCGACCACGCGGGCGGGACCGCGGCGGGCGCCGAGCGCCGCCAGCGCGCCGGCCGCGTCGACCGGCGCCGGCGTACCGGCCTCGGTCAGATCGGCCAGCTCGCGGGCCACCAGCTCGCGTACCGCGAAGTCGTCGGCCATCGCCAGCGGCGCCGCCGCCATGCCCATCATGCCCTTGGCCAGGGTCAAGAGGATCTCCCACTCCGCCGGCCGGCCCGGCGTCGGCGCGAACGTCGGCGCCGAGTAGCGCGCCACGTTGCGCACCGCGAGCTGGTAGAGCGCGACGTCGTAGTGTGAGCGCTCGAGCGGCGACGGCGGCGGCAGGATCACGTCGGCCAGCCGGGTGGTGGCGTTGACGTACGGATCGACCGCGACCCGGAATTCCAGCGCCGCGAAGGCCCGCGCCATTCGTCCGGCGCCCGGCGCCGACACCAGCGGGTTGCCGGCGATCGTCACGATCGCGCGCGGCCGCGCCTCGTCGCTCGACTCGATCTCGTCGGCCAGCGCGGCCACCGGCAGCTCGCCGAACATCTCGGGCAGGCCCTTCACCTTGCTGACGAACCGGCCGAAGCGCGCGTCGCTGCGCTTGCGGTTGCGCCCGGTCATCGCCGCCGGCGTGGTGAACATGGCACCACCGGCGCGGTCGAGGTTGCCGGTGAGCACGTTGACCAGGTCGACGGCCCAGCTCGCCAGCGTGCCGAACTCCTGGCAGGTGGTACCGATGCGCCCGTAACACGCCGCCGCCGGCGCCGCGGCGTGGGCGCGCGCCAGCCGCCGGATGATGGCGGCGTCGATGCCGGTGCGGGCCGCGACCCGCTCGGGCGCGAAGCGGGCGGCGATCGCCTTCACCTCGTCGAGGCCGCGGACCCGGCCTTCGCACGCGCCGAGCCGGACCAGCCCCTCGGCGAACAGCACGTGCACGATGGCGAGCAAGAAGGCCGCGTCACCGCCGGGCCGGATCGCGACGTGCTCGTCGGCTCGCTCGGCGGACTCGGTGCGCCGCGGATCGACGACGACGATGGTGCCGCCGCGGGCGCGGAGCTGGTCGAGTCGGCCCGACACGTCGGGCGCCGTCGTCAGGCTGCCGTTCGACGCCAGCGGATTGGCGCCGAGCACGAGCAGGTGCTGCGTGCGATCGAGATCGGGCACCGGGATGGTGAGTGCGCCGCCGAACATCAGCGCCGCCGTCACCATCTTGGGCAGCTGGTCAGCCGAGCTGGCGCTGTAGCGCTGTTTCGAGCCCAGCGTGCGCAGGAACACCTGGCCGTAGATCATGGCGTCGAGGCTGTGCGCCGACGGGTTGCCCAGGTACACGGCGATCGCGTCGGCGCCGTGCTTGGCCTTGATCGCGCCGAGTCGCTCGAGCGTCACCGCGAACGCGTCGTCCCAGCTCGCCTCGTGTAGCTCGCCATCCGTGCCGCGCACCAGCGGCATGCGCAGGCGATCGGGATCCTCGTGCAGGGCCTTGAGCCCGTAGGCCTTGGGGCACAGATACCCGCGCGAGAACGGGTCGGCCTCGTCGCCTCGCACCCCGCGCACCTCGCGCCCGTCGTCGCCGCCGAGGTCGATGGCCAGCCCGCACGTCGCCTCGCACAAGGGACAGGTCCGGTACGTCCGCGTGGTGCTCACGCGGGGAGCGTACGCGATCACGCGGTGCTGATGCGGACGATCAGGTGCAGGGTGCTGGCGACGATGGTCGCGATCTCCCATCTCGACGCCTCGCGCACGTGATAGAGCATCACCCGCACGGGCACGTAGTCGACCAGGACGCCCAGCGGCAGCCCGACCTCGGCCAGCGGCCCGCCTTTGGCGGCGGCCACCAGCATCAGCGTCTCCATCCACAGGAGGTAGCCCCAGGCCAGGAGCGCGAGCAGCTGCACCTTCCACCACGCCTTCTGCTCTCCCACCCGCGCCGGCGCGATCCATCCCCGCTTCTCGGCCAGCACCAGCGCGAACATGCCCACCCCGATCCCCACGAACGGTCCGAACACCGTTGCCATCAGCACCCAGAGCTGCGAATCGACCGCGAGGCCGAGCACGCCGGGCACGATGAAGCTACAGCCCAGGAACAGCGCGACCGCCCAGCCGATGACGCCGATGCCGGGCTGGCGCATCGCCTCCTCGCTGCGACCGTAGCCGGACACCACCGCGATCAAGATCGCCGGCACGGTGATGACGTGCAGCGCCGACACGCCGTAGTAGAGCTCGCGTGGGTGCACCAGCAGCCAGGCCTGGACCTCGTCGCTGCTCACCATCACCACCGCGGCGACGAGCAGGCAGTCGAAGACGATGCCCTCGACCTTCTCGGCCTGCGCGCGGCGGCTCGGACGCGGCGTCACCGCGTCATCTCACGGCGTGACGCGGGCCCGCAGCACCGGGATGTCGGCCCGCAGGTCGGCGACGCCCTGGCGCCAGGCCGTGATCCCTGGACCCTTGGTGTCGGTCATCACCTCGGGCATGAGCAGCGCCTCCATTTGCACGATCTCGGCCTCGAGCGCCGCCGCCGAGGCCGGGCCGGCGAGCAGCTCGGTGGTCCGGGCCTGGTAGTCGGCCCACAGCACCTGCGCCATGAGCCCGATGATGCGGTCGCACGCCGGAGGCCGGCCGTAGAAGCCGAGGAAGACCATGCGCAGCGTGCAGTCGCTGGGCGATGCGTTCCAGTCCGGCATGTTGTACGCGGTGCGGATCGGGCTCGGGACCATCATGGTGTTGTCGAGATCCCACGGGATGAGCCACATCCGATCGCTGCCGACCTGCTCGTACCAGAAGTAGTTGTGGTTGATGCACGCGCCCTGCTGGTTGCAGTACCAGCCCACGATGCCGTCCCAGCTGTCGATGAGCCGATCGACCGCCAGGTAGCTGACCACCGTCGGCACGTCCGTCCACTGACCGAGCACGGCGCGGAACGTCGAGGCGTTGGCCGCCTGCATCGCGGCGGCGAACCGGACCATGCGATCGACCGACGGATTCTGATCCTCGTTGGTCTCGAGCGCGTTGAGGTACGGCTGCGCCACGTTGTAGACCGGCCACACCTCCTTGTAGAGGTTGCCCTCGCCCGAGCCGTCGAGGTCGCGGAAGTGATCCTCGACGAACTCGCCGTCGATCTCCTCGATCAACGCGTACACGCCCAGGTCCATGCCGTTGATGATGAGCCGCGCGTGCGCCGCCCGCGGGGCCGGCACGCCGGCGGCCCGGAACAGCCCGTAGCCGAGGCGGTCCTTCATCATCGACGGGTCGCGGTTCATGTGGTGGAAGTTGAGCCGCTTGAGCCCGGCGAAGCGCTGCCCCTGCACGTACTCGTCGAACTTCAGCTTCATCGACAGCTTGGGGCACGTGCGATTGCCGCTCTGGTCGAAACACGTCGCCAGCGATCCGATGCCGCCCTTGTAGCGCACTGCGATGTTGCCGAGCGCGAAGTCGCCGTAACGCAGGTCGGCCGGCACGTACGTCTCGGCGCGCGGATCGGCCTCGAGCGTGTTCCACGCCTCCGGCGTCATCGTCAGCTCGAACCGCCGCACCACCGTCGTGTCGAACACCTCCGACGATCCCGGTCCCGCCGGCGCATCGATGCCCGCGTCCCCGCTGTCGTCAGCGCCACCTCCGCCGCCACACGCTGCACACACCACGACCAGCGAAAGGACCTCTCGAAGACCACGCATCTCGTCATTGTACAGGCTGGCGCGTCTCCATGTATCTCGACTTCGCGTCAGTACCAGGACCGGATCCCGAGCAGGTACCGCAGCGCCCCCACCGGCTCCGTCTCCACGCCCAACGTGGCCGACCACAACCGCGGGTCGTCGACCGCGCGCGTCCACGATGCGACCAACCGCACACCGATCATGTAGTGCTTCTTCGACGCCCGTGAACCGTACAGGTCCCACGGCGCCCGGTACCCGTACGACACCGCGCCCGTCCGGAGCTCGCGGTTACCACCCACCCGTGCGATCAACACGCCCTCGCCCGCATACCAGAACATGTCGAGCTTCTTCGGCGACCCCGTCAGCATGATCTCCGCGCCCGCCACCGCATCGCTCGACGTCCGTGCCTCGATCCACGGCCCGATCCGCAGGTCCCCGCCCTTCGCGATCCCCAGCGTCAGATCAGCCCCACCCGCCACCTCCCAGCCCTGATCCCTCGTATCCGGATCCCCGACCGGACTCGTCACCCTCGGCCTCGCCTCCGTCGGCGCCGGCGCCGCCCCGTACGCAACCCGGACCCACGTCGACCACTCCACCGCCGGCCGTTCGTCCTCTGCGATCTGCGGATCGTCATCCGGCGGCGGCGGACGCCCCCACGCATCGGTCGCTCCCAGCGCCGTCAGGACACCAGCCAGCATGAACCCTTGGATCCGCATCTCTCCTCCAACGCCCACGCCTCACCTCCGGTCTGCCCTTGCGGCCGTCCCGAGCGAGGCCGTCCGGCCGCATTCCGCCACATCTTCCGCTCCTTGACAGCCCCGACCCCGGCTGGTACCTAACCCGCCTGCGTCGCCAGGACGCCTGACAACTCGGGGCTGTAGCTCAGCTGGGAGAGCGCTAGAATCGCACTCTAGAGGTCTGGGGTTCGATCCCCCACAGCTCCAC
>SXGT01760338.1_pt1 | contig 32680 bp, 27 predicted proteins | sample 3176221 | NCBI WGS metagenome assembly SXGT01 (sample SAMN11356862, study PRJNA531348) | freshwater metagenome | isolation source: freshwater sample F1-120 | place: China: Fuxian Lake, Yuxi | collected 2017-12-25
AAGTGGGAACGCGCGGCGGCCGCATCGCCGCCATCCGCCCCGTGCTCGACGCGCCGGTGAGCAAAGGGCACCTGTGCGTCAAGGGCCGCTATTCCTTCGGATTCGTGCACGCGGACGATCGCGCCACCCTCCCGATGATCCGCCGCCGGGGAGCGTGGGAACGCGTGCCGTGGGACGAAGCGATTCGATTCACGGCGGACCGGCTCGCGCAACTGCTACGCGATCGCGGACCGGACTCCATCGGCGTGCTCGGCTCGGCGCGCGCCACCAACGAAGACAACTACGTGGCGCAGAAGTTCGCCCGCGCCGTGCTCGGCGGCAACAACGTGGATTGCTGCGCGCGCGTTTGCCACGCTCCCACCGCGGCGGCGATGAAGCTCATGCTGGGAACCGGCGCGGCCACCAATTCCTTCGACGACATCGAGCGGGCGCGCACGATCTACGTCCACGGCGCCAACGCCACGGAGAACCATCCCATCGTGGGAGCGCGGATCCGTCAGGCGGCGCTGCGGGGAGCGGTGTTGATCGTCGCCGATCCGCGAGTGACCGAACTCGCCGCGATCGCCGCGGTCCACATGCGCCCGCGGCCTGGAACGGATGTCGCGCTGTTGAACGCGATGGCATCGGCGATCGTGGCGGAAGGTTTGCACGACGCGGAGTTCGCCGCGTCCCGCGTGTCCGGATGGGACGAGTACCGGGATTTCATCGCGGCCTGGACGCCCGAACGCGCCGCGGCGATCACCGGCGTCCCCGCGGCAACCATCCGTGAAGCCGCCCGCGCATACGCCACCAGCGGACCGTCGATGAGCGTCCACGGCTTGGGCGTCACCGAGCACGAGCAGGGATCGGAAGGCGTGATGGCGCTGGTGAATCTGGCGCTGCTCACCGGCTCTTTCGGCAAACCGGGAACGGGCGTAAATCCGCTGCGCGGCCAGAACAACGTGCAGGGATCGGCGCACATGGGGTGCGAGCCAGGCCATCTCACCGGATACGCTCCGCTCGAGGGACACGTCGAACGCTTTGCCGCGAAGTGGGGAGTTCCGCTGCCGTCGCGGCCTGGACTGAGTTTGATGGGAATGCTCGACGCCGCGGAGGCGGGCAACCTCGCCGCGATTTGGACCACCGGCTACGACATCCTGTTGACGAACGCGAATACCGCCGCCACCAGACACGCGCTGGAGAAGCTCGAGTTCGTGGTGGTGCAGGATCTGTTCTTGAACGAAACCGCGGCCGCGGTGGGCAGCGTGTTTTTTCCCGCCGCGTCCAGCTACGAGAAGGACGGCACGTTCATGAACGCGGAACGGCGCGTGCAGCGCGTGCGCCAGGCGATCGCGCCCCTGGGCGAAAGCCGCGCCGACTGGGAGATCGTGTGCGCGGTTGCGAAGGCAATGGGCAAGGGCGATCTGTTCGACTTCCATTCCGCGGAGGAGATCTGGAACGAGATCCGCTCGGTATGGCCGGCCGGAGCGGGCATCACCTATGCGCGCCTGGAACACGGCGGACTGCAGTGGCCATGCCCCTCCGAGGATCATCCGGGCACGGCGATTCTGCACGAGTCCTCGTTCGCCGGCTCGCCACGCGCGGAATTGCGGCGGCCCGGGTTCCGCCCCTCTTCCGAATCCACTGGCGCCGGGTTCCCGTTGCTGTTGACCACCGGCCGGACCTTGTTCCAGTTCAACGCCGGAACGATGACCATGCGGACGCCGAACGTGCGCTTCCGCGGACGCGACACGCTCGACATCGCGCCGGCCGACGCGGAGCGATTCGGCCTGAGCGACGGCGCCATGGCGAAGGTGTCCAGCCGTTGGGGAGAGTGCACGCTACCGGTGCGAGTCGATGGGTCGGCGCTGGAGGGTGTGGTGTTCGCGACGTTCCACTCCACCGAATCGTATGTGAACAACGTGACGGGCCCGGGCCGCGACTCCTACACGGGGACGCCCGAGTACAAGGTGGCGGCGGTCCGCGTGGAGCCGGTTTGAGCCGCCGGGTTCAGAATCCGCGACGAGCCGCGGCCGCGCCCAGCGCCGCCGCCGCGACGCCGGCGAGCACACTGCCCACGGCGTTCGCCGCCGCGATCGCGAGATAGCCGTCTCGAATGGCTCGATAGGTTTCCACGCCGAAGGTGGAGAACGTGGTGTAGCCGCCCATGACGCCAACCACCAACAGCAGCCTCCAGTGGTCGTGCGGCGGCGGCGTCCGTTGCGCCAGCAAGCCGGCGATCAGCCCGGCGGCACAGCAGCCCGACACGTTGATCAGGAAGGTGGCGAGCGGGAAGGGTCCGTTGTAATGGCGAACCACGGCCAAGCCCACCGCATACCTGGCCACGCCGCCGAAGCCCGCTCCCGCGAACACCGCCAGATACCCGCCGAGCCCCGCCATATCAACTTCGGAACGCCGCGTACGATTCGTCCAGGATCTCCACCACGTGCTTCACCGGCTGTCCGCTGCCGTGTTGGCACGTCCCCGCCCGCAATTGGATCATGCAGCCCGGGTTCGCCGTGACCACTTCATCGGCCCCGGTGCGATTCACGTTCGCCATCTTCTTCTCGAGGATTCCCATCGCCATGTCCGTGTGCAGCACGTTGTAGATACCCGCGCTGCCGCAACAGATGTCGGAGCCGGCCATCTCTTTCAAGGTGAGTCCGGGAACCGACTGCAGCAACTTGCGCGGCTGCGCGCGGATCTTCTGCCCGTGGGCCAGGTGGCAGCTATCCTGGTAGGTCACCGTGCGCCGGACCGGGCCCAGATTCGGATTCAACTCCATCGCCGCCAGGAATTCGTTGACATCCTTCACCAGCTTGGAGAACTCGTGCGACTTGGCCCCGTAGGCCGGATCGCCCTCGAACAGGTCGTGATACTCCTTGAGCGTCGATCCGCAGCCGGCGGCGTTGGTGATCAGCGCGTCGAACCCTTGGCCGAGCAGCGCGTCCATGTTCTGGCGAGCCTGCTTGCGCGCCTGGTCCCGGATACCCGCATGGACATGCAGCGCGCCGCAGCAGGTCTGGCCGTCCGGTACGTGCACTTCGCAGCCGTTCTTGGTCAGCACGCGAACCGTGGCTTCGTTCAGCCGCGCGAACGACACATTGGCGATGCAGCCGCCGAGCAGCGCCACCTTGTGACGCCGGCTTCCTTCCGCCGGAAACACGCGGCCGTAGCTCGAGAAGAAATCGGGCATCTCGGCCGGCGGCGCCAACCGGTCCAGATCCTTCATGCGCCCCGGCAGCAGCCCGAGCGACCGGATCATCTTTTGCAGTCCGCTGGCCTGGACCAGCCAGAGCATCCGCCCCGCCAGCCGCAGCAGGAATCGCGATGGCAGAAGCCGCTCGAACACGACGTGGCGCACCAGCCTTTCGTGCCATGGCCGCGGAGTCGCCGCCTCGATCTCCGCGCGCGCCGCCTCCACCAGACGGCCGTACTGCACGCCCGACGGACACGCGCTCTCGCAGCCGCGGCACGCGAGGCACAGGTCGATGTGCTCGATGTAGGAGGGGCCGATCGCCGCTTCTCCCCGCGCCACCTGGTTCATCTGGTAGATGCGGCCGCGAGGGGAATCCATTTCGATACCCAACTCTCGATAAGTGGGGCACGAGTTGAGACAGAGCCCGCAGTGGACACAGCGGTCCAGGTCGCTCTGGCGCGGCTTGTCGAGCGCGATGAAATCAAATGCGGCCATGCAGCCTCCCGCGATTCAATAGATGGCCGGGATCGAGCATCCGCTTGATTTTCTCCATCGCCGCCAGATCCTCTCCCGGATACGGCCACAGCTCCTGGCCGCCTCCCTCCGATCCGTGGAACTCCACCACTCCGTTCCAACCCCTCTCGCGCGACTCGCGCAACCACTCCGCCGCGCCGCCGATATCGGGGAAGAAGCCTTGGCAGACGCCGTTTCCCGCCCGGCACAGGAAGGGCATCGACGCGGTGGCCGCCACATCCCCGACGCTCGCCAACGGAACCGGCAGCCGCGCGACCACGCCGTCCACCCGGTCGCGCAGGAACGCCGGCGCGAACTCGCGAATCGCATTCCAGAAACGCTCCTCGCGTTCGCCGTAGAGCCGCCGCGCGCCGTGTAACTCGCGTCCGTAGCGCTCCATCAGCCTTTCGCTCCCGCCTGCCTGGATCGCCAGCACCCAGCCCTCCTCGCCCACCATCGCCGCTGCGTGCGGATTCAACAGGTCGGCCGACCAAGGCTGCAACACGCCGGCGAGCAGCCAGTTCCGCTTCTCGATCGCCGCGGCCAGCGACGCGTAATGGAACAGCCACGTGCCCGTGGCGGGAGCGGCCGGAAACAGCTTGAAGTTCACGCTGACCACCGCCGCGAGCGTCCCCAGCGACCCGATCATCAGCTTCGCCGTATCCAGCCCGGCGACGTTCTTCACCACCATGCCGCCGGTCTGGACCAGCTTACCTTCGAGCGTCGCGTACTTCATGCCGATTACCATGTCGCGCGCCGATCCGAAGAAGCGCCGCCGCGGTCCGCACAAGTTAGAGACGACCACGCCACCGGCGGTGGCCTGCGAACCCCAGGGCGGGTCGAGCGGAATCGTCTGGCGATTCCCGGCCAGCAGCGCCAGCAGATCCGCCCATTTCATGCCGGCCTGGACGCTGATGGTCAGATCCTTAGGCTCGTACTGGAGTAACTTGGCCAGTCCCTCGGTGGATATCCGCGCGGCCGCCGGCGCCATGGATCCGCCGAGCCGGTTCTTGGTGAACGCGCCACCGAGCAAGATGGACTCTCCGGCGCGGGCGCGCGCGGCCAGGATCTCGGCCATCTCCTCGGGACTGGATGGTGTGTATCTGGTCATCGGTTAGAGGGACGAAACGATCAGGCTTCCGGGAAACCCCGGAATGATCACGTGCTCCGAACTCGCGAATCCAGCCGCCGCGAACATCGCCTCGTACTCGGCGAACGGGTAAGCGTCGCCTTCCCCGGTTGTCGCGAGCATCACGGCCGCGAACTGGGCGGCCTGCGGCGGCGAGATGCGATCCGCGTTCGGCACGAACTCGAGCGTCACGCACCGGCCTCCAGGAGCGAGCTGGCCGTGAACCTTACGAAGCAGCGTCTCATTGGTGGAAGGGCTGAAATGGTGGAGAAAATTGGTCAACAGGATCAGATCGTAACCGCCTCCGGGATCCACCTCGAAGATCGACCCCGGCAGCGCCGTCCAACGGTCCGCCACGCCAGCGGCTTGGGCGTTCTCCCTCGCGACCTCGAGCACCGCCGCCCAGTCGCAAGCCACCACGCGCGCTTCCGGATTCCGCTGCGCCAGCTTGATTCCGAAGATGCCGTGTCCCGCCGCCACGTCCAGTATCTTACAGGGCCCGTCGCGATGAACCGCCCCGGCCATGAACATTGCCGCCGGCATCATCATCGGAACCATCGCGAGCGCGAAATCGCACCACATCGGATGCTCCGGCGCCATCGACCCGGCCGCAAGCGCCGTGGACCCTTGGCGCACGGCCTGAGTCAAATTGTCGTATCCGGCGCGGATCGCGTCGCCCAGCAGGAACCGAATCGTCCCGCCCAGATAGGCTGGCGATGAGGAGACCAGGAAGAACGCCGCCTCGCCGCTCAGCGAATATCCGGCGGCGGCTTTCTCGAGTAGGCCTACCGTACAGAGATAGTCGCAGAGAATGCGGACGCCCTTCTCCGAGGCTCCTGCCCGGGCGGCGATGGCCGCGGCGGTGACCGCTCCGCCGGCGATGGCGTCGCAGATGCCGAGCTCCACCGCGGTCCGCAGCACAGCCGTGCGCTGGATGCCGGAGAGCATGTCGAAGAATCGGTCCGGGGTCGGGTGAGCGGCCATCCCTACACTATACCGTGGGTCGCCGCGCTACACTGGCAGGTTCGAATGGCCTTCATACTCGATTCGGGCGGGATCTACCGCTCGGAACTGCTTGCCAGGCTCGACTGGCTGGAGCATGGATTCGGAACCCGCGAATCGGGCGCTTGGCTCGATGGGGAGCCCGCCGCGACCCTGTCCCAGATCCATTCGAACATCGTCTATCGAACCTGTGGAGAAACCGGGCGGCTCGGCGAAGGCGACGCATTGGTGGCTTCCACTTCTGGAATTTGGATATCGATTCGCACAGCCGACTGCGCACCTGTGGTTTTGGCGGATCACCGCAAACGGGTGATCGCGGTGGTTCATGCCGGGTGGCGAGGCGCGGTAGACAGCATCCTGGCCCATGCCGTGCACCGCATGTGTGCCGATTTTGCCACGTCCGTGTCGGATTTACACGCCGCCATCGGTCCCACGATCGGTCACTGCTGTTTTGAAGTGGGACCCGAGGTGGCACGGCGGTTCCAGCCTTGGTTTCCGGAACGGAACGATCTCGACCGGAAAACCGAAGTCGACTTGCCGGAGACGCTCGCACGCCAACTCAGAAATCTGGGAGTGAATCCCGCCAGGATCGATCCCAGCGGAGCGTGCACGATGTGCGGCGGCTCGCGGTTCGAATCGTTCCGCCGGGAGGGCGCGGCGGCCGGGCGCATGGTGACGGCGGCGCGGATTCGGGCCTGAACGCGAAACCGGGGCGGAGGCCGTAGCCTCGCCCCGGTTGAACAAACGAGCAGATAATCCGCGACTAGGCGGCCAACGCATCCTCGAAGACGCCGTCTTCGGAATCCTCGGAGGCGCTCCGGCGGTCTGCCAGTTCCTGGCAGGAGATGCAGTACTGCGCCCACGGTACGGCGTTGAGCCGCTTGGGGTTGATGTCCTCTTCGCAGTGCATGCAAACGCCGTAGGAACCGTCGTCAATGCGGATGAGCGCTCCCTTCACCTGACGCAGGAGACCGGACTCTCGGTCGAGATTGCGAATGGCCAGCTCGCGTTCGGCGGCGTGCTGGACCTCATCGAGAGCGTCAGCAGACTTCTCGATAGCGATCGCCTCGCGGTTCCGGAGCAAACGGGCCAGTTCGGCCAGCCTGGCATCCAGAATCTGCTTGAATTTGGCAACTTCGGTCTTGGTCATGTTTTGGTTCCTCCTCGTCAGCAGGTGGCGGCGGGCATAGGACCGGCCGCTCTTATCTACTCCTTTGTATTGTTTGATTTAACCGCTCTGTTCTTACGCTTCAGACGCACTTGACTTCGAAAAAGTTTCAAGAATCTGCGTCTAGGAAACTCAATGAATCTGCAGCCGATCGTCACACTTCAACCGTACCGGTCGAACACCACTTCGAAGGGGTGCTCTCTTCGGTTCATGAAATGATAGCACAGATCCTTTGCAATTCAAGTGCCATCTTTTCATCCCGCTTCGCCCGCCTACCAGACTGTACGGTGTTTGGTTCATCGGTGGATTCCGCCGCCGACTTTACCACTCTCTCCGAAAAAAAAATCGCCAGTCTTAATAGAGACGCTGATTGGATGCGAACGTTTCAATCCCGGATCTGGAAACTGGCCTTCCATATTAAAAACTTTCGGATCGCATTGCAACTGCCCTCTTGCGGGAATCGCCAGACATCAACGGAGTCCCTGGCGCCCTCGGTGAGGGATCCGATTCCCGCGACCGTCTAGGCGATACTGTTTTCATGACCAGAATCACCGCGCTCCTCGCCATTGCCGCCGGCTCGCATGCGGCGAACTGGCCGCAGTTCCGGGGCCCGTCGGCAAGCGGGATCGGCGACGGCGGCACGCCCCTCTCCTGGAATGGCGAGTCCGGCAGGAATGTGCTGTGGAAGACCGCGGTCCCCGGACTGGGATACTCGAGTCCGGTAATCTGGGGCAGCCGCGTATTTCTCACGAGTGCGACGCCGGTCTCTTTTGGCGCCGCGGAAGTCAAGCTGGGTCTGTATGGCGACATCGGCTCGGTGCAGGACGAGGGCGCGCACCGCTTCGAGGTCCACTGCGTCGATCGTAAGTCGGGCAAGATCCTGTGGACGCGCGTCGCGCACGAGGGTGCTCCCAAGGTCAAGCGGCATCCGAAGTCGAGCCACGCCAATCCGACGCCCGCCACCGACGGCAAGCGGCTCATCGTGTCGTTCGGCTCGGAAGGGCTGTTCGCGTTCGACCTGGACGGCAAGCCGCTCTGGAGGAAGGATCTCGGGATACTCGACGGGGGGTACTTCCGTGTCCCGTCGGCGCAGTGGGGTTACGCGAGTTCGCCGGTGCTGCACGATGGCGTCGTATTGATCCAGGCGGACGTTCAACAGGATTCGTTCCTGGCGGCGTTCGACGCGGGATCGGGCCGCGAGTTGTGGCGCGCGCCGCGACGCGACGTGCCGGTGTTCAGCAGCCCGGCGGTGATTCCCTACACGGCGAACGGCGCCAAGTCGTTGCAGGTGGTGGTCAACGGCTGGCGGCACATCGGCGGTTACGACCTGAAGTCGGGCCGGGAACTGTGGAAGCTCGCCGGCGGCGGCGACATACCCGTGCCGACGCCCGTCTACGCCGATGGGCTCGTCGTGATCACCAACGCGCACGGCGGAGCACGGCCGGTGTACGCGATCCGGACGGATGCGGTGGGCGAGATCGCCGAGGGCTCCCGGGCGATCGCCTGGAAGCAGGATCGCGTGGGCAATTATATGCAGACGCCAGTGCTGCACGGTGGAGTAGGCTACTTCTGCTACGACAACGGTGTCCTCACCGCATTGCAGCTCTCCACCGGCGAGCGGCTCTTTCAGCAGCGTCTGGGCGGAGGCAACGCGGGATTTTCCGCTTCGCCCGTGGCGGCCGGAGGCAGGCTCTATATCACCAGCGAGGCGGGCCACACGTTCGCCTTGGAACTCGGGCGCGAGTACAAGCTGGCCGCCGAGAGCGATCTGGGCGAACCGGTCATGGCGAGTCCCGCGGTCGCCGATGGAGTTATCTACATGCGCGGCCGCAACCACCTGTTCGCGTTGGCGAACGAGCGCTGATTCGGGCGTCGCGTGTCCCGGTGATGACGCCGGATGGATCGGAGCGTGCCGCGGCCGGGCGCCGGCTGAAGTTCGTCGTGTATGCGTACTGGCCGTTGACCCGCGGTCCGGCCTAAAATGAGAGTCTGCATGCACCGTTTCCTTCTCCATGACGGCGTGATTCAGCCCAGCGCCGAACGTTCGGTTTCACCCGGCCAGACCGGCTTCATGAACGGCTGGGGCGTGTTCAGCACGCTGCGGGTCGCGCGCGGCGTCCTGTTTGCCTTCGAACGCCATTGGGCGCGAATGAGGAAAGACGCGGAGCTGATGCGCGTTCCTTTCCCGGCGGATCCGGAGATGTTTCGCCGCGACCTGATCCGGCTGGTGGAGGCGAATCAGGCCTGGGAATCGACGCTGCGGGTGGCCGTGGTCCGCAACCGGGGCGGGATGTTCGAAGGAGAAGGCATCGAACGCGACTCGAGCACGATCGCCTTCACCGCGCCTTCCAACCAGTGGGGCGAGGGCGTTCACCTGACCGTGGAACCCCAGGCGCGGCACTCGGCCTGCCGGTTCACGGGCGCCAAGATCACGTCGTGGTCGCACAATCTGACCTGGCTCGACCGGGCCAAGGAGGCGGGATTCGACGAGGTGATCCTGCTGAACGAGCGCGGCGAGGTCGCCGAATGCACCTCGGCCAACATCTTCCTCGAGAAGGACGGTGTCATGGCGACGCCGCCGCTGTCCGCGGGTTGCCTACCCGGAGTGACGAGGGAACTGCTGCTCGGCGACGCCAAACCGGCCGGTTGCGCCGTTGTGGAGAGGCCGTTGACGCTCGACGAGATCTTTACCGCCGATGCCGTCTACGTCACTTCCACCACTCGCGATCTACTGCCAGTACTATCGGTACAGCACCGCCCACTTTCGCGTTCCGGGTCTTTAGGTGACTCATTCAAAAAGAGTTTTATCGCATACGTCGACGCCTATGTGACCTCCCGCGTTTGAGGGAATACGCGTCTGGCCGTCGCGGAAGTGGGCGGGTTCCGGTACGTCGCCGAGCTTGGCCGAAGCAGCCGGCCTGTAATACAATTGGGTTGAAACGGGCAATATCGTGATCGGAACCTGTCCCAATTGCGGCTCAGCGAACCTTCGGGTTTCGAGGGCGCGGTCGATGTGGGAGGAGTTGCGCTCGATCGTCGGGTTCTGCCACGTCCGCTGCCGTGACTGCGGGCATCGGCACCGGAAGGCGCTGTTGTGGCTCGACGGCCTTACGCACGCGCGCTGTCCCAAGTGCTACCGTTCCGAATTGACCGATTGGGACGAGCCCTACTACTTCCCCCCCGGGTACGTGCGGGCGCTCCTCCACATTGGGGGGAAGGCCCATCGTTGCCGGGCCTGCCGCGTCAACTTTGTCAGCTTCCTGGGAAGGAAATCGACACTCCGGCCCTCTGGCTCGCCGGGCGCGAGCGGTCGTGCCGCTGCTTGACGGACCGGCTCCCGCTCGAATCCTGATTCGCGCCACCAACTGGGTTGGCGACGCCATCATGTCGCTGCCGGCGCTGCGCGCGGTACGCGGCGCGTGCCCGTCGGCGCACATCGCCGTATTGGCGCGGTCGTGGGTCGCCGGGGTCTACGCGAGGGAGTCCTTCGCCGATCGAGTGATCGCCTATGCGCCGAAGCCCGGGGCGGGCGACTGGGGCGCGAAGTGGCGGCTGGCGCGCGACTTGCGCCGGGAGCGCTTCGACTGGGCGCTGCTGATGCCCAATTCCTTCGACTCGGCGGCCACCGCCTACCTGGCGCGAATCCCGGTCCGCGCGGGGTACAACCGCGACGGACGGCGCATCCTGCTCACGCATCCGGTCGAGCGGCCGAAACCAGGCGCCATTCCCCGTCATGAGAGCTTCTATTATTTGGAACTGCTGCGGCGGCTGGGCCTCGCCGGGGAACTGCCGGCCGAGGTGACGATCCGCCTGGAAGGCGCGGTGGAAGCGGCGGCGGACGGCGCGCGCCAACTGCAGGAGCGAGGCTTGGCGGGTCCGTGGATCGGAATCAGTCCCGGCGCCGCCTACGGCACCGCCAAGCGCTGGCTGCCCGAACGGTTCGCCGAAGCCGGGGCCGCCGTGGCGAAGCGCCTGGGGGCGTCGGTGCTGGTGTTCGGCACGCCTGCCGAAGTGGATGTCTGCGGCGCGGTTGCGGCGATGCTGCGCGAGCGCGGCGCGGCCGCGGCCGACCTCTCCGGCGCCACCAGCCTGACCGGCTTCATCGATATGGCGGCCGCCTGCCGCGCGTTTCTGACGAACGATTCCGGTTCGATGCACATCGCCTCGGCGCTCGGCATCCCCACGGTCACCGTGTTCGGCGCCACCGACCATGTCGCCACCGGTCCTACCGGCGGCCGCGCGGTGGTGATTCGCGAGCCGGTGGAGTGCAGTCCGTGTTTGAAGAGGGTATGCCCCATCGATCATCGCTGCATGACGCGTATTTCCGCGGAAAGAGTGGCGGACGCGGTGCTCGAATTGGTCAAATGAACGTTTGGACACACGGAGCAAGATCATGACCGCCGCCGAGGCGGTGGCGCGGTTTCCGGGAGCGGTGTTTCTGGTTGGCCTGTTCGATCCGGTGGCGGCCGTCCACGCCCGAGTGGTGGAGCGAACGGCGCGGCCCGGTTGTCCGCTGGTGATCCTGCTGGCCGATCCACCCGATCCGCTGCTGCCATCGAGATCGCGCGCGGAGTTGGTGGCGGCACTGGCGCGGGTGGACGCGGTGGTGCTCCCCGGGCCGGACGGCGCGCCGGCGGGGCTCGATCTGGCGCCCGAAGGCGCGCTGGTTCGCGAGGAGATGGCCGACCTCGACCGCCGGCGCGCGTTGATGCTGCACGTGCATCGCCGGCACTCGGGGTAACGGTATGACGATCCTGGCTGTGCGGCTCGGCGCGATGGGCGACGCGATTCACGCGCTGCCCGCCGTTTGCTCGCTCCGTGCATCGTTTCCCGCCGCGAGGCTGCTCTGGTTGATCGAACCGCAGTGGATGCCGCTGCTCGACGGAAACCCAGCGGTGGACCGTGCGATACCGTTCGACCGGCGGTCGGCGTCGAGCGTGGTCTCCGCGCTGCGGGAGATCCGGCGGGAGCGGCCCGCGTTCGCGGTGGATTTCCAGGGGCTGCTCAAGTCCGCGATTCCCGCGCGGCTGGCTTGCCCGGAGGTTTTCGGGTTCGATCGCACGTTCCTTCGCGAGAAAGCCGCCCACTGGTTCTACGCCCGCACGGCGTCGCCCACCGGCGCGCACGTGGTGGACATGAATCTGGACCTTGCCCAGGCGGCGGGAGCGCGGCGCCGGGTGATCTCGTTTCCCCTTCCGGCGGGATCGGAAGAAGGCCGGCTGCCGCGGGCGCCCTACCTGCTGGCCTGTCCCTTCGCGGGCTGGGCGCACAAACAGTGGCCGATCGAGCGTTACGCCGAGTTGGGCAGGCTATCGCGCGCCGCCGGGTTGCCGCTCGTGTTGAATGGACCGCCGGGTTCGGAAGCGGCGCTGGCGGCCACCGGCTGCGACGTTCATGTGTCGGGCTTGGCGGGACTCATTCACGCGACGCGGGGGGCGGCGGCGATCGCCGGCGTGGATAGCGGTCCCATGCACTTGGCCGCCGCATTGGGCATTCCTGGCGTGGCGGTGTTCGGTCCCACCGATCCTGCCCGCAACGGGCCGTACGGAGGCTCCATCGCGGCCCTGCGCGAGGCGAACGCGGAGACGACGTACAAGCGCAGGCCGGAAACGGCGGACAGCATGGCCGCGATCGGCGCCGGGCGGGTTTTCGCCGAGCTGCGATTGCTTGTGGAGGCTCCCCGCTCGTGAGGCCGGTTCCTTCGCGGCGGCGCTACTGGTTCCCGAAGCACTACTCGGACGCGGTGCAGCGGCTGCGCGTGCCCATGGGCTTCGCGATGGCAGCCGCGTTCATCTGGCTGGCCGGTCCATCGGCGCGGTCGCTGCAACTGGCGGCGCCGTTGATCGTGGCGGGCCTGGGGATTCGGGCATGGGCGGCCGGCTACCTGGCAAAGAACCGGGAACTCGCCACGGGCGGGCCGTATCGCCACGTGCGAAATCCGCTCTATTTGGGGACGCTGCTGGCGGCGGCCGGATTCGCGCTGGCGGGCCGGCAACCGCTGTTGATTCCGGTTTTCGCGCTGGTATTCCTTCTGGTGTACGTTCCGGCGATCGAGCTGGAGGAGCAGAAGCTGCGCGAGTTGTTCGCCGACTTCGACGACTACGTCGACGCGGTGCCGATGATTCTGCCTCGGGGTCCGAAGATCGATTCGACCGACCGGTTCGATTTGCGTCTGTACCGGAAGAACGAGGAGTACAACGCTTTGCTGGGCGCGCTGGTGGCGGGCGCCTATCTCGTGTGGAAAGCGGGACTACTCCGCTAAAGCCCTGGGGCTGCTTCGCCGATCTGCTTAGTAGTTTGGCCGTCCGAGTTCCACGGGACCCGGGCGGAGGCAACCACGCGTCAAGGAGTATCGAATGGATCTGGCCTTCAAGGCTCACTCGTTTCTATCCCTGTTTCTCATCAGCTTGGGCCTGCTCATGTTGTTGGCGATCCGGCGGCCGGCCCTGCGCGGCTTGGCTGCGGCGCTCACTCTGATTCCGATGCTGCGGGGGCTCGGCCCGCTACCGGTCGCGGCTCCGGCGGCCGCGCCGGTCACGGATTTCCTGGTACTTGCATTGGTTGGGGCGGGGCTGATCTCGGTATTCTCCCTGCACCGGGAAGAAGGGCAGCGCAGGCGAATGCGAGTCTTCTCGGCGACGATCGGCGGCGAAGAGGCGGCGCGGGTCGAAGCCCCGGCGGAGATGGTGCGAACATAGTGGAGTGATCGTCAGACCTGCCTCGCCGGCCGACGCCGCGTCCATCGCCGAATACAACGCCGCGATGGCGCTCGAGACCGAGCACACGAGCCTGGACCGAAGCAGGCTGCGCGCGGGTGTGGAAGCATTACTGGCCGATCCGGCGAAGGGGTTTTATCTGGTCGCCGAGTCGGACGGCGAAGTGGTAGGTCAGTTGATGATCACCTACGAATGGAGCGACTGGCGGAACGGGACGTTCTGGTGGATCCAAAGCGTCTATGTCGCGCCGGCGCACCGCGGCCGGGGAGTGTTCAAAGCGCTCTACCGCCGCGTGGAGGAACTTGCGTCCCAAAACGGCGGCGTTTGCGGGCTGCGCCTGTACGTCGAGCGCCAGAACGATCGGGCCAAGGCGGTCTACGAGGGGCTCGGAATGGCCGCGACCCACTACCAGATGATGGAAGTCGACTACACGCTTTCGGGTTGATCCTGGACAGGTTCAACCGCCGGCTTGGAAACCGAGGCCCCGGTCCGCGCCCTTTCCGCTTCCACCTTGCGTAGCGCGACCACCGACCGGATCGCGGCGCGGCGAACGACCGATTCCTTGGATTTCGCCATCTCGACGACAGTGGGAAGGAAGGCGGGATCGCCGGTCTTTCCCATGACCCACGCCGCGGCGGCGCGGAACAGCGGCTCGTTGAAGCTGGCCAACTGCTCCACCTGGAGGTTGGCGTCCGGACAGCCGGCGGCGACGAGTCCGAAACAGGCGTTGGCGGCGACGCGATGATGAAAGTCCTGCGAGGCCGCCTTGAACACCTGAGTGGCTTCGGCGGAGTTCATGCTCCAGCACGCCTCGACGGCGTTGGCGCGGATTCGATGATCGGGATCTTTCAAGTAGGGCTCGATCCACCGCAGTTCTTTCTTGGCGCGTCCGATGAGCAACACCACCTTGGACCGGACGCGCGGGTTGGGGTCGCGGAGCAATTGCATGAGCTGCGCCATGACGCGAACGCCATCGGAGATCCCGGTGAGGATTTCCAGCACGCGCAGCACGACGGCGGTATTGGGAGCGTGGCCCGTGCCCCAGACCCGCTTCATCAACCGGACGTCCAGGCCGGGTTCCACACGGGCGGCGGCGCGAGCGAGTCCGAGAGCTTCCGGCAGGGAGCACAATGCCGGATCGCCGAGGGCCGACAGCGCGATGTCGTTGGCGAGGAGGAGCTTGGCGATGGATTCGGAAGCGCCGGGACACATCCCCCTCTCGAACAGGTTGAGCGCGGATCGTAGAAATTCGCCCGGCTGCTCGGAGAGCAACTCGCGGAAGGCGAGCCGGGTGCGGAGAGGATTCGACTCGTACCCCGCCACCAACTCGTCGAGGAAGGAATTCACCACCATGAAGCTGCCGGGTGCCAGCGTCGCGTTTGCCGCTTGCGCATCTGCCATGTTCACCTCATCGACCGCCGTGGGATCTCATCGAGAACAGTTTCCCGGTCCAGTGGGATGGCGGACCTGCGCAGCTCCACCAGCGCGCGCAATGCCGCGCCGCGCGGCCCGCCTGGCGTCCGCGCGAGCCGCCGCAGGTGGTTGGCCACCGCCCCTTCCTGGCACCGGCCCGCCGCCCAGGCGCCGGCGGCCTGGAATAGAGGATCCCGATGAGCGAGCAAGTCGCCGATCTGCCCACTGGCGTTACCGCCGCCGGTGATGTGCAGTCCCACGACGGCGTTGGCGGAGACCCGGTGATGATAGTCGCGCCGCGCGGCCGCGAACTCGGCTTCGGCCCGCATCCCCCACAGCGACTCGACGGCGTTGGCTCGAACCCGCGGATCGGGGTCGTTCAACAGGCTCCTCATCCAATGGACGTCGCGCTTGGCCCGCCCGGCGAGCAACGCGGCGCGCGAGCGAATGAACCGGTCCTGATCCGACACCAAATGCACCAGATACGGCAACACTCGCGCACCCGTGGATAACGAACCGAGCAGGTCTAGGGCCCGGTACGACCACGCCCCCCGGTCACGCGCGCAGACACCGATCCGCCGCGCCACGCGCGCCTCGAACGTGGCGTCCGCGCTAGACGCGAGCCGGGAGATCGCGACGGCGAGTTGCATGCGGCAGCGCTCGGGGTCGCACACCCGGTCCACCACCTCGTCGTTCCGGCAGATCAGCGCCCCCAGAACTTCCGATACCGGCGCCTCGAGTTCCGGAACGGACAGGCCGAACACAGCCTCCACGAACTCGGACGGATCGCGTGTGGCGCATCGCAGCAACGCCGATCGGGCCACTCCGGGATTGGCGGGCAATCCCCGAAGCAGCTCTCTCAAAAGGTCCGGTGTAATTCGCGACGCGGCGGCGACGACGCCAATCGATCTCACCCGGCTCTCATCGGCAGGTCTCGACGGCGGTTGAGGGAAAATGAGGAATGGACGGATACTCGGCCATTCGCGCCGCCTGGGACCGGGAGTTCCAGCGCAACAGGAACCTCCACGGTTCCCGCATCCAGTGCCGGTCCGGCTGCTCGGACTGTTGTCATCAGCTCTTTCAGATCACCGAGATTGAAGCCGCGGAGATCGCCCGCGGCGTGGCCACGTTGCCGCCGGAGCGCAGCCACGCGCTGGCAGGCCGGTCGCGCCAGTACGCGGAACGCCGCCGGGAGATCACCGCCATCGGCGGTGAGCCGGAGGCATGGGGCAGCCTCCCCCCGCCCGGGGCCCGCCTGGCTTGTCCCGCTCTCGGCGAGGACGGCGCGTGCACGATCTATGAGTTCCGGCCGCTCATTTGCCGCAAGTTTGGCGTCCCGCTGTGGAATCCGGACCGGCCCGGGCGCGTCTGGGCGTGCGAACTCAATTTCCGCCCCGGCGAGGAGATCGAGGACGGCGAACTGATCCAGATCCACACCGGGTTGCACCAGGCCTGGAAGCAGACTCAGGCCTCGTACAACACCGCCGGGGGCTACCGCGATCCGGAGCCCCTTACCGTGGCGCGGGCGATACTGGCTTCTCTTCCTGAATGATGGCGACCGAGAGGCAGGGCGTGTAGGTACGCGTCCCGCTTACCGGACCGTCGGGTAGCGAGAAGCTGAACCGCATCGTGCGCGGGCGCGAATCCTGGCTGCCAGCGCGGAACTCCACCAGATACTGCGATTGCAGCGTCCTCGACAGCGTTCCGAACAGCGACAGGTAGTTGCGCGGATCGGTCTCGATCGTGAAGCGCCCAGAACTGTCGCGAGCCAACTGCCGCAGAATCGCCAAGAGCGGCGTGCTCCTCGCGCCCGAGCCGAAGGCGTACGTGAAGAAGGGCACGTTCGCCGAGCGTACCGTGCCGAGTAGTTGGTTGTAGTCGTTGAGGAAGCCGCCCGCGTCGTTGGCGCCGGTGAACAGGACCACCGCCTGCCGCCGGCCGGCTTCCCGCGCGGTGGTCTGCAGCGCGAACCACGCGGCGTCCAGAAGCTGATTGGTGGCGGGCACCGGGCGGAGTTCCTCGATGCGGTTCAGAATCACGTCGCGGCGCGTGGTGAACTCGATCTGCTGCCGCGCGTCGTCAAGGTGGATGAGCTGGATGCGGTCGCCTTCCGGCAGCGAGATCACGAAGTCGCGAACCGCGTTCTTCAGCAGAATTCGCTCCTCGTCCGTATCCAGGCCGTTCAGACCGTAGGCGATCGTGACCGACATCGGCGTCTCGGCGGCGGCTTGCAGCGTGCGGCATTCCACCGGAGTCCCGTCCTCGAAGCAAGCGGCCGGCGGCAGATTGCGGATGGGCTGGCCGGCTCCGTCGAGAACCGAAAGGTAAGACGTGACCAGCGGGCAGAAACGTAGATCGAGCTGGTTCACCGAGAGCGACGGTCCGTTGACAACCGCCACCGGACTGACGTTCAGGATCAGCGCTGATGTGCGGCCTCCACCCGGCGCTGGCGTGAAGACGGTGACGCGAATCTGTCCCGCTTGCGAGATGTCGGTCGATGGCACCTGGCAGATGAGTTGGCCCGGATGATTGAAGAAGGTCGGCAGCGGACGTCCGTTGATCTCCACGGCGGAGGTTCGCGAGAAATTCGCGCCGTTGACGATCAGGTTGAAGCCCGTGCCGCCGGCTTCGACGCTATCGGGCAGGATGGCGCTCAGGAACGGAACCGGGTTCGGGGTTGGCGGTTGCGGAATTCCGTTGAACCCAACCGGCACGTCGAGCACGGGCGACAACGGGTCCGAACTGGAAATGGCGATCCTCGTGTCGATACGGCCCGGGCCGGTGGGCGTGGCGCGCACCGAAATCGAGTGCGATTCGCCGGGCTGCAACGCGAAGCCGAACGAGGGCGTCACCGAGATGGCCGGATGCGCCGTGACGAACGCCGCGATTTCGAGCAACGCCGTGCCCGTGTTGGCCAGCGTCAACGGCACTTCGCGCGACTGGCCCAGAATCACGTCGCCGAAGTCGGCGCGGACGGGCGACACCTGGAGCTTGGGATTGAGATCCAGCCCGCCGGCGATCCGCAGAAATGCGCCGGGCGGCGTCTGCCGCAATCCGAACCGGAGTTGGAGATTGAGGTTGCCATTGCGGATCTCGCGCGGGACGCGGAAGTCGATCTGATAGAGACCGGGCTGTCCGCCCGCGAGTCCGGCGAACAGGCGGTTCTCCTCCGGCAGTTCCCGTCCGTCGAGAAGAATGGTGGGGAGTTCGACCAGCGATGCGCGCTCCTGGGGAAACACGCCGGTGCCGACATAGGGCGACGTGGGTCCGAAGCCGGTTCCGTAGATCGAGATCTCGTCTCCGGGCCCGGCGGGAGACAGCGCGAGTCCCGCCGCGCCGGAAGGTCCAATGCCCACGCCGGTGCGCGCGTTCGCCGCCTGCACGGGGTTTCTACCATCGGCGTTGTTCTGCCAGAAGAAGAACTCGGGAGAGACCGGCGCGACTTCGACCAGTTCGATCTCGCTGCGCAACTCGCCCGATTGGCCGCAGTTGGTGATCACCTGAACGGGAACCGCGAGTCCGGCCGGCGTCTCCGGCGTCTGGAAGCGGATCTCGCGGTCGCTCACGAAGGTGAGTCTCGCCGCGATGCCGTTGACGGTGAGGCACGTGCCCAGCAGGGAGACCGGCAGCTTGCCGTCGACGAGTTCGCCGGCCGAGGCTTCGAGCGCCTCGTTGTCGGGAGCGAGATATTGCCCGGCGAGTCTCGCCAGGCCGCCCACCGATATCTCGCGCACGGAAGGCACGCTGCCGCCCGCGCCCACGATTCCGCCCTTGGTGATCTCCGGCGGCGTAGGCCCGACGCGGCGCACCAGCAGCGTGAAGTCGACCGGCGGCACGGCTCCGAAGCTGGCGCGAACACTCGCGTTGCCCGGCCGCGCGCCGGCGGTGACCGTGACGCGCGCGCGTCCCTGGAAATCCGTGGTGGCGGTGGTGGCATTTAACGTGGCGTTGGTGGCCGCGAACGCGACCGTAACCTGCGATAGCGGAGCGTTGAACGCGTCGCGCACCTCGACGACGAGCGGCTCGGCCGCGCGCTGATTCTGATCGGTGACCTGGTTGTTGCCCGAAACGATCACCAGTTTGGCCGGAGACGGGCGCTCCTCGCCGATGCGGGCGATGAACGCGACGTTGGTTCCGAATCCTGTGTTTCGCTTCAACGCGCCGGGAGTGATCGGGAAATTGGCCGATTGCGTGAATCCCGCCACGAAGAGATTGCCCGCCGCGTCCCTGGCGATCGCGTTGCCGTAGTCGTTGCGCGATCCGCCGAAGTAGGTCAGGTACGTGAAGCGGCCGCCGGACTTGTCGAGGGTTCCGATGAAGGCGTCGAACGGTTCGGCTTCCACCGCCGAGCCGATGCCGCGCTGGAACGAATCCAGGCTGACGGGAAGGTCCGGCGATCCGGTGGTTCCGATCATGTGGACATTGCCTTCCGCGTCCACCGAGAGCGCGTTGATGCGGTCGTCGTTGCGGCCGCCGAACATCGTGGAGAACTGGATCTGTCCGCCGGCGGCGAACTTGGCCAGGAACCCTTCCGTGTTGGTGCGTCCGTCGTTGTTGTTGCCTCCCTGCGCGGAGTTCGCGGTGGTGGGGAAGCGGATGCCTTCGGTGTATCCGGCGACGTAGACATTGAAGCTCGAGTCGACCGCCACCGCGGTGGGGGTGTCCAGTCCTTCGCCGCCAAGGAAAGTGGAAAAGTCGAGCGCTTTGCCGTCGGGACTCAGATGGGTGACGAAGACGTCGGCCGTGCCTTGGTGGATGTCCTGGAAGGCGCGCGCGATCGGAAAGTCGCGCATGGTCGTGAGACCCGCGATGTAGGCGCCGCCGGAGCGGTCGACGCCGATCGCGCGCCCGGACTCAAAGGAGACGATCAGCGAATCGGCGTCGCCGCCGAGCAGCGTGGAGTACTGGAGACCGGCGCCGGAGGGCGCGAACTTGGCGGCGAAAGCGTCGATGGGTCCTTTGCGATCCACTTGAAAGGCGCCGGTGGTGACGGGGAAATCGGGCGAGCGCGTATCGCCGGTGACGTAGGCGGCGCCGGCGTCGTCGATGGCGACCCCGTTCAGCGAGTCGGCGCCGCGGCCGCCGAAGTAGGTGGAATAAACGAGCGTGGAGCCGTCGGGGCTCAGCTTGGCAAGGAAGCCGTCGGTGTCGGAATAGGGCGTCTCGCGATACGCGCCCCGCGTGGTGGGGAAATTGGAGGACCGCGTCGTCCCGGCGATGTAGGCGTTGCCGGCCGGGTCGACGGCGAAGCCCGGACCTGTTTCTTCGTCGTTGCCGCCCAGCAGCGTCGAGTAGAGGACCTGCGTGCCGGTGGGGTCGAGCTTGACGACGAAGATGTCGGTGTTGCCGCGGTTGCCTTTCTGGAAGCCGTTGGGGCTGAAGGGATAGTCATTGGAGGTGGAGGTTCCGGCGGTGTAGACGTTGCCGTCGCGGTCGAGCGCGATGGCGGTGGCGCTTTCCCGCAACTGGCCGCCCCAGAAGGTGGAGAATTGCAGAACCGGGTCGATGGTGAGCGGCTGGGACTTGTCGTACGCTCCGGTTTCAAAGCCAACCGTTCCGTCGCGGTGGATGGCATAGCGCCCGTGGATCGGAACGCGAACGCCGTTGCGTTTCTGATAGACGACGGGGGCGGGCTGGCGCGATTCGCCGCCGCGAGAGGCGAGCACCAGTTCGCCGTTGGCGTCGACGCGGCGGGGCCGGGCGCCTTCGAAACGCAGGCGGATCGCGGCGGCCGAGGCTCCGGGCTTCAGCACGAAGTCGTATTCGAGGGCCGCGCCCGCGCCGTAGTAGACGATATCGATGCCGGAATAAACCGACGCGTACCGCACGCGGGCGAAGTTCTCGATACCGGTTTTCCATTCCCGTTTCGATCCTCGGAAGTAGTTGCTCCGCGCGGCGAGCGGCTCCTCGCCCGTTCCGGCGGCGTTGGAGCCGGAGCCTACCAGCAAGAGCCGCACCACTTCGTTTCCAGAGCGGAGTTCGGCTCCCGAGGCGTTCAGCCACAGCGCGTATCCGGGGCCGCGCGCGACGAAGGATGCCGAAGCGGGCGCTTGTCCCCGGTTCGGTTCGAAGCGCACGGGAAGGCCGTGCCCGTGGGGCGCGCACCAGGCGCGTCCTAAAGCGGCCAAAACAACAAGAGCTAATTTTGTTTTCATTGCGCCACCGTAACAATCTTACTACCGTCAACGGGGGCGAGGGCAGGCGCCGCTTAGGAGGCGCTCCGCCGGGCGGGGATGGCCGCGAGAACCCATGCGATCGCCGCGAATCCGGCAAGCGACAGCCACGGACCCGCGGCTTCGACGAATGCGAACCGGTCGACGCCGAAGATGAGCCTGGTGAACGACGGCGCTCCCAGCACGACGGTGAACGCGAGCAGGATGCCCATGATCGCCTCGCCGGCGATGAGGCCGCTTGCCAGCAACGTTCCCTTTTCCTCCGCGCCGGTGCGGCGGTCTTCCGGCAGCGAGGCGATCCATCGCGCGCCGGTCCACTGGATGAATCCGCCGAGGAATATCGCGCTGGTGGTATCGAACGGCAGATACATTCCGACCGCGATCAGCATGGGCGCGCGCGCGCCGGTCATCAACAGCGCGACGCCGAACGCGGCGCCGGTGGCGACCAGTCCCCACGCCATCTGCCCGCCGACGATGCCCTTCGCCAGTTGCGCCATCAAGCCGGCTTGCGGCGCGGGCAGCGCGCGCCCGCCGATTCCGCCCGTGGCGAGGTTGGCTTCGTGCAACACCAGGATGGGCGCCATCAGAAAGAACGACAGCAGAATCACGGCCACGATCTCGACCACCTGCATCTTCCACGGCGATCCGCCCAAAAGGTGCCCGGCCTTCAGATCCTGAATCAGCGAGCCCGATACGCAGCAGGCGCAGCACACCACCGACGCGACTCCGAGCACGGCGGCCACGCCGGCCTTGCCCGTGACTCCCAGGCCCAGCAGCAGGAACGCGGCCATCAGCAACGCCGCCAGCGTGAGTCCGGAAACGGGCTGATTGGAACCTCCGACCAACCCGACCAGATAGCCTCCGACGGCCGACAGCAGAAAGCCCGCGACGGTCATCGCGACCGCCGAAACGATCGCCGCGACCCAGCTTCCGGTGAACCAATAGTAGATGCCGGTGGACGCGGCAAACAGCACCGCCAAACCGGCGAGCACCCAGCGCGTGGGAATGTCCTGCTCGGCGGGATCCGCCGTTTCGCCGGAACCGGCCGCGCGCGAGGCGGTCCACGCTCCGCGCAGCGACGCCGAAATGGAATCGCGCATGCCGAACAACGTGTTCGCCGCCGCCACCAGCATTGCGCCGACCGCCGCTGGACGCACCACCTGCCGCCACAAATCGGGGCCGTTCGCGTTGTCCATCGAGAGTTGCGGATTCACCACCAGCATCAACGGGATCAACACCCACCACGCAATGATTCCGCCGGCGATGTTGATGCAGGCCAGCCGCGCGCCCACGATGTACCCGATGCCGATCAGCGCCGGCGACAACGCCGGCGTGGACCAGGGAATTCCGCCCTGCGCGGTCATCGGTCCGATGACGGCGGGCGCGAATTTCCAGAAGCCCTCGATGTACTCGGCGAAAATCTGGACTCCCTTGCCGTCCTTCAGGAACTGGATCGCCGCGCCGAACAGCATCGCGCCGAAGATGTATCGTGGCGCGTCCGCCTGGCCCGAGCCGGCCTTCACGATCTCGACGCTGGCGACGCTTTCCGGCCAGGGCAGTCCGGCGTCGATGCACAGAGGACGCCGCAGCGCGACGATGAAGAGCACGCCCAGCAGTCCGCCCACCAGTAAGATGAGAGACGCTTCCCAATAATGGGCGCGGAGACCGGTCCACAGCCGCTGGCCTTCCACTTCGGCGAGCATGAACGCCGGGATGGTGAAAATCGCGCCGGCGACGAGCGCTTCTCCGGCGCTCGCGGCGGTGCGGGCGATGTTTTGTTCGAGCACCGTTCCGCGCATCCAGGGGAGACGGAACAGCGCCATGGCGATGACGGCGGCGGGAATGGTCGCCGCGACGGTCTGCCCGGCGCGCATGCCGAGATAGGCGTTCGCGGCTCCGAACACCAGCGCCAGGAACAGTCCGAGCGCCACCGCCTTGACCGTCATTTCGGCGGGGCGAGGTGGAGCGGCCATCGGCTTCAGCGTCCGCCGCCGCCGGCGCCTGCCGCCGCGGGCGAACCGGAATCGAGCCGGGCGCCTTGTATCCAGCGCAGGATGGCGCGGTACTCGGCGCTGCCGGCTCCGCCGCTCCATCGCGGACCGCCGCCGTGCGAGAAGCGCTGGCTGGCTCCTGTCCCGGCGTCATCGAGCGGCGCGATGGGTTTGTTGAGCAACAGGCTGGCGGCGGGATCGGCGACATCGATCATCGCGGTGACGGCTGAGAAGTTGGCGCGCGATTTCTCGAGAGTCAGCACGCCGAACTCGTCGGGCTCGTTCAGCTTCAACAGCGTGTGATTGGCGTGGCAGTTGGCGCAGGCGTGGCCGTCGGAGCCCTTGGCCGTGAGCACCGGTTCGACGTGCTCCTTGAAGTAGAAGTAGTCGACCACGTCGTTGGAGCGAATGCCCTTGCGCCCGGATCGCGCCAGTTGCGAAGTCTGGAACGATAGCGCCGAGGCCCGCACCTTGCGCTCGGCGTCTCCGGCGAGGGCCGCGACGCGCGCGACGATTTCGGCGTCCTTGTGCAGCGGTTCGATGTTGCGCAGCGTATTGAGAGCCTGCGATCGGATGTCGGGCACTGGGCAATCGAAGCCGGCGAGGAGAATGCGGCGCGCCTCGGGCAGCGCGGGATGGTCCTTGGCGTAGTCGATCTGCTCGATCGCCTTGAGCGCGCCGCCGATCGCGTACGGGCCTTGCTTGACGGGAAAGCCTTCCCAGGCGGCTTTGGCGGTGGGCATCGCGAGCACCGCGGGATCGTTCAACACGAGTTTGGCGGCGGCCTGCTGGGGCTGCGGACGCTTGCTGTTCAGACCCTTCAATACGTGCGCGACGACAGCTTCGTCCTTGCGGAGCGCGGGCGAAGCGGCGGCCAACGCGGCGAGCGCGGGGAACGCGCGATTCTCGGGCGGAGTCTTGCGCAGGCGCTCGGAGACCGCGGAGACGGGAAGGCGCGAGGCATTGGCTCCGGCGGCGATCGAGGCAACCACGTCGAGCGTCATCGCGTCGCCGGCGCGGACCATCGATTCCAGACGCGAAGCGGAGAGGGCCGTCTTGCCGAGCTGCGCTTTGGCGAGCGCCGCGATATCGGCGCGGGACCCGGCGGGACCCTCCTGCAGCAGCGCCAGCAGACGATCGGCCAGCGGCGCCTCGATCTTCAGATTGCGGAGGAACGTCAACGCTCGGGCGGCTCCGCGCACGTTGGCCGCGGTGGGATCGGCGAGCGCGGCGAGGAACGCTTCGTTCATCACCGGCGCGGAATCCGCGTAGAACACGGGCGGCTCGGAGTCGTTGCCGATCGAGGTGAAGCGGGCCTCGCCCGCGGTGAGCGGATCGTAGGCCGCGGCGAACCGGTATCCGTTGACCCAATGCCCGGCCATCGTTGCCGGAGGCGGCGTTTCGGCGAGTTCCGGCACGGCGGGCAGCCCTTCGCGCACGTGGTGCGTGTAGAGCGATCGCAGCAGCCCTTCGCGGCCAAGCGCGTTGGCGCCGCGCATCGCGTCCCGGTAGCGCGTGGCTTGGATGCGCACCATCTCCCTGTGTCCGTTCTCGACGGCGGCCTTGTCGTCCTTGCCGGCGATGCGCGGAATCCACGACCCGTAGAGGTAGCGCACGTTGTCGTCGAGCGTGTTGTAGTAGGCCTCGATCAAGTTGCGGCGCGGCAGCGGATGGTGTTCGCGGTTCAGTACCGCGATCAGCGCGTTCTCGATCGCCGCCTTGTGCCCGGTGTCGCGATCCCAGAACCACCACTGGTACATTGCCTGAATCGCGGCCATGCGCACCGCGGGATCGGGATCGGCGCCCGCCATTTTCGCGAGCCGCTCGCCGAGCGTCCATTCCTCGCTCAGGTACTTGAAGTGTTGATTGAAGATGCGCGTGGCTCCCCAGCGAATTCGCGCGTTCGGGGAATCGAGCGCGGCGCGGATCGCGGCCAGCGATTTCGCGCGGGCCTCCGGGCGGCGCGACGCGATCTGACGCAAGGACCACGCGGCTCCGCGCTGCACCATCTTCGAGGGGTCGCCGAGCGCGGTAGCGAGCGCCTCGACCGAGCCGCCGTCCCCGAAGCGCCCGAGAGCCACCGCCGCCTGGAAGCGGACCATCGGCTGGTCCGACGCGAGATAGCGGCGGATGCGCGCAATCACCGGAGCGGCGGGGCGATCCCAATGCAGGTCCAATTGCGCGACGAGCGCGGCGGTGCTCGAGTCGTCGAACTTCGTGGGCGCGGTCTCGCCGTTCGACCATCCGTGGGCGGGCTTGCCGCTCATCGGATAGAGCGTCGCCAGCGCCATGATGGCGTACTGCGTGTCGCGGAACGGAGTGTCGAAATTCTTGTAGTCGGGATTGCCTTGCCAGGCGCCGCTTTCGGTCTGGCGCGAAAGGCAAAGATCGACTGCTTTGCGAACGCGCGGGTCGTCTCCGGTGAAACCGGCGCGGGCGAGCGCATAGAGTGCGTGCCAAGTCTGGAAGTCGGAAGATCGCGCGCCTTCGTCTCCGGCGAGCGGCTTGATTTTCTTGGTCTGCACCGATTGCGTGCGGAAATCGTACTGCGTTTCCTCGAGACCGAAGGGCATCGGCCAGCGTCCGTCGGGCCGCTGGTGGCTCAGCAGTTCCTTGGCGAGCGCGGCGATCGGGACGGCGTACTTGTCGCGGCCGAGCCACGCCAACGCGTCGATCTTCCAGCAAAGGTCGATCATGTCGACGGCCTTGCCGTCCGCGATCACGCGCTCGATCTGGTCGCGGAACCCTTTGTACTTCGCCTGGCCGGTGCGCTTGTGCAGGTCTTCGAACAGCATCGCGCCGTGCATCGCGACCTCGAAGCCGGAGATGCGCGGCAGGTTTCCGTTGGACTCCATCTTCGGTTCCGAGATTCCCGGCCAGTACATCTCGAGGAACCCGGCGATGCCGCGGTAGAGTTCCTCGCGGCGCTCCCCGGTCACGGTGCGTTCGAAGTTGTCCGTAAGATACGCGACGCGGCTCAGCACGTTTCCGGGAGCGTGGATCATGCGCGCCCACGAGGCATCCGGCCGTCCGTAGATGGGGCGTGGATTGTTGGCGAGCCGCTCGGTGAGGAACTGCAGCGACGACTTCGCGCGCAGCGGGTATCCGTTCTTCATGGCGAACAGTTCGGCGCGGGTGGAGAAGTGAGTCGGATGGCAGGCGATGCAGAGGCGCGTTTCCTGCAACGCCGTGGAGTCGCGGCGAACCACGGCGCCCTTGCGCGGGACGTTGGCGTGCCAGGAATCGCCGCGGCGGACGATGTAGTCCATGGCCGCGCGGACCGCGAGTTTCGGGTCCTTGTACGGGGGCGGCTCATAGAGGCTGGTTTCCAGCTTGTACCAGGGATGGTTTCCCATCACGCGGACGAAATAGGATCCCGGCGCGATCACCCGCGCGGCGAACTTGGTGAGGCCGTGAAAGTTGGTGGACTTCTCGGTTTCGTAGCGTTCGCGGCCGTTGAGGTACTCAGCCGGCTTGCCGTCCGCCGCGGTGAAGACGGCGACATCGACAGGCACGTCGCGATCGAGCACATCGACATTGAAGTGGACCAGCTTGCCGCCGGGGCCGCTGTAGTCGAAGCGGTACCAGTGAGCTCCCGCGGCCAGTTGGTCGAAGTTCTCCTTGGCATTGGCGCCGGAGAGAACATAGGGGCGCTCGTCGGCTGAGGCGTAGACCGGGCGGCCGAGTTCCATAAATTCCGCGGACTGCCATGTCGAATGGCCCGCGGTTCCCAACTGTCCGAGCGGGGATTGCGCCGTTCCCAGGGAGCGCAGCTTCACGCCAACGGGCAGTCCGGCCGGAGTGACCGTGACTTTCGCCATGCCGGAGGCGGCGGCGCGAACGTTGACGAGCAGGTCGAGGTCGCCGGCGTGGAGCGCTTTCGAGATCGTCGCGCCGGAGGGATCCATGTAGGTGACCGTGGCGCGCGCATCCTTGGCGCTCAGAGCCGCCGGTTCGGCGACGGACGCCAGCACCGAGTACGCGGCTCCCTTTTCGACGCGGAACTCATGGACGGGCTCCGGCGCTTTCGAACCGGCGCCGGAGAGATAACGCGCTCCGCCGGCGAGCGTCGCGGCGAGCCCCAGTTTCCAGGTAAGAGAAAAAACGCGCGCGGCGATCGGACAGCATCCCATCAGTAGATTATGTCGCGCCGCCGGGCGCCCGCGCACAGCGTCAGGCGGAGGCGAGTCCGCGGAGGTTCCAGCCGCAGATCCGGCTGCCTTCCATCTTGTTGTTGCCGCCGGGCCCGGCCCAGTGCGTTTCCAGGCTGAGCCAGCCGGTATAGCCGTCGGCCATGAGCGCCGCGATCTGTCCCTTCCAGTCGACGTTGCGAGTGCCGAGCGGCCCCCAGACCGGCTTCATGCCTTCCATGTGGCAGTCCTTGGTGTGGACATGGGCGATGCGGTTCTTGGGGAGGAGCGAGTAGCCGCCGGGGAAGGGGTCCTCGCCGGAACAGAGCGCGTTGGCGGGATCCCACACCAGCTTCAGGTTCGGATGATCGAGCGCGGCGAGAGCCTTGGCGGCATCGGCGGCGGTGGAGATGTTGCAGGCGTGTTCGTTTTCGAGGCCGATGATCTTGCCGCGCTTGGCGGCGGCTTCGGAGAGCCACGTCAGCGCGTCGATCACGCCGTTGAAGCAGGCGTCCGGGTTGACGGTGCGCCAGTAGGAGAAGACGCGAACGATCTTGCAGCCCATGATGTCGGCGATGTCGAAGGCGCGCTCGGCGAGGCGGGGCTGATCGTCGTAGGTGTGCTTGGAGGCGAAGATGTCGTGCTGGAAGCGGGCATCGACTTCAGGCCCGCCCGGGAGCACGCACTTGAGGATCGGCGAGGCGATTCCGATCACTTCCATGCCCTTGTCCGAGACGAGTTGCCTGGCGCGCTTCAACTCGTCATCGGTGAGGTCCATGATGTTCTTGCCCCAGACGACGCGGAGTTCGGCTCCGGTCATGCCGATCTCGGCCATGGGTTCGAGCGCCTGCTCGAGGTTCGGGGAGAATTCGTCGGTGATGGATGCGATGCGTAGCTTCGGCGTCATTTCTTTTCCATTGTAGGGGAGCGAGGTGGGAACTCTCAGCCGATCCGCCCTTCGTCGGCGGAGGGTCCGTAGATGGAGGGCACCGAGACGTTGTTGAGACGGAGGTAGAGGCTGAACTGTCCGCGATGGTGGATGAGATGGTTGAGGCAGAAGTTCCGCATTACGGCCACGCGCGGCATCTCCATGAGCTTGCGTCCGCCGCCGAGGAGTTTCCAGGGCTGCATGAGGACGGCGTCGTCCGCGACCTTGGCGAGCGCGTCGAGGGTGTCCTGGACGTTCTTGTCGAACACCGCGACAACATGCTCGCGCGATTCCGCGGTGGTGGGCATATAGAGGGGGCCGCCTACCGGCGCGATGTCGAGTTCGTCGAGTTCGATGGCGCGCGCGCCCCAACCGGGGATCTCGGCCAGGTGGCCCGCCAGACGAGCCAGATTCATGGAGCGGGGATGGGGCCGGAAGTCGAGCTGATCTTCGGGGAGGCGTTCGAGCATGGTGCGGGTGGTGGCCGCCTCATGGGTCAGTTCGGCGTGGAAGGCCATTGCGATGGACATCGTGAGACCAAATTTAGCAGAGCGGGCGGGTGCGATACTGTGATCTTTCCGATGAAGATCGTATTGATGGGCAGAATGGCGGCGTGGTGTCACGCCGAGTTGGACCGGCGGTTGCACGCGAAGCACGAGTTCACCGTCATACCCGATCCCCGCCGACTGGACGAGTTCGCCGCCGAACTGGCGGCCGCGGACGTCATCGCCGGCTGGCCGCTCACACAGGCGATCCTCGGACGGTGCCACAACCTGAAATTGGTGCAGGCAGCCGGCGCGGGGATCGACGGTATGGATCTGGCGCTCGTGCCCGCCGGAGTGCAGGTGGCCAACACGTTCCATCACGAGATCGCCATCGCCGAATGGGTGATCCTGGCGATGCTCACGCTGGCGCGGCGGCCCGCCGAGCACGACGCGCGGCTGCGCCAGGGGAACTGGCAGGGGAGCTGCATCTGGGGCGAGACTCCGGTGCTACGCGAACTGTACGGGCAGACGCTTTTGCTGGTCGGGCTGGGACACATCGCGCGCGAGACCGCGATCCGCGCCCGCGCGTTCGGCATGCGCATCGTGGGCGCATCGCGTGGCGGCGCGGTGGATTGGTGCGACCGCACGGTTCCGTTCGCCGCGTGGGAGAGCGAATTGGCGGAGGCGGATTGGGTCGCGCCCACCTGCCCGCTGACGCCGGAGACCACGGGCTTGATCGGCGCGAGCCAGATCGAACGGATGAAGAGGGCGGCCTATCTGGTCAACATCACGCGGGGGCGCGTGCTCGACGAGACCGCCGTCTACCAGGCTCTGCGCGACGGACGCATCGCAGGCGCGGCGCTCGACGTGTGGTACCGGTATCCGGCCGATCCGGACGAGGTCTGCTTCCCATCCCGGCTGCCGTTCCACGAACTGCCGAACGTGCTGTTGTCGCCGCACGATTCCGGGTGGACCCTGCGGACGATCCTGGGCCGGGTGGACGACATGGCGGATAACATCAACCGCCTGGAACGCGGAGAGCCGCTCCGCAACGTACTGAAGTAAGGAGTCCTCGCATGGAAACGCTCGAGCAATTGTGCGAGGCTGGCGCGAGCTTTCAAGCTCGCGGGTACGCTTTCGGTTCCACCGGGAACCTGAGCGTGGTGGAGGACGGCCGCGTGTGGATCACGCCGACCGGGGGATCGCTCCGTAATTTGGCTCCAGAGCGGATGGCGTGCCTCGATCTCGACGGGAAGCCGCTCAACGCGAACAAGCCTTCGAAGGAGTATCCGTTCCACCTGGCGGCTTACCGGGGAGCGGCGGGACGGGCTCGCGCGCTGGTGCATCTGCATTGCACGCACGCCGTCGCGTTGTCGTGCCTCGAGACGCTCGACGAGCGGGAGCCGCTTCCGGTGTTCACGCCGTATTACCTGATGCGGGTGGCTCCGCTGGCGGTGCTGCCGTACTTCCGGCCGGGCTCGGGGGAACTGGCCGATGCGGTGGGCGCGGCGGCGGCGGCGCACGACTCGATGCTGCTGCGCAACCACGGCATCGTCTGCCTGGGCGCGACGCTCGACGAAGCGGTGGATCGCGCGGAGGAGCTCGAGGAGACCGCCCGGCTCTGGTTCCTGATGCGGAGCCTGCCGGGCGATCTGGGACGGCCAAAGCTGTTGACCGCGGAAGAGCGAGGCGAGATCGAACGGGCGTTCCGGTCGAAGCGGGGCTGACGGTTCCGCCGGTTACCGCGCCCTGCCGCCGACAGGAAGGGCGAGCGTTCCCCGGCAGCGGTGCACGCTTAGGCGGATCGCCCCGGTGAGCTGGCGGAGAGGGTCCGTGACCTAGGCCGTTCCAGACGGACTCCGGCCACTTGCGCCAGCGCGAAGCGGACTGCCGCGTAAAGCGCGCCGCCCGCGCGGGTATGATGATTCCATGAGTTCGTATTCGGATCGGACGCCGGGTTCGGCGCGACTATTCTCCCGCGCGAAGGCGTGCTTCCCCGACGGAATCACGCACGTGGGCCGCTACCTCGAGCCCTACCCGCTGTTCGTGTCGCACGCCAAGGGACCGCGCAAGTGGGATGTCGATGGCAATGAGTACGTGGACTACTTCGGAGGCCACGGCGCGCTGCTGCTGGGCCATTGCCATCCGGAGGTGAACGCGGCCGTGGCGCGGCAGGTGGAGCGCGGGGCGCACTTCGGCGCGTCGCACGAGTTGGAAGTGGAGTGGGCGGAACTGATTCGGGAAATGGTCCCGAGCGCGGGGAAGGTCCGCTTTACTTCGTCGGGCACCGAGGCGACGCACTTGGCCATGCGGCTGGCTCGCGCGTACACGGGTAAGCCCAAGGTGGTCCGGTTTCTGTCGCATTTCCATGGCTGGCATGACCACGTCGCGTTCGGCGAGCAGGGCGGTCCGGGCATTCTGCCGGGCATCACCGAGGGGGCGATCCTTTGCCGGCCGCACGATGTCGAACAGGTGCGTGAGGTGTGCGCGTCCCGGTCCGACGTAGCGGCGATCATCCTCGAGCCGACCGGCGCTACTTTCGGCCAGGTTCCCTGCTCTGGCGACGTACTGCGCCAGTTGCGCGAGATCGCGACGGCGGCGGGAGTGCTGCTGATTTTCGACGAGGTGATCAGCGGGTTCCGCGTGTCTCCGGGTGGCGCCCAGGCCCATTACGGAGTCACGCCCGACATGACGACGCTCGCCAAGATCCTGGCTGGCGGCTATCCGGGGGCGGCCGTCGCGGGACGCGCCGATGTCTTCGAGCCACTGAACTACCGGGGCGAGGGCGAGTCACTACTGGGTCCGCGCGTGCCACATCAGGGCACGTTCAACGCGAGTCCGGTGTCGGCGGCGGCGGGCATCGCGACGCTGCGCATCCTCCGCGACACGGACGCGGTGGAGAAGGCCAACCGCACGGCCGAGACGATCCGGGCGGCGCTGAACGAGGTATGCCGGCGCAAGGGATCGCCGTGGTGCGTGTACGGGGAGTTTTCAGCGTTCCACATCTTCACGGGCGGAGCCACGCCCGAGGACATCTATGCCGGCAAGGTTCCTTACACGGCTCTGAAGGGCGGTACGCCGCTGGCGTTGACGCAACGGATCCGGTCCGGGTTTCTGGCCGAGGGCGTGGACCTCACCGGCTGGCCGGGCGGGTTGGTGTCGTCGGCGCATGGCGAGGCGGAAGTGGAGGCGACGGTGAAGGCGCTCGAGGCGGTGATCGACGCGGTGGGGTGAGCCCCGCGCTTACGCCTCCTTCTTCCTGCCCGCGCCGCGTGGGAACGAGTCCCACGGGACGGCGCCCACTTTGTCCGCCCAACCCTGGTACATCCCCGCCATGCGGCGCGCGCGGGCGGGATCCTTCGGGGCGAGGTTGGTCATTTCGGTGCGGTCGGCGGCGAGGTCGTACAGTTCCCAATCGCCGGGGTGACGGGAGACGAGCTTCCACTGGCCTTCCCGGACGGCGCGATTGCCCTCGTGCTCCCAGTAGATGGCGGGGTGGCCCTGGCGGGTCTTGCCATCGAACACGGGCGCGAGGCTGCGGCCTTCGAGCGGCGTAATGGGCTTGGCTTTGAACTCGGACGGATAGCGGGCGCCGCCCACGTCGGCGGCGGTGGCCATGATGTCGATCAGGTGGGCGGGCTGGGCGGTGATGGCTCCCTTTTGCTTGATCCGCGCGGGCCAGTGGGCGATCAGCGGCGACGCGATGCCGCCCTCGTGCACCCAGTGTTTGTAGACCTGCCGGCCGACGAGCAGCCCGCCGTCGATGCCGCCTCCTCGATCGACAGGAGGGCGGCATGATGTCCTACGCGCAATTGCGCACCGCGCTCGCTCGGATGGAGGAGAGCCTGGCTGAG